>Ga0210033_1001045_pt1 | contig 26238 bp, 24 predicted proteins | sample CryGeymeta201501_FD_185465 | JGI IMG/M metagenome (GOLD analysis project Ga0210033, IMG submission 185465) | Groundwater microbial communities from Crystal Geyser aquifers in Utah, USA - Crystal Geyser metaG 2015-01 (SPAdes) (version 2) | ecosystem: Environmental > Aquatic > Deep subsurface >... | reverse complement strand
GACTGGCTCGACGGTCTGACCCTCACCCTGCTGCGGCCCAAGGCCGGCTATCGCGGGAGCGACCCGTTCCGTCTGAGAGGATGCGGAACCGCGGATCCCTGAACTCGGGCTCAGTCGCGAGTCGCGCTATCCCCGGTAGGCGCCGGCGATGCGGTCGAGCAGGTGCACGACCTCGGGACGCGCGGCGACGTCGGAGGCGCGCACGTTCTGTTCGACCTGCGCGGGACGCTTGGCGCCGATCAGCACGGTGGAGACTTCGGGACGCGAGAGCGCCCAGCCGGCGGCGAGGGCGGCCGTGGGTTCGTCGACGCGCTCGGCGGCCTGACGCAGCAGATCCACCCAGCGCGCGAGGCGGAAGAAGCGCGTGCCCCAGTAGCGCGGATCACGCGCGCGCAGATCACTCTGGGGGAAGCGCGGCAGCGTGCGGAACTTCCCGCTCAACAGGCCTCGCGCCAGCGTCTCGTACGCGAACACGCCGACGCGTGCCTCGGCCTTCGCGTCAGGCTTCACCACCTGGCTCAGCTCGTCCTCGAACTCGCGCCGGATCATCGAGTAGGGCGTCTGGAACACACCCAGGTCACCGCCCGCGAGCGCCTGCTCGAGCTCCGGCGCCGCGTAGTTGCACAGCCCGAAGTGGCGAATCTTGCCCTCGCGCTTCAGCGCGCACAGCGCCTCGAGCGTCTCCTCGAGCGGCGTGTCGTGCTCGCAGGGCCAGTGCACCTGCAAGAGGTCGAGCGTCTCGACGCCCAGCCGACGCAAGCTCGCCTCGCAGTCCTCGCGCACGTAGGCCGCGCAGAGATCGCTCTCGGCGTGCTCGCCGCTGCCGTCCCAGCGCACGCCGACCTTGGTGGCGACGGTCACCTCGCCCATGGCGTCGCCGAGCGCTTGCTTCAGCACCTCGTCCGCGTGGCCGTGTCCGTACAGGGGCGCCGTGTCGAAGAGCGTCACGCCCAGCTCGCGCGCGCGCCTCACGGCGGCGATGGAGTCCTCGTCGCGCACGTCGTCGCCCCACCATTTGCCGCCGACGGCCCAGGCGCCGAAGCCGACGACGGAGACCTCGAGATCTGTTCCTGGGAGCGTCACGTAGCGCATGCGCGGAGCATACACGCCGCGGCGTTCCACGGCCTCAGCGCGTCGGCTTGCACGAAACCGGCACTCAGTGCCATATTGGCCGCCATGCGCTTCACCCCTGGCTTGATCTTCCTCACCCTGACGCTGCTCGGCTGCGGCGGCTCGGGCACTCGCGTCGCCCCAGACGGTGGCACCGCCGACGCTGCGGCGGATTCCGGTGGCTCGGACGCCGTGGTCCCGCGCCGCCCGGACCGCTGCGCGCCGGGTCACACGGGCGCCCCCGTGTTTCGCGACGTGACTGCGGATTGGGACCTCGATGTGCTGGGCGGGCGCGTGGCCGTGGCCGATCTCGACGGCGACGGCTACGTGGATCTGATCGTGCACAAGATCGGCAACCACGACCGCGCCGACTTCACGGCCGATGCCAAGACCTGGCCCTATCACATCCTGATGAACCGTGACGACGGCACGGGTCATCGCCAGTTCGTCGATCGTACGGTTGACTCGAACTATGGCGCGTTGCGCACGCCCGTGGCTGGCACCGGACGCTCGGCCCAGTTCGCCATCTTCGCGGATCTCGACGACGACGGAGATCTGGACGCGCTCAGCGGCACCTACTCCGATCGCAACGCGCCCGACACCGACCCCGGGGACCGCTCGGAGATCCTGCTCAACGACGGCGCCGGCAACTTCACGCTCGAGGCGCCGCAGGCGGCAGTGCGCGGCTTCGACGACGACCGCGCCGTGAGCACGGCCGCGGGCACCTTCCTCGACTACGACCACGACGGTCACCTCGATTTGTTCATGGGCTACTGGTACTTCAGCTACGGCATGTCGCTCTACGGCAACCCCGATCGCCTGCTGCGAGGCGACTCAACCGGTGCCTTCAGCGACGTCTCCCTGCCCATGGGCCTGGACACGACGGGCGCGCCTGGGACGCGTGGCGCCTCGCGTCCCAGCTACGGCGTGACCGCCTGTGATGTCGACGGCGATGGCGACTCGGACCTGCTCGTGAGCGCCTACGGTCGGCAGTGGAACCAGCTCTGGTTGAACACGGACGCGGGCTTCGTCGATGTCGGCGAGGCTTCGGGCTTCGACGCCGATCAGCAGATGGACTACTCCGACAACGAGTTCTACCGCTGCTATTGCCAGACCACGGGCGTGTGCACCGCGCCGGCGCCACGCATCTCCTGCGGCACCGCGGGCTGGAATGCGGGCATCGACGATCAACCCTGGAGGCTCGGCGGCAACAGCTTCAGCACCTCGTGCGCGGACGTCACGGGCGATGGCCTGCCCGACCTGTACACGGCCGAGATCCACCACTGGCACATCGGAGCGTCGAGCGACTCCAGCCAGCTGCTCGTGAACCAAGGCTTGAACGCGGACGGCGTGCCCACCTACGCGCGCCCCGGCAACGACGCCACGGGCCTGAGCGTTCCCCACGTGGGCGTGTCCTGGAACGAGGGCGGCATCGCGTCCGACCTCGCGGACCTCGACGGAGACGGACACATGGACGTGTTGCTCGGCAACAGCGACTACCCCGACAACCGCCTGCTCTACTATCGACAGCTGCCCGACGGCACCTTCACGCAGGAGGCGGTGGCGGATGGCCTCGATCACGCCTGCGCGCCTTCGGTGGTCGTGGGCGATCTCGATCGCGACGGCGACCTCGACGTGGTCGTCTCCTCCTCGACCGCGCGCGACTGCAGCGCGGCCTGGCCAGACGGCCCCGAGATCCACGTGTACGAGAACACGACCGGAAATCAGAACAACTGGACCCGCATCCACTTGGTGGGCGCGGGCGCGGCGGCGGGCGGCGCCAACGGCAGCGCCATCGGCGCGCGCGTCGTGATCACGGCGGGCAGTCACACCATCACGCGCGAGGTGCAGGCCGGTCGCGGCACCTTCGGCATGCAGGACGAGCTCGATCTGGTGGTCGGTCTGGGCGACGCATGCGTCATCGACTCAATCGAAGTGCACTGGCCCGACGCTAGCGGCAGCGTCCAGAGCTTCACGGACGTGCCCGCGAACTACGGCTTCAGCCTGCATCAAGGCGGCGCGCTCGAGTATTCGCTCTAACGTAGCGTCAGGCCAGCGTGCCCTGTCGCGGTTCGTGCCGTGGCGCTCCACTCCCCTACGTGACGGGAGGATCAACCAAGGATGATCGGCCGGGGCCGGGCGTTGGGGAGGCGGGTGAGAGCCCCGGGTTCGAACCGGGTTTCCCCTCCATCCCCAAGGCGGCTGCCATCCCCGCCGAGGCACTCGCGACGGCCGCGAACGCACCCGCGAACACACCCGCGGACGCCCTCGAGGGTCGCGGCGACGCGGGTGCGTTGGGCGCGCCAACGTCGCTGCTCTCTCTTCCACCGCCGGTGGCGCACTTCGGCCGCTACCAGCTGCTCGGTCGCATGGCCGTCGGCGGCATGGCGGAGATCTTCCTGGGACAGCAGGAGATCGACGGAGACGCGGCGCGCTACGTGATCGTGAAGCTGATCCGAGGTGGCCTGGCCGAGGATCCTGACTTCGGGGACATGTTCGCCATCGAGGGGCGCGTCGCGATGGCGCTGGTGCACCCCAACATCTGCCACGTGTACGAGTTCGCGCGCGAGCACGGCCTCTACTTCATCGCCATGGAGTACGTGGACGGAGTCACGCTTCGGAAGTTGACCGCGACGATGGCGCGTCAGGGTCAACGCCTGCCCGTCGCGCTCAGCGTCAAGATCATCGCCGACGTCGCCGCCGCCCTCGACTACGCGCACAGGGCCAAGGACGCGCGGGGTCGCGATCGCGGCGTCGTGCACCGGGACGTGTCGCCGCAGAACATCATGGTCAGCTACGACGGCAACGTGAAGCTCCTGGATTTCGGCATCTCCAAGGTGATGGGCGAGGTGGGCGTCCACGAGGAGGGCAGGATGAAGGGGAAGGGCGGCTACATGGCGCCCGAGCAGATCCGCGCCGCGCCGATCGACGGACGGGCCGACGTGTTCAGTCTGGGCGTCTGCCTCTACGAGGCCGTGACGGGGGCCCGGCTGTACAAGCGCGAAAACCGCTTCGCCTCCCTCGAGGCGATCCTCGAAGAGCCGCCGCCGTCGATCCTGGAGCTCGTCCCCGAGTGCTCGAAGGAGCTGGCTGCCATCGTCGACCAGGCTCTGCAGAAGGAGCCGGAAGCTCGCTACGCCAGCGCGGGAGCCTTTCAGCAGGCGCTCTCTCGCTACCTCGCCGACCGACGCGAGGTCGCGTCGAGCCGGCAGCTGCGCGAGCTGATGGAGACCCACTTCGGGGTTCGAGCCGGTGTCGGGGAGCTGCTGGACCGCTCGCCCGCGGCGTTGACCCGGCTCGCGGGCTTCAGCGCCCTAGGACCGCCCGGCGGAAGGCGCGCGGGTCTGTCCGAACCCACGATGGTGCTGCCCGAGCCGTCACGCTTCAGCGCGCCGGTGGTCGGCCTGGCGATCGTCCTGCTCGCGGGCGTCGTGGGCGCGGGCGTCTTCGCCACGCGCGGATCCAACTCGGAAGCGTCCACCCCGACCGTGGCGGTACCTCCGGTCGCCGCCCTCGCCGCAGAGTCCGCGTCGGTCGACTCCGAGGACGCGGGAGAGCCCGCGCTACCGCCCGCGGCAGCCGAGGCCCCGACGGAGACCGTCGACCAGGGCCGTCCGGCCACCGGCCCGAGTTTGGACGAAGACGGCGAGCAGGTGCATCGCCGCCGGTCGACTCGGCGTAGGCACCAGCGATCCATTGGTTTCGTCAGGAATCCTGGCTTCTGAATGCGCCTCGTCGTTACGCTCATCACCCTCATGGTCGCCGCCTACGCCTTCGAAGTTGGGGCTCAAGATGCGTCTCCGGAGCCTGGGCACCTGCCCCCGGCGGCCACGACGGACGCTGGCTCTTCCATCGAGGCGTCGCCCGACCCGGGGACGCCCGCCGAGGCTCCGCCGGCCGACGGCTTCGACCCGCCCGATGCCCAGGCCCTGGGCTCGGAGACCGCCAGCTCCGAGGACCTGGACCGCGCGCGGGAGATCTTCCAGCGAGGCATCGAGGCCGCGGAGCGCCGCGAATTCGACGAGGCGATCGAGCTCTTCCAGTCGGCCCTGGCCATCCATGACGCCCCGGCGATCCGCTTCAACCTCGCCAGCGCGCTGTACGAGCGCGGGCGCCTCGAGGAAGCCTTCGACTTCAACCGCTCCGTCATGCTTACCTCCGAGGCCGATCCAGACTTGCGCCGCCGCTCGCGGCGCCTCGAGTCCACGCTCATGCGTCGCCTCGGTCGACTCACGGTGGTGCTCGTCGGTGAGACCCGGGACGTCGCGGTCACGGTCGATGGCGCGCCCCTCCCCGCCGATCGCATCGGGGTCGAACGCCCGATGCGACCGGGCACGCACGTCATGATCGCTACGCACGAGGGCAGCCCCCTCACCCGTCGCGAAGTGAACCTGCACGCGGGCGCCTCGGAGGTGGTGGAGCTCCATCTCTACACCACCCCGGCGGAGGCCGCGCAGGCGGCTCGGGCGGCCCGATCCGAGCGCGAAGCGACCGACGGCGTAGGCCCCTCGCGGCGACTCCGCGTCGGGCTCGGCGTGGGTGCGGCCGCGGTGGTCGTGGCCGCGGCCGTGGTCGTGGTCGTGCTGCTGCTCGGCGGTCAGTCGAGCTCCGTGCCGGGCGACTACGAACCCGCGATCCTCAGGTGGCGTTGATGCGCGCGCTCCCGCTGCTCGTCCTCTCGATGCTGCTCGCGGCCTGCGGCGGGCGCACGGAGGTGCTCGTCGTCACCGACAGCGAACTCGCGGTCCCCTCGGAGCTCGACCAGTTGCACGTGGTCGTGACCGCGCCCGACGGAACGACGCAGGAGTCCGTGGCGTCGCTCGGGCCCGGGGAGCCGTCGCTGCCACGCCGCCTCGGTCTCGTGCACGAGGGCGGACCCTTGGGCCCTTTCACGGTCCTGGTGGAGGGGCGCCTCGCGGATGCGGTCGTGCTCTCGCGCGAGGCCCGCTTCGAGTTCCAAGCCGGCGAGACGCGGGTGCTCCAGATGCACCTCTTGCGCTCCTGTGTGGGCGTGACCTGTCCCTCGGGGCAGACCTGTGGGGAGACCGCGTGTCGCACCAACGACGTCGGTTCCGGCGACTTGTCGCCCTGGACGGGCACCCCGCCGCGGCTCGGCGTGGACGCCGGGAGTGACGCCGCGGTCGACGCTTGCTTCCCGCGGGCCGAGACCTGCAACGGCCTCGACGACGACTGCGACGGTGACGTCGACGAGGACTTCGCCCTCGACAGCAACCCCTCGAACTGTGGGAGCTGCGGCTTCGCCTGCAACTTCCGCAACGGTGTCGGGGAGTGCAACGGTGGAAGCTGTCAGATCAACGCGTGCAATCCGGGCCTCGACGACTGCGACGGCATGGCCGTCACGGGTTGCGAGACGGACCTGATGGCCTCGGCGAACAACTGCGGCGCGTGCGGCAACACGTGCGGCGGCGCGACGCGGACTTGCTGCGGCGGGAGCTGCGCGCGCTCCTGTCCTTGAGTCGCGTTGCAGGCGGCGAGTTCAGTGGCCCGATTCCGCTGATCGTGAATCAGGGGATGTTGATCACGAGGTCCGGGAGCACCTGACTCGCGGAGCCCGCGCTGCCGTTGCCGATGCGACCGTGCGTGTCGATGCCCCAGCAGTAGGCCTCGCCGCTGGTGCGCAGCGCGCAAGCGTGCTGCCAGCCGGCGCCGATCTCGAGCACGTCCGTCAGGCGCCCCATGCCGCTGGGGTCGAGCACCATTCGGGCTGTCGACTCGTCGCCCCCGGTCGCGCCCGCGTCCGCGCCGTCCACGACGCCATCGCAGTCGTTGTCAGCAGGCCACGTCGACGAAGCCGTCCCGGTCGTCGTCCTTGTCGCCGAAGGTCGTGGGGTCGCAGTCCTCGTCGCGATCGAGCTCGTCGCAGACCTCGAGGTTGCCGGGGTAGCGCTGGGCGCTGGTGTCGTCGCAGTCGTCGCCGCCGCAGACGATGGCGTCCTGCCCGTGTCCGTCCGCGTCGGCGATCACGGAGCAGACGGATCGACACAGGGCCTCGGCCTCGTCGCCGCGCTGGCCCGTGAGGCAGGGGTCGTTGCCCGGCGCGCATCCGTCCACGTCGGCTCGGGGATCGTCCGCTGCGCAGACCTCGGGGCCATTGCAGAAGAGTCCGTCGTCGCAGTTCGCGTCGGCCGTGCACAGCACCCGGGGCGCCGCGTCCACCCCGGCGTCTTCGGCCGGGGGCTTGCTGCTCCCGCATCCGCTGACCCACACGATCGTCCACAAGACCACGCTGCGGTGGCCCAAGCCCTCGAGAAACCTTGCACCCATCCCAGCCCCCGCGTTCTCGGCGCCCCCGCCGTCGGTCTTCTGCCCAGAAAACTAACGTCCGGTGGTACCAGCCTCCTGCGCGCCTGGGTAATCGCCTCGGTCCAGCCCGATTCGCGCCTGCTCACACGCGTGAGTTAGGAGCGGTCCAGACCTTGACGCATTGCGGCATGGGGAGCAGATTCCCGCCCGCTGGCGCGTGCGATTGCCCGTGAATGCGCCGGAAAAGCCAACCGCCCAGGAGGTATTCGTGGCGCACGCGATCAACCGTTACAAGGCCGATCTCAGAGACTATCGCTTTCTGCTCTTCGAGCAGTTCGGCCTCTCCGATCTCCTGGGCACGGCGCCCTACGAAGACTGGGACGAGGAGACGGTCATCGCCGTAATCGACGAGATGTACCGCTTCGCCTGCGACGTCACCGGTCCGCTCAACCGCAACGGCGACGAGCAGGGCTGCCGCATCGAGGACGGTCGCGTGATCACGCCGGATGGCTTCCCCGCCGCGTGGAAGAAGCTGTACGAGGCGGGCTGGAAGAGCCTGACCATCGCCGAGGAGTGGGGCGGCCAGGGCGCGCCGCGCACGCTCGGCGTGTGCGCCGAGGAGCTGCTCTCGGGCTCCAACACCTCCTTCGCCATGTACCCGGGCCTGACGGTCGGTGCGGCCGAGCTGATCGAGGAGTTCGGCACGGATCGTCAGAGGAAGATCTACCTGGAGCGCATGTTCGGCGGGACGTGGTCCGGCACCATGTGCCTGACCGAGGCCGAAGCCGGCTCCGACGTGGGCGCGGCGACGACCAGCGCCAGGAAGCTCGAGGACGGCCGCTACGCCATCACCGGCGGCAAGGTCTTCATCAGCGCCGGCGACTCCGACGTGGCCGAGAACGTCATCCACCTGGCCCTGGCGCGCATCGAGGGCGCCATGGCCGGCACCAAGGGCCTCAGCCTGTTCATCGTGCCGCGCGTGCGCGTCGGCGACGACGGCAAGCTGGCCGAGGACAACGACGTCAAGGTCGTGGGCATCGAGCACAAGATGGGCATCAACGGCTCGGCCACCTGTCAGCTCGCCTTCGGCGAGGACGGGGGCTGCATCGGAGAGCTCGTGGGCACGGCTGAGCATCAGGGCATGCGCCAGATGTTCCAGATGATGAACATGGCCCGCATCGGCGTCGGTCTGCAGGGGCTCGCCGTCGCAAGCAGCGCCTACCTGAACGCCCTCGCGTACGCCAAGGAGCGCAAGCAGGGCTCCTCCATCAAGGAGTGGAAGAACCCGGAGGCGCCGCGCGTCGCCATCATCGAGCATCCCAACGTCCGCCAGGACCTGCTCGACATGAAGGCCCGCGTCGAGGGCATCCGCGCGCTGATCGTCAAGCTCGCCATGCATCAGGACCGCTTCGAGGTGCGCACCGGCAAGGACGACGAGCGCGCCGCGTATCACGAGGGTCAGGTCGATCTGCTCACGCCTCTGGTCAAGGCCTACAGCTCCGATCAGTCCTTCCTGATCTGCGCCAAGGCCATCTCCGTCTACGGTGGCGCCGGGTACCTGAAGGATCACCCCGTGGAGCAGTACTGCCGCGACTCGAAGATCTTCAGCATCTACGAGGGCACGAACGCGATTCAGTCCCTCGACCTCGTCGGGCGCAAGCTCGGTCAGGGCGGCGGCAAGAACACGCAGGCCTTCCTCGGCGACATCCAGAAGTTCATCACCACGCACGCCGACGACGCGGAGTTCGGGCCGTCCATCGCCAGCCTGAAGAAGGCGCACGAGGCCGTGGGCGGCACGACCATGCAGTTCCTGGGCTGGTTCCAGGGTGGTCAGATGCAGCACATCCCGCTCGCCTCCGAGCGCTTCCTGAGCATGATGAGCGAGCTCGCCGTGGGTTGGCTCTTGCTCGAGCAGGCGGTGATCGCGCGCGACGCCCTCAAGCACGTCTCGGACACGCACCCGGATCGCCACTTCTACCAGGGCAAAATCTCGGCTGCGCGCTACTTCGCCGTCAACGCTTTGCCCTTCGTGGTGGCCAACGCGCGCTCCATCGCCGCCGCGGACGAGAGCGCGATCGACATCGCCAACGAGGCCTTCGCGCCGGAGTGATCCGGGGAAGGCAACTGGGTTAGTCTGGGGTCATGACCCTGGCCGACACCATCGACTTCTTTCCGCCCGAAGAGTGGCAGACGGATGGCTTCACCCTGCGCTCTTGGCGCCCAGGCGACGGCCCGGCGATCTTCCAGGCTGTCGACTCGTCGCGCCATCATCTGCGCGTCTTCATGCCCTGGGTCGACAAGCACGCGACCCTCGCCGACTCGGAGCACTACGTCCGCGGCGCGCGCGCGGCCTATCTGAAGGCCGAGAAGTGCGACCTCGGCGTGTTCGCCCCCGACGGTCGCGTGCTCGGCGGATCGGGCTTCTTCGCGCGGGACGGTTGGCTCGCCGAGGGCAAGGCCGAGATCGGCATGTGGGTGCGCGCCGACGAAGCCGGCAGGGGCCTGGCGACGCGCATCCTCTTGGAGATGCTGCGCTGGGGCTTCACGGATTGGCCCTTCCTGCGTCTCGCCTGGCGCTGCAGCGGCAGCAACGCCGCGAGCGCGCGCGTGGCCGAGAAGGGCGGCATGCGCCTGGAGGGCGTGCTGCGCGCCTACACCGTCGAGCCCGATGGCACGCGCGAGGACACGCACGTCTACGGCATCCTGCGACACGAGTGGGTCGCGCGCTGAGCGCCGCGCGGATCGGTCAGCTCAGCTCGACTTCGACGTTCACGTCGCCGACGCGTGAGGCGCGCGCCGTGAGCCGCAGCGTGCCCGTGCCGCGCGCCATGATGACCACGCGCCGACTCTGGGCGTTGCCCTGCGAGCGCAGGAAGTACAGCGCCGCGCCGCCACCGAAGCGCCCGCGTCCCCAGCCCTCGAGGTGGCCGAGGTCCTCGCGTCCGCCGCTGGGCGCGAGGATCTCGAGCCCCGGTCCGCGCGCCTCGAGGGTGAACTCCTCGTTCCAGGGATGCTTCTTGGCGGAGGCGAGCCCGTAGCTCGGCAGGTAGCCGTGGTTCTGGACTACGCAGGCGACGCGATGGACATCGCCGCCGACGTTCTCCACTTCTTCGACTTGGATCGTGATGCACGGCATCAGGGCCGCGACGCGCAGGTAGGCCGCGGAGACGCCGGCGCAGATCTCGCCCAGCTTCGCGGGCGGCGGGTTCCACATCCCGAAGCGCGGATCGAGTCCGCCCACTTCCACCGGGCCGAGCTGTGGATGCGTGAAGGCGCGCCAGGCCGGCATGCACTTGCCGCCGTTCTGGTCGCGATCCCATTCGGCGAGCTTGATCAGGTCCGCGCGTTCGAGGTGGGTGTAGCGATCGACGAAGCGCTTCGGCTTGGGCAAGCCCACCTGTTCGAAGAGATCCCAGAGCTCGCAGGCCCAGGAGATGCAGCCGCGCTGCTCGTAGGCGAACTCCGAGAGATCACCGCGCAAGGGCTGGTCGGGTTCGTAGGTGAACTCCGTAAAGCCGCTCACCATCGGGTAGCCCGTGAACTCCGTCGTCCACTCCTCGACCTGGCGATAGAGCGCGAGGTCACTCGGATCCATTTTGTTGTCTTCGGCGTGACCGAGGGGACGGATGTGCACGCCGCCGAAGGTGTGGAGGTTGAGCCAGGCGAAGATCTCGGGGTGCGCGACGGCGTGCTCGATGATCGCGCGCGACTCGGGCTCGCTGCCGGGGTAGCGGCCCGCGCCGTCCTGGTCCGGCTCGGCGCGCCAGTCGTAGGGGAAGTTGCGGTTGAGGTCGGGCTCGTTGTCGCTGAGGAAGTGGGGCGCGGGCACGGTGTGTCCGTCCCAGCCTTCGATGAAACCTTCGGGGTAGATAGCGTAGAAGGGCCCCTCGTCTTCCAGCCGCCGCGGCAGCATCAGTCCGGGCATCTCGCTCGACTCCACGAAGTCTCCCGCCGGGTCTCGTCGGCGCATCACCAAGGCCAGGCCGTCTCCGTCCACGTCGCTGGCGATGAAGTGCATGGCGTTGCGATCGCCGCGCGCGTCGCGTGGCACGGAGCGCACGTAGCGACCCGTCGTCAGCACGGCCTCGGCACCGTCGGGGGAGATGCGCGGCATGATGAAGAAGCGCACCTCGCGCAGCGCCTCCCGCAAATGTGCCGGCAGCCCGGCGACGTCGGTGTCGGGCTCGAGGTGAATGCGCAGTACATCCTCGGCGATGCTCAGCGCCACGCTCGTGCCGCTCAACTCCACCGCGTGCATGTTGCCGTCGACCCAGACGCTCGGCCGCTTGCGATCCGGCTCCGGCCCGAGCGTCAGCAGCCACAGCTCGCGGCCTTCCGGCGTCTGTCCCAGCGAGCTCAGCCGACAGATGTCGGGGAAGGCATCGGCCCACGCGTGAAGCTGCGATTCGACCTCGTTGTAGTAGAGCAAGCGGTTGCGGAAGCGGACGCAGACATCTTCGAGTGACGGCATGCGCCGAGGCTACGCCGACTGCTGGGTGAAGGCGATGCCGGAGGTTGGGGCTCTTCGTCACTTTCGTCACTGGACACAAAGGTGACGAGGAGCATCCCCGGGTCGCTACTTGGCGAGCAGGCTCGCGAGCTCCCCGAGCAGAACTGCTCCGTCGCCGCGCCAGGACGCGCCGTGCATGCAGGCGATGGTCTTCGGCGAGGTCGCGGCCAGCTTGCTGAGGAGCGCGCCCGTGTGTGCGCTGTGCGCGAAGTAGTCCATCTGCGAGCGCATCGCCTCGCTCGGCCCGAGGATGTCGCCCTCGGTGATCGGATCGTGCTTGTCGCCGGGCTGGGTGAAGAGGTCGCCCGCGAGCAACGTGCCCGTCGACTCCTCGAAGAGGTAGCCGCAGTCCCAGCCGTGCGGGAGGTGCGTGGCATCGATCCAGCGCGTCGTGTGCCGGCCCAGGCAGACCGTCTCGCCATCGCCCATGCCGCGTGCCGCGTGCCTCGCGATCCGCGGCGTCGTCGACCGAGACGATCTTCCCGCTCATCGAGCACAGACGCGTCGCCTCGGGCGCCAGCGCGAGGAAGTCGTTGAGCGAGCCGCACTCGTCCGACTCGAAGTGGGAGGAGCCGATGTGACGGAGCTTCGACACGGGCATCACGGCCTCGATGGCCTGCCGAACGAGCGGGAAGAGCTACCGCAGGCCGGTGTGGAAGAGCAGCGGCTCGTCGCCGATCAGGAACTGATTGAAGGGGAAGCCGGGTGGCAGCGCCGGATTCGGCGGGACAGGGGTGCTGACGCGATCGATGCCTTCGGCCATCTCGCAGATGCTGGTGTGCGTCTCGGGGTTCGTGGTCTTCATCGTCTGCTCCATCGTTGGTGGTCGGTGGTCGGGGTCAGGGGAGGTTCGTTTGGTCTTCGGTCTTGGGATTCGTGAGCGCGGAGTCGCTCTCAGAGGGCATCAGCCCCGCCTGTCGCGCTGCTGCGACGGCCGTCCGCAGCGCGGTCGCGTCGGGCGCGGTCCTGGCCAGACAGTCGAGCTCGAGCGCCGTGTCGAGCCATGCGGCGAGCCCCGGTCGCAACTGGATCGCGCGGGTGATGACGCTGTTCGGCCACCACGCTCGGTATCGCAGCCAGATCGGAGCCGGGTGGAGAGTCCGCAGCGAAGGGATGGGCGGCGCGGTCGTGGCCGCTTCGAGCGCCCTCAGCGCTTCCTCGAGTCGAGGTCCCTCGTCCTCGTCCTCGCCCGTCGGCCGCAGCAGGCGTGGCGCGAGGAAGTCGTCCACCTGCGCCATCGCGCAACGATGGAGGGCACGCGATCCGATATCGTCCGGGTAGGCGTCGGCGAAGCCGTGCTGCTGACCTGGCCGACTCATGACCCCGGCCCGCTGACGTGGGCGGATGCTCAGGCCTATGGCGCCGACCTCGACCTCGATGGCCACAGCGATTGGCGGCTGCCGACGATCTCCGAGCTCCGCACCCTGGTTCGCGGCTGCGCTACCCAGAACCCGGCCGGTTCCTGCGGCGTCATCGCCACTTGCACCGGCTTCGACTGCCAGACTCCGTGCTTCTCCTGCGTGTCAGGGCACGGCCCGACCAACGGTTGCTACGGAGCACCGTGGCTGTCGAGCGAGTGCGGCAGCTACTGGTCGGCCAACCCGCTGGACGGAGCGACCGACGCCTGGTGGGACATGGACTTCGAAGACGGATTCATCGACACGAACGACTACGCCGTCGACCTTGTGCGATGCGTGCGCCCCTGAGCGAACGCGCCCGCAGCCGCCGACCGACCGAGCGTCGCACATGCAGAGTGAGTTCAGGCTCGGTCGATGAGCGAGCGCGCTTGCGCGCCCTCAGCTGTTCGCAAACTGCACGTACTCGTACCCGACCGGCTGCCCCTTCACACCCTTGTCAGGCGGGGCGATCCAGTCGGCGAACTTGCCCGGCTCGTAGACGGGCTTCATCAGCGACTTCACGTACGCGCGGTCCTCGGGCGTGGGCAGCCACTGGGCACGGCCCGCCTCGAAGGCCTCGGCCGTGATGGGCTCGCCTGCGGGGTTGAAGTTGCCCTCGCTGTAGATGCCCATGCCGCGGTTGAAGCGTCGGCTTGGGATGCTGAGCTCGAAGTCCACACCGGCCTTCTTGATGGTCTTGTTCCAGCGCTCGCAAGCGCGGCGGTTGTCGGCCATGTACTCGTCGCGCAGGACCTCGTTCATGGCGTTGCGGAGCGGCACTTCCTGGTTCGTGATGCGGCCGTTCTCGAGCACCGGCACCTGGTAGACCTCCTGGAGCGCGCTGTGGTCGGCGTACTTCTTCTGCTCGTTGTGGCGGCCCTTGAGGCCGGCGGCGAAGAAGTCGGCAGCGTTGGAGCTGATCTCTCCGCCGAAGAGCTCGACGGCGCTCGAGACCCAGAAGTTGATCCACTTCTGAATCGTGGGCAGGTCGATGGCGCCCTGCGCGCGGGCGTCGCCGTTCGCGTCCTTGGCGGTCGCTTCCGCGGAGCGGCGCACGACGCGGTCGATGCCGTACTCGCCGACGTAGAGGTGGAACGCCTCCTCCGTGAGCATGAACTGGGTGGCACGCGCCAGCGGATCGAAGCCCGACTCGCTGAGGGCCGAGAGCTGGTACTTGCCGTCGCGGTCCGTGAACATCGTGAAGCAGAAGAAGGAGAGCCAGTCTTCGGTCTTCTCGTTGAAGGTGGAGAGGATGCGGGGTTTGTCGGGGTCGCCGCTGCGGCGCTCGAGCAACTCGTCCGCCTCGTCGCGACCGTCGCGCCCGAAGTACTGGTGCAGCAGGTGGACCATGGCCCAGAGGTGGCGGCCCTCCTCGACGTTCACCTGGAAGAGGTTGCGCAGATCATAGAGCGAGGGCGCGCACTTGCCGAGCAGGCGCTGCTGCTCGACGCTGGCCGGCTCCGTGTCCGCCTGGGTGACGATGATGCGACGCAGCAGGCCGCGCAGCTCACCGGGGACCTCGGTCCAGGCCTTCTGGCTGGCCTCGTCGCCGAAGCCGATCGTGCGCTCGCCTTCACGCGGCGTGAGGAAGATGCCCCAGCGGTAGTCGGGCATCTTGATGTAGTCGTAGTGGGCCCAGCCCTTGGCGTCGACGCTGATGGCCGTGCGCAGCCAGATGCGATCCTCCTGGAAGCCCTCGGGGCCCATCTCGCGCCACCAGTTCAGGAAGTTCGGCTGCCACTTCTCGAGGGCGCGCAGGAGCTTCTTGTCGGAGGAGAGATCGACGTTGTTCGGGATTGAATCGGTCAATGACATAGCCGACGAAGCTACGCTGTCCCCGCACCTGCGGCAGTGCGCCGCCTCACGTGATTGCGCTCACTCAAGCGCGCTCGCGTGAACTCACAGCCTGTGGGGCGGTGCGATGCGTGGACGTCGCACGGACACGTGTTGCCCTCCTCGTGTCCTGTCGATGTAGGGCGGGGGCTTGTCCCCCGCCGCGGGATGCAGCCGAGTTTCGGCGGGGCACAAGCCCCCGCCCCACGGGTGGAGCGCGATGCCGTTCACGCCATTCGGCCTGCGGAGCCGAGGTCGGGTCCGCGCAAGCGCTGGCCCCCCACGTCCGGTCGTCGACGAGGTCAGCGCGGCCGAGAAGTCCGTGGGTTCAGACGCGGTCGAGCCGCCGACGGACTAGCAGCGGTTCCAGTCGAAACGCGGGCGGTCAGGCTGCCCGTACTTGGTCAGGGCGCCCTCGGGGCCGACGGCGTTGGGGCGCTGGAAGATCCAGTTCTGCCAGGCCGAGAGGCGCGCGAAGATCTTGCTCTCCATGGTCTCGGCGCCCGGGAAGCGCAGGCTGGCCTCCATGCCGATCAGCGCATCGGGCGACATGCTGGCGCGCTCTTCGACCGCGACGCGCACGTCGTCGTCCCAGTCGATCTCGTCGGCGGCCACGGTCACGAGTCCGAGCTTGTCGGCCTCGGTCGTGGGGATGGCGCCCTCGTGTCCAAGCACCACGGCGACCTGCTCGGGCGTGGCGTAGAAGTGCGCCTGTAGGCGGCTCTGGTCGTGGCTCATGCGCATGCGGCCGTCGTTGGCGGGCGAGGTCCACAGGGCGACCTCTTCGTCGTCGTCCTTGAGCATGTAGAGACGGTCACTGGCCAGAGCGAGCTCGAGCAAGACGCCCGCGAAGCAGCTCTTCTCGCCGGCCAAGGCGAAGAAGCTACGCGAGGTCAGGTCCATGCGACGCAGCACCCGGCCCTGGAGCAGCAGGATCTCTCGCGCCAGCCAGTGGTCCGCGTTGGCGGCCAGAGCCTTGTCCGTCTCCACGACCTTGGCCGCGTCGCCGCGCGTGTTCAGCACCACGAGGCCAATCTCGGGGTAGTTGTGGCGCAGCTCCAGCAGCGCGTGATCGAGCTCGCGGAAGGCGCGCAGGGACCACTGATCCGCGCCCGCGTTCTGGATAGCCGTGGGCGTGCTGGGCACGTCACCTTCGGGCGCCGTGATGTCGAGCAGGGCCTTGCGACCTTCGGCGTCGATCGCGAGCGTGACGTGGCGGTAGCGCAGCACGTTGTCCTCGCGCTCGGGCGCGATGGCGTAGAGCGTGATGCCCGGGCCTTCGTTCGCGCTCTGGGCCGCCAGCGCGTCGGCGCGCTCCTTCACCGCTTCGGCCCAGCGGCTGCGCGGCGCCAGCGAATCCACGAGCCCCCACTCCAGCGCGCGCTTGCCCTTCAGGCCTTCGCTCGTGGTGCAGAAGACGTCGGCGCGGTCGCGGCGCACCTTGCGCTTGTCGACCAGGCGCGTGAGCCCGCCCGTGCCCGGGAGCACGGCCAGGAGCGGCACCTCGGGCAGGCTGACGGCGCTTGAGCCGTCGTCGATCAGCATGATCTCGTCGCAGGCCAGCGCCAGCTCGTACCCGCCGCCGGCGCAGGTGCCGTTCAAGGCCGCCAGGCTCTTCAGCCCCGAGTGCTGCGAAGCGTCCTCGAGGTAGAGGCGCGTCTCGTTGGTGAACTTGCAGAACGCGACCTTGAAGGCGTGCTTGCTCGACGCGAGCATGGGGATGTTCGCGCCCGCGCAGAAGCAGCGGTCGAGGGCGCTGTCGATCACCAACGCGCCGACCTCGGGGTGCTCGAAGCGCAGCCGGGTCAGGGCGTCGAAGAGCTCGATGTCGACGCCGAGGTCGTAGCTGTTCAGCTTCAGCTCGTAGCTGTCCCGGAGACCGCCGTGGGGGTCCACGTCCATGGTCAGGGTGGCCACGCGTCCGTCGACGGCGAGCTTGAAGTGGCGGTAGCGGTCGGGGTGGGCTTCGAAGGAGATTTGCATCGCGCCCGAACATAGGGGAGCCGCGAGCCCTTTGCGTCGCGTCTCGTGCGAATCCGCACATGGGACGGCCCGCTCGCACAGGCCGAGGGGCGCCTGAGGCGGCGGCCAGCGCGCGGGCCAGGTCGAGCAGGGCGTGGATGTCGTCCAGAGTGCGCTGTCGATGCTTGTGGCTGAAGTGGAGCACGCCGGGCCACGCGCTCGCCTTCACCCGCACGCGCCCGTGGCCCAGCTCCACTTCGTCGACGATGAACTCCGTGAGGGCGCGCCCCGCCTCGGGCGTCAGGGCCTTGGCGAAAGGCGCCGCGGGGTCGGCCTCGACGGCGTAGGCGGCGGGCAGCTCCTGCGAAACGCGATCGTGGCCGCGTCCGGCGCGGGGTGCCCCGTCGGGCGGCGCAGGCGCAACGTCCCCGGTTTTTGGCGACGACACGTGACCTCGAGCCAGCGCAGCTCCTCGGGCAGGCCCGAGTGAATGGCGTGGGGCGAGTCGTCACACAGATCCCAGCCCACGTGCAGGGTCAGCTCCTCGAGCTGTACGCTCTCTCCTTCGGCGTAGCCTTCGAGCTCCTTGGCCAGCTTCCTGGCGAGCTTGGCCGCTTGCTTCGACAGTCGCTCACGCGCCTTCGCCTCGAAGGAGTCCATGCGTCCTCGGTCTACCATGTCGCCGGTGAGCAGCGAGTCATGGTCGAACATCGGCCTAGCTTACCGCCCCGCCCACTCGAGAGGAGTGACGAGCGCGCGAAAATCTTCTCGATCGCGCAGGGAGGCCAAGTCGTCGTCCTGCGCCGTCTGGAGCAGCCGACGGCGACAAACCGCGCAGTCGGACGCGCGCAGGAGCTGGAGCTGAGCCAAGGCTCTGTCGGCCAGACCGCCGCGCGCCAGGGCACAAGCCAGGTTGTAACGCGCCGCCGCACGGACCACGACGGCTTCGCAACAGTCCTCGGAGACACTGGAGGGCCATTCCTGCTCCCCTACGCCGATCGGGTCGACGGCGCTGGAACGCTCGCGGAGCGCCTGCGCTGGAGTTCCTCTGGCGTCACACCACGTTGCGACTCTCCTGGGCCGCGGCTCAGGGCTGCTGAGATCTCACCAGCGCCGACTACGCGGCGGCGCACCAGAATCGGTCAGATGCCCAGGTGCGTGGCCCGACTTTCGCGCCGTGGTCGCTCCGCGCTAGGGAGGCGCGCGGCTTGCGCGCCCACCGTTTTCCCCTATACGCGGCGCTCTCTCTCGTCCCCATGGAGCGTCCAGCGCTCCCCAGGAGCAATCGTGGCTCTCTCTGTCGGAATCGTCGGTCTGCCCAACGTGGGCAAGTCCACCCTCTTCAACGCGCTCTCGTCCAAGCAGGCCGAGGCCGCGAACTACGCCTTCTGCACCATCGATCCCAACGTGGGCGTGGTCGAGGTGCCCGACGCGCGCAGCGACGCGCTGATCGCGCTCATCGGTCCCCGCAAAGTGGTGCCGGCGACCGTGGACTTCGTGGACATCGCGGGTCTGGTACGCGGCGCGAGCAAGGGCGAGGGGCGCGGCAACGCGTTCTTGATGAACATCCGCGAGACCAACGCCATTGCCCACGTGGTGCGCTGCTTCGAGGACACCAACGTCGTCCACGTCGACAACCGCGTGGATCCCAAGGCCGACATCGAGACCATCGAGACCGAGCTCGTGCTCAAGGATCTCGAGACCGCGCAGAAGCGCCTCGATCGTGCGCGCAAGATGGCGCGTGGAAACGACGCCTTCGAGATCACGGCCGTGGCGCTGTGTGAGCGCCTGGTCGCGGTGCTGGACGCCGGTCGCATGGCCTCCGAGGTTCAGGCCGAGGGTCCCGACGAGAAGAAGATCCTGCGCGACATGTTCCTGATCACGAGCAAACCCATGTTCTTCGTGGCCAACGTGAAGGACGACCAGCTCGGCGCCCTCGAAGCGGACCTGCTGGTGTCGCAGGTGCGCGAGCTGGCCGATGCGCGGGGCGTGCCCATGGTCGTGATCAGCGCCGCCATCGAGGCCGAGATCATGCAGCTCGACAAGGCCGACCGCGGCGAGTTCCTGGAGTCCGTGGGCCTGACGGAACCCGGACTTCACAGCGTGATCCGCACGGGCTACGAGATGCTCGATCTGATCACCTTCTTCACCGCGGGGGAGAAGGAGGTGCACGCATGGGACATCCCCAAGGGCTCCACCGCGCCCCAAGCGGCGGGCACGATCCACACCGACTTCGAGCGCGGCTTCATCCGCGCCGAGGTGATCGCCTACGAGGACTACATCGCCTGTGGCTCCGAGGCTGCCGCCAAGGCCGCGGGCAAGCTGGGCGTCGAGGGCAAGCAGTACATCGTGCGCGACGGCGACATCATGCACTTCCGCTTCAACGTATAGGCGTCGTCACCAGCGTACGCGCGAGCTTGTTGAAGCGCTCGGCGCGGCAAGCGGACGATCCACGCTCGAGGTCGCGGCACACGTCGGGGCGTCGGTCGTAGCTCGAGCAGCCGAAGCGTCCGTCGACGTCTCGTGTGTTGGCGACGCAGTGCGTGCCGAGCAGGCGCATGTAGCAGCGGTTGCCGATGAACACGGTGAGCGACTCGGCCAGGTCCCCGAGCCGTGCGTAGTCGTCGCCCGTGACGCGCACGGAAGAAGCGAGGTCGCTGTGGCAGCACGCGCCGCACTCCTGGCAATCGAGCACGTCGCTGTCCATGGCGGCAGCGTAGCAGTCCCCACGCATGAGCCCTCACGCGTCCAGGCGAGGGCGACCTCGAGGACCAGTCGTCGCCGAGCAGGTGGGTGAGCACGACGTACGTGACCGCACCCGCCAGCACGGGCGCGCCGAAGAGGATCAAGAACGGCAGGGTGGGAAAGGCCAGAACATGAAGGTCGCGAAGAGCGTGCACACTGCGACACCTCCGGAGCCCATCGTCGCCGCCCAACGTCGCAGCGTGTCGCGCCAGGCCACGCGACTGCCCCGCTTGGCAGCCCGCGCCCACTCCTCTTCGACCGAGATTCGCTCGCGTCCCTCATCCACCATGTCGACCCTCTCCCGTCTCGTTTCGACGATTTTACCGTTGGCCCGTGCGTGTTCCTAGCGGTGACACGGACGCGTGCATGGTCGCCGGCCTGTCGCGCGCGGCTCGCTCCTGTGAGCCGTTACCAAGCTCCCCCTGGGGGCGCAGCGTTCGGGATCGTGTACCGTGCGCAGCTCATGAAGCGTCTCCCCTCCATGCTCTTGCTGCTGCTCAGCGTCGTCGCGCTGGGCTGCGGCGCCGCGCCCTCCCACACGTCGACGTCTTCGGAACCCGCGCCGCTCCGCATCGCGTGGCAGACGTGGAGTGCGGAGACGTTCGCGCGGGCAGCGCGCGAGCACAAACCGATCCTACTCAGCGTGCAGGCGGAGTGGTGTCACTTCTGCCACGTGATGAACGAGGAGACCTTTGGCGACGTGCGCGTGCGTCGTGAGGTCAACGAGCACTTCATCGCCATCCGCGTGGAGCAGAGCGAGCGACCCGACCTGGCCGAGCGTTATCGTCGCTACGCCTGGCCGGCCACCGTGTTCTTGAGCCCGGAAGGTGACGAGTTGTTGGCCCTGCGGGGATACCGACCCGTCGCGGGCTTCCTGCCCGACCTCGCGCGCGTGGAGCAGGCCGCGCGCACGGGCCAAGCACTGGAGGCAGCCACGCCGTCGGGGCCGCCGGCCGAACTCGAGGCGACGCGTCTGGCTCTGGTTGCACAGCTCGACGGCCTCTACGACGAACGACTCGACGGTTGGGGCACGGGCCAGCGCTACCCCTTCGCCGAGCCCGTGGAGGAGGCGTTCTTTCGAGCGCAGGTGCGCGGCGAGTCTGTCTGGAACGAGCGCGCCACCCGCAGCCTCGATCGATACGCCCAGCTCATCGATCCGGTGTTCGGCGGCATGTACCAGTACTCCGTGGGCGACGTGTGGACGCGTCCACATTTCGAGAAGATCGCGCGCGTGCAGGCGGGCGCACTGCGTGCTTTCTCCGAGGCGGCGCGGGTCACGGGCGATGACAGGTGGCTCCAGCACGCCGAGGACATCCGTCGCTACCTGACGCGCTTCCTCGAGCGTCCCGACGGAGGCTTCGGCGCGAGTCAGGACGCGGACCTCATGCTGGCCGGTGGTCCGCGCATCTCCGGCGAGGAGTACTACGCCAAGACTGAAGCCGAGAGGCTCGCCTTGGGTGTGCCTCACATCGACGAGAGCGTGCTCGCGGCCGAGAACGGCCAGCTGATCGAGGCGCTCGCGCGCTACGCCGAGGCCGGTGGAGACGCGTCCGCGCTGGATCAGGCGACACGCGCCGCCGACCACTTGCTGAGCACACTCCTGCGTGCCGACGGGCTGCTCGCCCACCGCGCGAGCGAGCGTGACGACACCACGGAGATGGCGCACCTCGCGGACCAGGCGTGGCCACTGGTGGGCCTGTTGGCTCTGCATGAAGTGACGGGCGCGGAGCGCTACCTCGAGGCCGCGCGACAGCTCGCCGACGCCACGCAGGCGAAGCTGGGCGACGCCCAGAGCGGCGGCTTCTTCGCGCATACGCGCGACCCCCGTGCCGTCGGAATCTTTCGTGAGCGTCGCGTGCCCATCGAAGACAACGCCGTCTTCGCGCGGGGCCTGCTCGTGCTCAGTCGCCTCGACGAATCCGGAGCGCGTCGTCAGCGCGCCGAGGCCGCCCTCCGAGGCTGCGCGCGCACGGACGAGCTCCGCAGCCTCGGGCGCATGGTCGGCCAATACCTGCTGACGCTCGAGTTCTTCTCGAGCGACTACGCCATCCTCTCGGTCATCGGTCCCGACGACGCCGCCACGGACGCGCTCTTCCACGCAGCGCTGCGCAGCGCCGACCCACGTCGCCTGGTCGAGCTGCGTCGGCCGGGGCACGGACGCTACCCCTACCCGGGTCGGCCCGCCGTCTACATCTGCACCAGCGACTCCTGCTCGCTGCCCGTCACCGCGCCGGACGACCTGCCGGCGGCGGTGACGAATTTCCTCGCGGGGCCGTAGCGACCTAGCGTCGAGTGCGGCGTCGGCGTCGTGCGAACACGACGGCTGCCACGAGCAATCCGAGCGCGAAGGGCGCGCGGTTTCCGTTCGGGCCGGGCACGCTGCCGCAGCCGCCGCCCGAGGTTCTGCCGCCCGCGTCGGGTTCGCCGCTGTCCGGAATCGCGATGGCGCCGTCGCCAATGTCGGTTCCGCCGTCGTCGAGCCCGCCGTCGTCTCCGGCGTCCATTCCGGCGTCCGGCATTCCGTCGTCGGCGCCGCACATCGCGAGGGCGGCGTGCTCGCAGCCCGCGGTGGCGACGTTGCAGGTGTCCGTGGTGCACGGCTCGCTGTCGTCACACTCGGTGTCAGCCGTGCAGCAGCCCGCGATGGCGTCGTTGGCGCACGTCATCGTGCTGCCGTCGCAGGTGTCGAGGCTGCACGTGTTGCCGTCGTCGCGGTCCGCGTCGGCGACGCAGCAGCCTGTGATCGCCGCGTTGCCGCAGCTTCCGGTCGAAGCGTCGCAGGTGTCGGTGGTGCAGGCGTTGCTGTCGTTGCAATCGGCGTCGACCGTGCAGCATCCCGCGACCGCCGTGCGCTCGCACAGGTGGGTCGAGAGGTTGCAGGCGTCGCCGGTGCACAGGTTGGAGTCGTCGCACGCAGCGTCCGTCGTGCAGCAGCCTGTCATGGCGCCAGACGCGCACGTGCCGCCCGGACCCGAGCACGTGTCCGTGGTGCACACGTCGCCGTCGTCACAGTCGACGTCCACGTTGCAGCAGCTGGCGACGTCCGTGTGGGAGCAGCCGGTCGTCGCGTCGCAGGCGTCCGCCGTGCACAGGTTCGAGTCGTCGCAGTCGAGAGCCGCCGCGGCGGCGCAGGTGCCGCCCGGGCCGCCGACCTGCGGGGCGACGAGGGGCGTGGCCAGGTGCGGGCCACCGGCCACGAGCTCGTAGAGGTAGGCCCCTGGCGCCGTGCCGGCCGCCGGGTTGGTGAACGCGATGGCGTAGTCGGCCTCGAAGCCCGGTGCGAAGGTCAGAGGCGCGGTGTTCGGGCCGGTCGAGGTGCCTCCGGCCGAGACGGCCGCGGGCTGGGGGCAGGCCACGTCCGTGAAGCCCGACGTGTCGGCGAAGCCGCCGGCGACCGAGTCGAGGTAGACGACCGCCACGTCGGTGGTGCCCATGCAGCTGCCTCCCGCGACGTCGAGTACCGCGCCTGCGTTGACGTCCGTGTCCCACGAGAACGTGACGCCGTCTCCGGTCATGCTGCCGAAGCCGTTGCCCACACCCGCGCTGGGCGGCCCTGGGGGCGTGGTCGCGCCCGCAGAGACCGAGTCGTCCGCGGTCAGAAAGAGCTGCGCTTGGACTGCGCTTGGACCCGCGGAAGTCAGCACCAGAAACGAAGGACCCCCCAATCGTGAAAGGCCGGTCGTTCGTCGACGCCTGTGGACGTTGCCCAAAGGCCCCACGCCCGTCGGGCGAGACCCTCGCTCCGCTCTTCGCCCTCATGCTACGACTCGCGCATGACCCGCCAAGAGAAGGCTTCGCGCATCGCGGAGCAGCTACAGGAGCTCTATCCGGAGCCGCCGATTCCGCTCTCGCACGTGGATCCGTACACGCTCTTGGTGGCGGTGATGCTGAGCGCGCAGACGACGGACGTGAAGGTGAATCAGGTGACGCCGGCGCTATTCCGGCGCGCGCCCGACGCCAAGGCCATGGCTGCGCTCGAGGTGGACGAGATCCTCATCCTGATCCGCGAGATCGGGCTCGCGCCGACCAAGGCCAAGAACTTGAAGCGCATGGGCGAGCTCCTGCTCGAGCGCCACGGCGGCGAGGTGCCGAGGAGCTTCGAGGAGCTGGAGGCGTTGCCCGGCGTGGGGCACAAGACGGCCAGCGTGGTGATGAGCCAGGCCTTCGGGGAGCCGGCGTTTGCGGTCGACACGCACATCCATCGCCTCGCCGCGCGCTGGGGGCTGTCGAACGGCAAGAGCGTGGAGCAGACGGAGCGCGATCTGAAGGCGCTGTTCCCGCGCGAGTCGTGGAACGCGCTGCATCTGCAGATCATCTACTTCGGGCGTGAGCATTGTCCGGCGCGCGGTCACGACCTGTCGAAGTGCCCCATCTGTGGTTGGGCCGCGTCGAAGAAGCGCATCGAGGAAGAGGCCGCCAAGCTGCCGAAGTCGCGCCGCGCCTGAAGAGGGCGTGGGATCCGCGGACGCGTCCATCGCGACTGTCGCGAGGGGAGGACAATCCGTGCGAGAACGTAGCAAGAGCCGTGGATTCCACCCCCGAGAAGCCGAGCGCGCCTGAGCCCGAGGACGAGTTCGAACGCGTTCAGCGCGTGCGGGCGGGGCGTCAGCGCGCGATGTTGTTCGCGGTCGTCGGAGCTGCGGTCGCGGGCTTCGCGGTCTTCGTCGTCAGCGGCTTCTTGCTCCCGGACAAGCAGGTCACGGAGTTCTGGGTCGCCGTCGGCGTGGCCTTGGCGGTGGGCCTTGCGCTCCGTTTCTTCCTGAGCCCGAAGGAGCGCGAGTTCGATCCTCTGGCCTCGAGCCCCAGGGTCCAGGTGAGTGAAGAGGACAGGGCCGCGTGGCGGGCCATGGTCGACCAGGGCGCGGCGCCCAACGCCGAATCGACCGGCGGCGCGGCGGACGACGACGTGCGGGCCGAGCTTCGAGAGTACCAGCGCCGGGTGCGGCGGCTGTGGGCGGCGCGCCTCGCCTCGGCCCTCGCGGGGCTCGCCGTCAGCGCGGTGCTCATCGCCATCTTCCGCAACGTCGAAGTGGGCCAGGCGCTGCCCGCCTTCATGGGCTGCATCGCCGCCGGCACCGTCACGGCCGTGCTGCTCTTTCCGCGACTCACGCAGGAGGAGCCCCGAGAGGCCGCGGGCCCCGCGAGCGCCGAGGAGCGCGCGCATCTGGAGCGCGAGCTGGGTCAGCTCTCCTCCTGCACCTTGAGCTACGAGCGCGACTTGCTCGAGATCGCGCTCGAGTACCTACGGATCGTGCCTCCATCGCGTGCCTGCAAGGTCGTCCAGGCCAACGGCGTGTGCGTGGCCTCCGTGCGCGAGTCCGGCGGCTGGGCGACCCGGCTGCGGCGCGCGGGCGACTCCTTCGAGATCCTCACCGCCACGGGCGACCTGGCCCTGCGGCTCGAAAAGGCCAAGGGCTGGCTGGGCGGCGCGTGGACGCTACGCGACGACTCCGGGCCCGTCGGTCGCGTCGACGTTCGCCTCTTCGGCGGGGTGGTGGCCGTGCCCAGCGCAGGCGAGCCCACGCGCTTCGTGCGTCCGTGGACGCGCTTCGTCTTTCCGTGGACCCGACAGCTCCGCGTCCTCGTGCGTGGTCAGGGCAGGGGCAGCCTGGTGCGCGCAGCGCGGGCGCGCTCGGCCGGTGCCTTCGCTCCCGCACGGGTAGAGTTCGTCTTGCCCGACGCGGCAGGTGACGCCTACCGCGATCGCGCGCTCTTGCTGGCGGCCGCGGTCCTGGCCGTGTGATTGGGTTTCAGCCGCCCGAGATCACATGGGGCCCGTGGGGATCTCGATGTGCGGCGGGATCAGGAAGTAGACGACGCGCTCGTCCACGGGCGAGCCGTCCGCCGAGACCGTGAGCCGGGCACGGTAGACGAGCGGCACGGCCGCGCTCTCGACCGTGGTGTTGCGCAGCGGGACGACGTCCCAGCACACGGGTGTGCCGGGCCTGAGCGCCGGGAAGGCGTCGTCGAAGGTGTCCGCGTTGGTGTCCTCCGTCGGCGTCACCGCGGTGCAGGCGCCCACGCCGGAGACGTTGACCTCGAGATGATCGATGAACTGCAGCGCGTCGCCATCGTCGCCAGGCTCGTCGGCCGCGGCGATGGTCACCCGGAAGGGTGAGTTGACCAGTGCGTGAACCGCGTTGACGGCCTCGTCGACCACGGCGCCATCGATGGCGAGATAGACGAAGGGCGCGCCTGCACCATCCAGGCTGCCAGCCGCGGTGCCGATGGCGCGCGCGATGCTGTCGGGCGTTCCGCGACCGCCCGAGTCGTCCGTGCCCACCAGGCTGATGAACTTGATGCCCTGACGCGCGAGCTCACTGCCGGCGAAGGCCTCCGTGAAGGTCGCACAGCGGCTGCCGGAGCATTGATCGTCGGCGTCCGTGATCTGCACGTAGATGCGCACGGCCTCGTTGC
>Ga0210033_1001043_pt1 | contig 26271 bp, 22 predicted proteins | sample CryGeymeta201501_FD_185465 | JGI IMG/M metagenome (GOLD analysis project Ga0210033, IMG submission 185465) | Groundwater microbial communities from Crystal Geyser aquifers in Utah, USA - Crystal Geyser metaG 2015-01 (SPAdes) (version 2) | ecosystem: Environmental > Aquatic > Deep subsurface >... | reverse complement strand
GGCACCGCGACCGCGGTTGAAGTAGCCGCGCGCCCCGTTGGGCTGGTCGACGTGGACCATCGTCTGTCGCGACGACGCGAAGCGGAGGACGCGGCCGCGACCCAGGATCGCGATGGGCAGGTCGGCGGCGTCGGCGAACACGCGCTGGGCGCGCAGGCGATCCGTGCAGCGCTCCCTGCCCTGGCTCGGATAGGCCTCGGGCATGCCGAAGTCGCGATGGTCTCGGCGCCGCACGACGTGGCAGTCCTCGCGCACCTCGAAGGACTCGGCTTCGGGACGCGTCAGGCGCAGCGACGATGCCGAAACCCAGTGGTCGCCCTGCACGACCTTGGGTCCCGAAGGCGTGCTCGCGGCGATGCGTCCATCGGGCAGGAGCGTGGCCCACAGGATCTGTTCATGGGGCGGTGCCGGCAGCAGCACGCGAAGGCTCTCCGGCCGCGCGCCGTGACTCGCTCCACCTTGAGCCTCGACGCCGCTGCACAGCCAGAGCGCGAACAGCGCGCACAGCAGAGACATGCTCGTCGATGGCGGAATCATCTCACCCCTACGACGCTTGGCGCGCGCCTTCGGTCTGACCTCAGAGCACCAGGCGCACGCCGCCCAGCTCCTCGATGCGGTGCGGGAAGTGGTCGCCGGGCGTACCGATGAACATGTAGTTCTTGGGCACGTCCAAGCGCTCGGCCAAGAGTTCGATCAGCGCGGGCGTGAACTCGCCCTTCACGGCCACGAAGTCCATGCGCAGGTTCGGGTAGAGCCTGTCGATCTCGCGCAGGTGGTCGGCCAGCTTGGGCGGCGGCTCTTCGCCCTCCCGGTACACGTGCACGATTTTCATGTGCGACGTCTGCTCGTTCTCCATCACGTAGAGCGCGGCGCGGTTGACCTCGGCGGGGTCGTCGCCCTTGGCGAAGTAGACCACGACCCGGCTGTTGATCTGATCGATCTTGCGCCGGATCGCGCCGTACACCGCGTCGCTCAGGCGGTCGAGGCGCTCGGCGATGGCGCGCGAGACGAAGAGCGCGGCCTTCATGATCTGGATGCGCAGGAACATCGCGCCCACGACGGCGACGGAGGCCAGGAAGTACTTCAGGAAGAGCACGAGGTTGCCGAAGTCGAGCATCACGTTGCCCGCGAGGCCGAGGAGCACGGCGGCCAGGGCGACGACCACGGCGGGCCAGCTCGCCTTCACGGCGCGTGGGAGCCGACCGCGTTTGACCTTGAGCAGCATGTTGCCGATGGCGAAGAGCGCCATCACCGACAGGAAGGAGATGGTGTAGACGCCCGCCAGCTTCCCCACTTCGCCCGCCGTCGCGTACAGGATGGACACGCTGATCAGGAAGAAGGCGATGATGATGTAGTGGTTGGTCTTGCGCGACTTGTTCTCGCGCAGCAGCACCTGCGGCAGGCAGCGGTCGAGGCTCATGCGGCGCATCAAGCCCGTGACGCCGACGAAGGACGTGAGCACGGCGCCCGAGAGCACGAGCACGGCGTCGATGCTGATCCACATGCCCAGCCAGGGTCCGACCGCGGTCGTGCCCATCTCTGCGAGCAGATCCGGCGGCACGCCCTGGATGTGCGCGAGGGGCAGGAGCCCCAGCGCGAGCAGGCTGATCCACGGGTTGAAGATGGCCACGGCCATCCACATGTTGCGGAGCGTCTTGGGGAAGACGCCTTCCTTCTGCTCCTCGATGAAGTTCGCCGAGCTCTCGAAGCCGCTGATGCCCAGCATGGCCGCGGCGAAGCCGAAGAAGAGCGCGTGCATCAGCCCCTCGGGTGACGGCGTCTGCCAGTTCGCGCTCAGCAGCGCGGGGCTCTTGATCACGGCGTAGCTGCCGACGACCACCAGCACGCTCAGGGTCAGCATGTGGAAGAGGAAGATCACGACCGCGACCGCCGCGGACTCGCTGATGCCCACCAGGTTCAGGATGGCGAAGAAGCCGAGCAGGCCGATGGTCGCCCAGAAGATGTTCAGGCCAGCGTAGAGGTTGTGCGCGTAGTGCATCGCTTCGCCCGCGCTGATCACGGCCGTGGCCACGTAGCTGAGCAAGGTCAGGCAGGCCGCCGCCGCCGCGAGCTTCTTGTTCGTGGTGTTTAGCAGCACCGTGTAGGTGCCGCCGTTGAGCGGAAGCGCGCTGCCGACCTCGGCGTAGACCTTGCGGAAGAGGTAGAGCACGGCGACCACGATGCCGAGCACGATGGGCGCGTAGGCGCCGGCCTGCGCCGCGCACAGGGCCGAGACGTAGAGGCAGCTGCTCGTGATGTCGTTGCCGCAGATGGCCGTCGACGGAAGCGTGCCGAGCGTGTGCTTGTGGGCCTGGTCGAGCCTCGAGATCTCCACGTTGGAGGTGTCGAGGTCGTCGATGCGGCAGGACTGTCCCCAGCCCGCGAATTCCCACGCTGCGTCCGCTGCGGCCGCGCTCTTGATTTGGGACATGGCGGCGAAGGTTCCCGTTCGCATGCGCCACGTCAAGCGCCACGCGCATCCTCGTCCGCGGGCGTGTGCTCAGTTCAGCAGCGGCAGCAGGAAGAGCGCCAGCGTCGCGGCCCAGCCCACGCCCCAGACGAGCGAGCGTAGCGTGCCTGTGCCCGCGATGTAGATGATCGGATAGGCCAGGCGAGCCAGCAGGAAGGCGGCGCAGAGGCCGGTCGCGAGGCTGATGTCAGCGTGCGTGACGTGGCCCACGAGCACGGCCGCGGCGAAGGGCGGGAAGGCCTCGATGCTGTTCATATGCGCCGCCAGCGCCCGGCCACCCCAGCCGGTGAGCTGAGCCTGCTGCTTGCGCGGCTCGGCGCTGTCGTACTTGCCGAGCTCCTTCATGGCGCGGGCGACCGGCGCCTTGGTCAGCAGCACGATCACGAAGGCGATGGCGATGGAGGCGAGGGGAAAGGTCATGGCCGCCGAGCGTACTCGCTTCCGTTCTCGCGGCCATCGGGCGCGGGCCGCACGCTGGCGTCGCCTTACATCGCGAGGGGATCGCCGTGGTAGTGGTAGTGCCCGTCCGGTTGGGTGTGGGCGTGGTGAGCGTCGGTGCCGAAGCTGGCCGAGGGAGACATGGGGTCGTAACGCCAGGCGGTCGCGAGGTCGAAGCAGCCGATGCGCCCATCGCCTACGCCGAAGCAGCCCGCGGCGAGCAGATCGACCACCACGCCGTTGAGCATGATGGCGTCGAAGGACATCAAGGACAGGCTCGTGGACGCGCTCGCGGCCGTGGGGTTTCGCGCGAACTCGAAGCTCTAGGTGATCTCCGCGGTGGGGGTGGCGAAGGCGGCGCTGGCGTCGCCGAAGTCGTGGTTCGGGATGGCGTTCGAGGTCAGGACGCAGGTGCTCGTGCCGGCCACGATCTCGACCTCGCTCTGGAAGTCCGTCGCGCGCTGCAGATCCGTCACCGAGGCCACGGTGCTGCGAGCGTAGTCGGCGCAGTCGCCGCTGCGGTTACTGAAGTCGGCGTCCGTGATGTCCGTCGCGCTCGCCATGCCCGAGTCGGAGCCCGAATCCGATCCGGAATCGAACGCCGCGTCCGTGGCTGCGTCGGGCGCGCTCGATTCGTCACCACACGCGCCGATCAGGAGCGCACACAGGAGCCAGGCGAGTCGTCTCATTCATCCTGTATGCGGTTGGGGTCTCCGCGGGTCAATGATGGAGGAAGCTCGTTCGGCCTGCGTCTACGGCGCCGGCTCGCCCTCCGGCAGGACCACGCGGAAGGTCGATCCTTCGCCCACGCGGCTCTCGATCTCGAACTCTCCGTCGAGCAGATCGAGCATGCGGTCCACGATGGTCAGGCCGAGGCCGACTCCGCCCTGGCTGCGCTCGTCGCTGCCGTCCACCTGGTAGAAGGCCTCGAAGATGCTCGCGAGCTCGTCCTCCGGGATGCCGATGCCCGTGTCCTCCACTTCGAACACGACCTCGTCGTCGCGGCGCATGGCCCGGAGCGTGATGCGCCCGCCCTCCTCGGTGAACTTCACGGCGTTGACCAGCAGGTTCAGCAGCACCTGGCTCAGCTTCCCGCGGTCCGTGAACAGGCTCGACAGCGACTCGTCGCGATCGACGGACAGCTCGATGGACTTCGCCTCCACCATCCAGCGCACCGATCCCTCGACGTTCGCCAGCAGCTCGGGCACGTCGACCTGTGTCGTGTGCACGGCGAGCTTTCCCGCCTCGGCGCGGGTCAAGCTCAGGAGGTCGTCGACGCGCTTGTTCAGCGACTCCGCCGCACGGCGCATCTGCACATGGGCTGAGCTGGCCTGCTCGTTCACGTCACCGTAGAGGCCGGCCTCGAAGAGCTCGAGCGTGCCCAGGATGCCGTGCAGGGGCGTGCGCAGCTCATGGGTGACGTTGGCCAGGAGCAGCGTGCGTGCCTCGCGTGCAGCGATCAGCTCCACGGTTCGGGCACGCAGGCGCTCCTTGCGCAGACGCAAGGAGCTCGTCAGGCGCGAGGTGAGGAGGCCCGAGGTGCCGAGCATGAAGGCCGCGTAGACGAGGGCGACGATGGTCTGGAAGCCGTCGGGGGCGACCGTCGCAGACATGGGCGGCGGGATGAAGGGCAAGAGCCCGAAGTAGGTCGCGAGCGTCACGCCCAAGTGCATCAGGAAGGCCACGGCCGCGGCCAGCAGCGTGATGCCCGTGTTGGCCAGGAGCCCAAGCACGCTGATGGTGATCACGTAGACGGCCAGGAGCGGACTCAGCGGCCCACCCGTGAGGTAGATGGCGCCGGTCATGGCGAGCAGGTCGGCGAGGGTGTTGAGGCTCTGCGTCCACAGCACGCCGCGATCCGCACGCAGCCCGGCCCAGGCGATGGTGTTGGCCACGAGCTTGAAGGCGATCACGGCGTAGATGCCGTGCACGTGGGGCGTGATGCCGCTGCGTCCGGCGACGTAGGCCAGGAGCGCGAAGGTCAGCGTGACGCCGTAGCCAGACGCGATGCCAGCGCGCAGGCGGGAACGCCACGCGGGGCTCTCGATCTCGCTCAGGAAGGCCGGAGTACGCACGGACGGCGGCCGGCTAGGCCTCGCCGATCAGGGCTCGCACGCGACCGAGCAGCGCCATCATCGGGAAGGGCTTCACGAAGTAACCGTCGGCGTGGAGCTCCTCGGAGTAGCGCTTGGCGTGCTCCTCGTCCGTGTAGACCGCGCTCATCAAGAGCACGGGCGTGCTCCGTCCCCTGTCCGTGCGCTTGACCTCGAAGCAGACCTCGAAGCCGTTCTTTCGCGGCAGCTGCACGTCCACGACCATCAGGTCCGGGTGATCGAGCTCGAAGAGATCGAGCGCCTGCTGGCCCGTGCGGGCGATCAGGATGTCGTAGCCGTGCGCACGCAAGTAGGTGGTCATGATGTTCAGGCTGAGGGGATCGTCTTCGACCACGAGTACGCGCTTCATCGCCGCCTCCAAGCCGGAGAATAGCACCAACCTGGGTATTCGCGATCTGGGGCAGCCCACCACACAGGCGTGGAGGGGGGCCTCACGCGTCCGCGAGCAGGGGTGCGCTGACGGCCAGCAGCGTGACCGGTACGTCCCCGGAATTCGCTGCGCGATGGGCCGTGCCGGCGAGCAGCGTGCAGCCCTCGCCCGGTCCGAGCGTCACCGTCTCGTCGTCGAGCCCGAGCGTCAGCTCGCCCGAGAGCACATAAAGCACATGGTCTCCGCGGCAGATCTGTGGATCCTCGAAGCCCGGCGCGAAGCGCAGCAGTACCACGCCGGGCGTCTCGACGAGCTTCTTCTCTTCGAGTGGATGACCGCCAGGAGTCCAAGGCAGGGCGGGGAAGGGCAGACGCACGAAGCTCATGGCGTGAGTGTACCCGACGTGTCGCTTGCCCTCGGGCGCGGGGATCATTATGTGACCTGGGCGGCTGTGTGGTCGCCCGGACTCGTCCCTCCGCCCCGGCGGAGATTGGGAGAAATCATGAGCAAGAAGCCTGTGCAAGTCGTCGCGGCCATCGACTTTGGACCCGAGTCCGAGCGTGTGCTGAAGGTGGCCTATCAGTGGGCCCGCGGTGGCGGATCCGTGCACGCGCTGCACATCGTGTCCGGCTTCCGTGGCGTCACGCCACATCCCGACAAGACGGAGACGCAGGTGGCGGACGCCATGGTGCGCCTCGAGGCCCACGTCACGAAGCACTGGCTCAAGCTGTCGGACGCGCCGAAGCTCTTCGTCCACGTGCTGCGCGGCAGCAGCGTCCCAGACCAGATCATCGAGCTGAGCTACGAGGCCCACGCGTCGATGGTGGTGATGGGCAACCCGGGCGACAAGGGCGGATCCGTCGTCAGGAAGGTCGTGCATATGGCGCGCTGCCCGATCGTGGTCGTAAACGACGTGGACTACAGCTCGGAGGGCTTCCTGCCGCCCTTCAAGGTCTGCGAGACCTGCCGCGACGACCGCATGGCCGGCATTCGCTGGTACTGCGACACACACCGGGACGCCGCATCCCACGATGCCAAGGAGATCGCCTGAGCCACGAGGGCTCGTCCGAGCCCGTCACTTCAGCTTCCCGCTCTCGCTCGGGCCCGGCGCTGATTCACTCGGCCGCGCTGACCCTCACTCCGCCGCGGCGCTCGCTACGGGCTCTTCCAGGCTGCGCAGGATGCGCTCGCCGTACTCGTGGATGACCTCGGCCTCGTGGCGCGCGGAGATCTCGGCGCGACTGAGGTAGCGCTCGAGCACTTCGCGGCGCTCCGGATGGCGCACGGACTGTTCGAGCAGGAGCTCCGCCACGGCCTCCTGCGTGAGCAGACGCGCCAGGCGCTCGGCGTGCAGCATGGCCAGGCGGAAGTCGCGCTTCGGATCCCAGTTCTTCAGGAAGCGCTCGGGCCATTCGGCCAGCGGCTTGCCCCTTAGCGCCTTGGCCTTGTCCGCCGCCGTGCTGAGCAAGAGGTGTTGCTGCGCGGAGAGGGAGGCGAGCTTCACGCGCGCGACCGAGCGCACGAGCGGATCGCGCGCCGAGAGCGCGGTCATGCGCGCCTCGGCCAGCTTGGCGACGAAGCGCTTGGGCTTCTTCACCATGCCCATCAGCGTGTCCTTCATGGCCATCAGAGCCTGGATCTGGCTCGTGCCCTCGTAGATGGGCAGCACCATGGCGTCGCGCAGCAGCTTCTCCGCGCCGAACTCCTTGGTGTAGCCGTTGCCGCCCAGGATCTGCACCGCCAGGCGCGCGTGCTTCACGGCGTTCTCGGCCGCGGCGTACTTCAACAGAGGCGTCAGGCGCCGCGCGGCGCGCGCGTGGCGCTTCTGCTTGCGCTGGAGCTTCTTCTTCGCGTCGTCGTCGAGGTCGGTGGCGAAGCGTAGCTGGATCGAGAGCTTCTGGGCGATCTCCTCCTCGTAGGCCGCGGTGACGGCGACGGCGCGCACGGCCTCGATGTCCGAGCGCATCTCGTCCAGGTAGTCCGCCAGCATCTCGTGGCGGTCGATGGTCTTGCCCATGGAGCGCCGCTCCGCCGCGTACTCGCGCGCCATGCGGTAAGCACACTCGCTCAGCCCGAGGGACTCGAAGCCCACGCCCAGGCGCGCGTTGTTCATCAGGATCAGCATGTAGCGGAAGCCGTCGCCGCGTTCGCCGATGAGCTCGGCCTGGGCGCCGTCGAAGGCCAGGGCGCAGGTGGACGAGGCGTGGTGACCGAGCTTCTCCTCCAGGCGCGTGATCTCGACCTGCCGCACCTTCGTGCCGTCGGGCAAGGTGCGATGCGCCGGCACCAGGAACATGCTCAGACCGTCCAGGCCCGCCATGGGCGCGTCGGGATCACTCACGGGCTCGGTGCGTGCGATCACGTAGTGCCACTCGCCGTGGCCCGAGCTGATGAAGATCTTCTCGCCCGTGACGTGCCAGACGCCGTCCGCGTCCAGCTCGCCACGACAGCGCAGCGCCGCCATGTCGCTGCCCGCGTCCGACTCCGTGATGTCCATGGAGCCCCAGCTCTCGCCTGCCACGACGGAGCGAATCAGGTGCTCGAAGCGTGTCTCGGTGATGCGCATGGTCGCGGGATCGACCTTGGTGGTGCCCTCTCGAATCGAGAAGATCAGCGCCGCCATGGCCATGCCGCCGTGGAAGCCGTGGTGCGTCATCACCGAGACGTCCGCGCGCGCGAGCATCTCGGAGACCAAGAAGGAGATGAGCATGGGCGCGTTCATGCCGCCGAACTCGCGTGGCACCGTCAGGCCGTGCAGCTCGAGCTCCGCGAGCTGTCGGAAGACGGCCTCGAGGCGTTCTGCCTGGACCACTTCTCCGTCGACGATGTGGTTGTCCTGGCTGTCGAGCTCGGCCGCGTAGGGCGCGATCTGCTCCGCCGCGACCTGTCCCGCGAGCTCGAGGATGTCGCCGTAGAATTCGCGCGCCTCCTCGAGGTTGCTGAAGCCGCCCTCGTCGTGGAATTCCTTCTCCGTCAGTCGGACGACGTGTTCCCAGTCGACGCCTCGCTCGAAGTAGTAACGGAGGTCTTCATTGTCTCGGAAGAAGTTCGCCATCGTCGTCTCCTCGGTCGCGTGAAGCGACCTCGCGTCCTCGAAGGGCGCGCGTGTTCAATCCCGCGGCGAGAGCGCCGCCTCGGATAGGGGTTTGGGAAATTCGCTGCCCGGCGTCGCGCGGTAGAGGCCACGATGCAGCATGCGCAGGAGCTCCTCGACCAGCCTCTGCTCGGCTGCTTCGGGCTCCTCGTCGAGCAACACGCCCAGGCTCTCCGCGGCGGCCATGCCTCCGACGACGAGCTGGATCGCGTGCACGCAGTAGGCGGCCGGATCCGCGTGGGCGTGGACGTGACCCTCCGCTTGGCCTTGCTGGATTCGCGCCTCGACCATGCGCACCCAGGGCGCCACGTGGTCCCTGATCAGCTCGCGCATCTCGTCGGGTCGGTCGAGGGTCTCGCGCAGCAAGAGCCGGGCGCGGTCGCGGTCCGCGTCGAAGAAGCCGAGCAGCGCGCGCAGCACGGGCTCGAGCTTCGCCTCTCCCGCCGCCGCGGCCAGGAGCTGGGGCAGCACGCCGCGGAAATGGTCCAGCATGCCCGCGAGCACGGCGACCCTGAGCGCGGCCTTGTTCTTGAAGTGGTAGAGCAGACTCGGCTTCTTGATCTCGACGGCGGCCGCGATCTCGGCGAGCGAAGTGGCCTCGAAGCCCTTCTGGGCAAAGAGATGGGTCGCTTCTCGTAGAATTCGGTCTCGCATGCCCGGCTTCGTCTCCCTACCGATCGGTCAGGCAGAAGCTACCACAAGGTAGACGGCGCGCAAGGGCGGCCAATCGATGAGGCGGTGATGGGCTGCGCTCGCACGGATCCGAGGTCGGTGCAGGACAAGTCCTGCACGCCACGAACGAAAGGGCATCGTGTTTGGCGGCTGGTTCAGCCAGCTCGCCGTGGGGGTCCAGCGCTCGCGCGGACCCGACCGCGCTGACCTCGCCGACGCGCCCTCACCGACAGCGTGTTAGCTTGGCGCCATGAGCTCGCATGAAAGGTTCGCCGCCGCGCAGGCGCGAATCGACCAAGCCAACGCCGAGGATCCGGAGCGGGTCGAGGTCGAGGGTGTGCTCGAGCCCGCGGCGCTCGTCTACGGCCGGCGCATGAGCGAGAGGCTCGCGCGCTTCGCGCCGGACGCCGACGATGCGCAACGACTGGCGGCGCGCGCACAGCACATCCGTCGCTTCATGCACCCACGCTCCGCGCACCCCGAGGGTCGCGCGGGCTACCTCGCCTGGCGCACAGCGCTGGGACGCTTCCACGCGGATCAGGCCACGGCGATCTTGTCCGATGATGGCTACGACGCCGTCAGCCTCGAGCGCGTCCGGCGCATGCTCGAGAAGCGTGCCCGTCGCAGCGATCCGGACGTGCAGCGCATCGAGGACGTGGCTTGCCTGGTCTTCCTCGAGCACTACGCGCTCGACTTCGCCGGCAAGCACAGCAAGGAGCAGGTCGTGGCCATCGTGCAGAAGACCTGGGCGAAGATGAGCCCGGAGGGACACGAGGCGGCACTCGGTCTGGCGCTCCCGCCCGCCGTGCGCGCGTTGGTCGAAGAAGCGCTCGCCGGCTGAAATACGCGCCGCCCGCGCGCCGTAGGCATGCCCGAAGACGCCGACCCTCGTCGGCGATGGAGGTTTCGACATGCGATTTCAGTCTCTCGTTCTCTTGCTCGTCCTGGCCCTGAGCGTCCCCGCCCTGGCACAGACGCCCGCCGTACCTGCGGCGCCTGCCGTACCTGCGGCGCCCGCTGCGCCTGCGGCTGCTGCGGTACCCGCTGCGCCCAGTATCCCCGCGATCCCGCTCGCCTCGCGCGGACATGTCCGCTCCTTTGGCGACGACGTGGTCGTGCCCGCGGGTGAGGTCGTGGACGAGGTCTCGAGCTTCGGCGGCGACGTGGTGATCGAAGGACGCGTCCTGCACGACGTGTCGAGCTTCGGTGGCGACGTCATCGTCATGGGCCAGGTCGACGGCGACGTCGCCAGCATGGGTGGTGAGGTCCAGGTGCCCGGCGCGGTCCATGGCGACATCGTCAGCGCGGGCGGCGACGTGCGTGTCACAGGCCAGGTCGATGGTGAGATCGGCGCCGCGGGCGGCGACATCGTGCGTGGCGCAGGCGCGGTCTACGGCGGACACGTGCGCATCCACCACGCCGGGCGCGACGTGCCCGAAGCGACCGGCTTCTGGGCTTCCGTGGGGCACTTCTTCTCGTTCGCGGCCTCGCGCGCGCTCTCGGCGCTCTTCGTCTTCCTGCTCGGGCTCGTGCTCCTCGGCCTCGCTCCCGAGCGTCTGGGCACGCTCGAAGCCGCCATGGTCGAGTCCCCGTCGCGCGTCGCGGCGCACGGCATCATCGCGGTGCTGCTCTCGGCCTTGGCCATGATGGTGATGATCCTGAGCCTGGTCGGCATCCCCGCCGCCCTGCTCTTCGGCATGGTCTTCCCCATCGCCTGTTATGTGGGCCTGGCCGCCAGCGCGCGCGTCGTCGGCGCGCTCCTGCCCACCGAGCACCTGCGCGGCAAGCCCGTGCTGGTCCTGGCCGCCGGTGTGGTCGTGCTCTACGCGGCCTCCCTCGTGCCCTTCGTGGGCAGCGTCGCCCTCGCCGTCGCCCTGGTCTTCGGCCTGGGCGCACTCAGCGTCACGCGCTTCGGCACACGCGAGGCCCCGCAGCCCGCGGATCGAACGCCTGCCGGGCCCTTTCGCACGCGCGCGGCGGAAGCCTGAAATCTTCTCCACCCTTCACTCGTAGGGATGAGTTGGGAGCGTATATGTCGACGGGCTTGGGCATAGTGGAGACGATGGCTTCGATGCTGAGCGTCGCGTCGAGTGACGGGGACGCCCAGCCCTCGTCCGCGGCCCTGGCCCTTCGCGCGCAGCGTGGGGACAGGGACGCGCTCTCGCGCCTGCTCACGCTGCACGCCTCGAGTGTGCAGCGCCTCTGTCATCACCTCCTGGGCTCCGCCGATGGACTCGACGCGGCGCAGGAGGCGCTCGAGCGCATGGTCCGGCGCCTCGACACCTTCGATCCCGAGCGCGGCACGTTTCGCACCTGGGCCCTGGGCGTCACCCGCAACCTCTGCCGCGACCGCATGCGTCGCCTCGGTCTCGAGCGCGCCGCCTTCGCCAGTGAGGCCGAACCCGCGCTCGACAGCGCCTTCACCAAGGAGCCTTCGCCCGAGCGCCTGGCCCTCGCACGCATCGGTGTCGAGGATCTGAGCCGTGCGCTGGCGAGCTTGCCCGAGGGCATGCGCTCGGCCATCGTGCTCTTTCATGCCGAGGGCGCGAGCTACGAAGAGATCGCGCGCATCCTGGCGGTGCCCGTGGGCACCGTGATGACGTGGCTGCATCGTGGGCGCCTGCGCCTGCGCGCCAACCTGGAGGAAGCATGAGCCCCGAGGAACGCGAAGAGGCGCTCGAGGCGGCCCTCGAGGCGCTGGCCCATGGGCGCGACGATCTGGTGCCGGACGAGCTGCGCGCGGAGCTCGAGGCCACGGGCGCGACGGGCGCGGTGGAGCAGGCCAAGGCGGCGAGCTTGGATCTGTCGCTGCTCTTCGACGCCGCGCAGCCCGAGGTGGACGTATCGGCGCTCGTGTCCGCGGCGCTCGCGGCGGCGCCCCGACGCGTGCCGGCCGACGTGGCTCCCTCCGCTCGCGTGCTCTGGTTCTCGGGCCTCTTGGCCCTGGTCGGCACCATTTCACTGCTGGCGCTGCGGGTAGCTTCGCTCCCGAGCATGGTCGAGATCCTGGCCCTGGGGCGCGGTCTGGGAGCGCTCTTCCACGCCGTGGACCATTGGGTCGGCACGAACGTGCCCTTCGGCTGGGCGGGGCTGGGCGCGGGGAGCGCGGCCTTCAGCGTGCTCTTGGCCTGGCCCCTCGCACGCATCAGCTCGAGCACGCCGTCGGGCGCGGGGCGTCACGCGCTGGGTGCCGCCTCCTTGCTGCTCGCGCTTCTCGCTCTGGGCATGAGCGGAGAGGCGCGCGCTCTGGACTTCGAGGGCACCTGGCCCGAGGGCGAGGCTGGAGTGCGCGTGGACGTGGACGGTGTGCCCGCGTCCGTCGCGTTGCGCGCCGCCGCCGAGTCCGTCGGTCTCGGTCTGGTCGCGCGCCTCCCGGACGATCCCGAGGTCACGGTGCATGTGCGCGACGCCAGCCTCCAGACCGTCGTGCGCGCCATCCTCGGTGACGCGGAGCTGGGCGTTCGTCGGGAGGGCAATCTCTTGGTCGTGGCGCCTGCGTCTCATCCCGCGTCGCAGTCCGCCCCCGTCCCCGACGCACCTTCCACGCCCTCCGTGCCCGACGCACCGGCCGCGCCAGCTGTGCCGGCCGCGCCGACTTCGGGCCACGACCTCGGTGAACGCGTCAGCTTCGGTTCGGACGTGCACGTCGCCGCCGGCGAGGTCGTGCGCAGCGTGGCCACCTTTGGGGGTGACGCGGTAATCGACGGCGAGGTGTTGCGCGACGTGGCGACCATGGGTGGCGACGTGGAGATCTCTCCCACGGGCAGAGTCCGTGGCGACATCGTGAGCATGGGCGGTGACATCCAGATCGCGCGCGGCGGGGTAGTGGAAGGATCGGTCGTGCCCATGGGCGGCGACGTGGAGTCCCATGGCGCCTCTCCCGGTGGTCGAGTCCGCATGTCCTTCGACGATCGAGAGCGCGAGCGCGAGGCCGGGCACGGCTGGTTCTCGGACGCGCTCTCCTCGGCCGCGAGCTTCGGCCTGCTCTTCCTGCTCGGCGTGTTGTTGATGGGCGTGGCTCGCGGGCGCTTGAGAGGCGTGCAGCGCGCCATCGTGCAGGCGCCCGTGCGCTGCGGTGTCATCGGTCTGCTCTCGGCGGTGGCGACCGTGTTCATCCTGGTCGCGCTCACCGTCACCGTGGTCGGCTTTCCGGCGGCCGTGGTCCTGGCCGTGCTCGTGCCCGCCGCCGTCTACGTCGGGGTGGCGGCCACGGCCTCCGTGCTCGGTGCGGCGCTGCCCGTGCCCGCTGTGCGCGGTCGGCCCGTGCTTGGTCTGGCCGCCGGCGTGGCGCTCATCTACGTCACCTCCCTGGTACCCGTCGTGGGCACGCTGCTGCTGATCTCGGTCGCCGCCGTCGGCTTCGGAGCCGTCGTGCATACGCGCTTCGGCAAGCAGGAAGTCGCGAACTGACGCGCGCGTGCCGTGGCCGATCGCGGTGTGATTCGGGTCAATCCACGGCGCGCATCGCGGTGTGATTCGGGTCAATCCACGGCGCGCATCGCGGTGTGATTCGGGTCAATCCACGGCGCGCATCGCGGGCGCACCCCGATGACAGTCGCTGGATCCGCCTTAACTTGGGCGTCACGAGGTCCGACCACGCATCCCTTGGGCGAGGTCGGCCGCGTGGCATAGACCCCGACAGGAGGTTTCAATGACCGATCACAAGGTGTGGGATCAGATCCTCGCCAACCGCGACGAAGCTCGTCTTCAGATGCGCCTGGCGAGCATGGACGCGAAGAACGCTTTCGCCAAGCTCGATGCTCGCATCGAGGCCTTCGCACACAAGGCTGGCAGGAAGCTCGAGAACCTCGGCGACGACGTCGAAGAGGAGACCAAGGCGACCTTGGCCAAGATGCAGAGCGAGCTCAAGGCCGTGCGGGCCAAGATCAAGAAGGCCGCAAAGAGCTGAACCGGAGCCGTCCACGCGCTCACCGCTCTGGTTGTCCGGGGTGCGCGGAAGGCCCGTCGCTAATCTTCCAGGCCCGCCTCTTCTTCCATGCGTCGCCGCAGGAGCGTGTCGCGGAGCGGCCGCGATCCCGTCGGCGGCTCCTGCGTTGCGCCATGGATCGTGCCTTCGAGCACGTCGACGGGGACGGGCGGTGTCAGCTCGAAGCGATAGCCACGCGACTGCAGTTCGAAGCGGATCGACAGCCCGCCGGCTCCGACGACGCGCGAGTATCGCACCGTGAGCGATCCGTCCCGTACGTGGTGTCGATGGCGAAGCAGGAAGGACGTGAGCCGTACGGCGAGGTGGTTGTAGAGCCGATGGCAGCCGTGGCTGGTCCCTTCCGCGATCGATCGGTAGCTGACCGATCCGTGCGTGCGCACACCTTGGTCGGAGTAGGTCGGCTCAGCGCCCTCCTCGGTCGCCGGGATCACGCGGTGATGCATGAGCATCGCCAGGCCATACGCCGAGCGATAGCCGGGACCAAAGAGCGCGTAGTTCGGCACGTAGCCGTGCGACGTTCGAGTCACCAGATCGTCCGCCGGTGTCGACGGAGGCGGGAGCCACGCGGGCGACGCCACCAGGTCGCGCCACACGCGAGGACCGACGGGCGAGCCCTTGTACGTCAGCACCGTCGCACCAGCTCCGGTGCGCTCTGGCTTCCAGCCGCCGATGGTCGTGGGCCAGCGCACTAGCGCGACCTCGTGGTCCCCATCGCGCGCGTAGAGCGTGAGCACGGGCTGACGGGCGATGGGATGGCGGCGCGGTCTGCCGCTCGAGGTGTAGGGATAGTCGTACCAGACGTCGCCGCGATCGATCTCGGCACGTAGCTCCATGTGCGCGGAGTAGTAACGCGGTGGCGGGGGCAGGCGCAGGGCCACGTGCGTGACGTGTGCCTGTCGCATGGCTGTGAGCGCACGCCTCGCTTCGTCGGGCGTGGTGAGCCCGAGCGCGCGCGCCGCCGCCTCCGTGGCCCGCGAGACGAGATCGGGCGCTCCATTGGCCAGCGCCGGCTGTCCCGCGTCTTCATGCATCTGGGCGGGATCGAGCTCGCGTCCGAGCACCAGGCCAGGTGCGTGCTGTGCGGAGCCATCCTCGAGCAGCGCTGCGGCGTCCACCACGCGCTCCCTCAACGCGCGGAGCAGGGAACGAAAGTCGGCCTCCCGGCTGTCCACCCGCAGCGCCGTGCGCGTCTGCGCGTCGAGGTGTGCGGGACCCACCACCACGTGTCGGCGCTGGAACTCGGCCAGCGCCAGCGCCGAGCGACGACCGAAGACGCCGTCGGTCACGCGCCCTTCGAGCCATCCGTCGCAGCGCAGATGTGCCTGGACCGCCTCCACCGCCTCGACCGGAACACGGTCGCGCGCCCAGCGTTCGTAGACGCTTCCGTACCTCGAATCGTCGGCGAGCTGTTCGAATCGCTGGACGCCCCGCTGCCTGAGTCCGCGCTCCAGGCGTGCGCGCAGTTGACGCACCAAGGTCACCTGCGCGGTGCCGCGGGCGATGTCCCGTGCGAAGGGTCGAATCGTTCCCGTCAGCGCAGCGAGGGCGCTGTCGTCGATCGATGCGTGGCAGGTGTGTCGGGCATCCTCGGAGAGCCGCGCCAGGAGCACGCGAAAGGTCGGGAAGATCCCGAAGAGCTCGAGATAGCGTTCGGGCTCGACGTGCGCCGGGAGCGCGTCGAAGCGCTCGTCCGCGAGCGCCACGAAGATCGCGCGGTAGGGCTGCACGCCGGCCTCGCCCAAGGACGGATCCTCGGAGAAGACGTAGGGCGCGAAGTCGTCCGCGAGGTCGACCGTCGTCAGGCCGCGCGCCGCGACGTCCGACGCGCATACGTCTCCATGGTGCACGCCGCCTCCGTAGATCGGAATCGTTGCGTCACAGCGGCCCTGGGCTGCGGCGCTCGACGACGCGAGCACCGCGAACAGGGAGAGTGCGCAGCAGGAGACGAGCCGAGCCCGCGGCCGGGGTCCTTCATCGCGTGTCCCGCCGTCGACGCCGCCCGCGTGTATGCGCCGCCGCGAGCGCCGATTTCGCGAAGCCGAATTCCTGGCCATGAGTGGGTGGACCGTCGAGCCGGATCCCAAGGAAGTCATCCCCGATCTCTCCCGGAAGCGCGCCATTCGCGGCGATCGGAAGGATCAGAACGTGGACCGCGCCGACGCCCTCGTCCATCGGCGCCCAAGGCAGGTGTCGTTCGCGCACCTTCGATGCGGCGCCTGCCGCCGGGCTCGAGCGGACTCGCGCTCTACTCGCACAGACCCGAGGCCTGACAGGTGCGGCCCCCGGCGCAGTCGGTATCCGCGCTGCAGGCCGGTCGACAGACGGTATCGGACGAGCCGCTCGACGCCGCGAGGCAGTCGTAGCCCGGTCGGCACACACCCGAGCTGGCGCAGGCCGGCGCGCACACGCCGAGCTCGGGGTTGGCGTCGCCGTCGTCCGTGCACACGGATCCGGAGGCGCAGGGCGAGTCGGGACCCGTGCCGCTCAAGCGGCAGCCGCTCGGGAAGCAGGCGCCCGCCGGCCAACCGGTCGAGGCCTCGTCGAGGCACTCGCCACCGGGACAGTCGCCGCCGCTCACGCAGGGCTCTCCCAGGCGGGCGGTGTCGAAGGCGATCTGGCACTGACCGGTCGCGAGATTGCAGCCGTAGCCCGTGGTCGTGCATTGCGCGTCGTCGGTGCAGGCGGGCTGGCAGGCCGTGGCGCCTCCCGCTCCGGGCAGACAGGCGTAGCCTGGGCGGCACTCCGAGTCGCTCGCGCAAAGCGGGTAGCAGATGTCACGCCTGCCGTCGTTGGCGCAGACGCCATTTCCGGGGCAGCCGTCGCTGGCGTCGTCCACGCTCGGACCGCAGCCCTGGTACACGCAGGACGATCCCGGATAGCCGTTCGCCTCCGTGAAGCAGGTGCCGCCCGCGCAGGCGCGGAACATCATGGCGCAGACGGTGCCCAGCTGCGTCGCGTCGAAGGGGGCCGAGCACGTACCGGCGGCCGGGTTGCAAGTGCGTCCCCCGCTGCAGTCGCTGTCGCTGGCGCATGCGGCCTGGCAGGTGCTGCGATCCGGGTAGGTCGCGTCGGCGCGGCAGGCGTAGGCGGCACGACAATCGTCGCTCGAGGCGCAGGACGCGAAGCAGCGCCCGCGGAAGCCATCCGAGACGCACGCCGTGCCGTCGGGGCAGCCGCTGTTGGTCGCGAGATCGCAGCCCGATACGGCGCAGGTTCCTCCGGGGAAGCCGTTGCGTGCCTCGGTCCGACAGGAGGCGCCCGCGGGACAGTCCGTGGTGGTCATGCAGGCGTCGCCGACCGAGGCCGACGCGTTGTAGCAGGTGCCCTCGCCGTAGCCGCCGCCCGTGGGATCGCAGGTCAGGCCAGCGTCACAGTCGCTGTCCTCGACGCAGCCAGGAATGCAGACGGGGGAGGGCAGCATGAAGGAGCTGCCGCAGCCGTAGCCCGCGCGACAGGCGCGGCCCGACGCCACCGGATCGCAGACGGAGAAACAGTTGGACATTCCTCCGCCGGTGCCCAGGCACGTGGAGCCGTCGGGGCAATCGGTCACTGTGCAGTCAGCCGTGCAGTAGCCGTCGCGGTAGCCGCTGTCGACGCCGATGCACAGGCCGGAGGCGCAGTCGCTCGCCGAGGCGCAGGGCGTGCCGATGTCGGTCGGGCCGCCAGCGTCCGTCGCGGCGTCGCCTGGGGGCGAGGTGTCCGCGGCGGCGTCCGGCATGCTCGCGTCGAAGGTGATGCTCGCGTCCGCGTCCGACGTGGTCGACTTGCTGCATCCGACCAGCGCGGAGGCGAGGAGGGTCAGGAGCGCGAGGCTGCGGGGGAGAGCGCGAAAGCGAAGATTGAGCATCTGGCGCCTCTAGGCTTCCCTGCCTGCGCGCGTCAAGACACCCCTGGGGGTAGGTCACTCGCCGACGGAAGAGCGCTCGCGCTTCAGCCTTCGCACAGGCGTTTGACGGCGACGCCGTGACGCGTGGAGGCTGGCTCGCTGCCGTCGGCGGCGACGTGCTTCACGCGCAGGATCACGTTTCCCGTCGCGGTCGCGCTCCGAGCCAGGAAGTAGTAGTCGCCGGCGGTCACGACCAGCTCGATGTGTTCGCGATCGCCTTCGCGTGTGCGCGTTCCCTGCACGAGTCGGCTCATGCCCGAGTTGTGCTCCGAGATGTCGAGGCGGCAGTCCGCGCCACAATTCGCGGGCCAGCGCGCTTCGATTGTCATCCGCCCATCGCTGGGCACTCCGTAGACCGAGAGTGGAGTGATGCCTCGCAGGTCGCGCTCGATCGACGCCGAGACGTTCCTGTCGTTCTCGAAGTTCTGAACCCGCATGTCCCAACAGCTCATCAGCTCTTCGTCGGGCGGCACGGCCGAGCGCGCTCCAGCGACGCATCGCCCCTCGCGACAACCGGCGGGACGGAGCTCCATGGGTGGTTCGCAGTCGGGGATCACGCATTGCTGGCCGATGCGCTGGGCGAGCGCGTAGATGCTGGGGAGATCGCCGTGCTCGTTGATGAAGTAGGGCCCGTGCGGACAGAGCCCCGGCCAGACCTCGGCGCAATTGTCCTCCCGCTCGCAGTGATTCAGCGCCTCTCGCTGTGCGAGGTAGTCCGCGAGCATGCGCTCGCACGCCGTGGGCGCTTCCGTCGACCTGGCGGGCGGAGCCGGATCGGGAGGCGCTGGAGCACGCGTGGGCGTCGAGGGTGAAGGCCCCTGCGTGGGCGAACACGCGACCAGGGCCAGCACGAGTAGCGACCAGCGCATCCCAAAATCCTACGCGCATGCGGCGTGCGCGGCTAGCGCTAGCGGTCGACGCCCCGTCCGCGCAGGCGCTGCCACAGGGCCAGCACGGCGAGCACGGCGACCAGGGCGTAGGCCGCGTACCACCAGGGCAAGTCCACGATGCCCGCCATGGTGAGCGCGATCGAGACGGCGCCCAGGCCGAAGACGCCTCCGATGCCGATGTGCCAGATGCTGCCCGAGCGCCTGGCGGTGGAGAAGGCGCGCAGGGCGCCCAGCGCGCACGCGCCGAGCCAGAAGGGATCACGCATGCCCGGGCCGAGCACGGCGCCCGCCAGCAAGAGACCCCACATGCCCATGCGGATGTAGCCGTCGAGGCTGGCCATAGTGCGGGGCGGCGTCTTGCCCTCACCGAAGCGCGTATAGAGGTAGGCCACGATCTCGCGCGACTGGGGCAACCAGCGCACGACGCCGTCCTCTTCGATGCGCAGCACCGGCACGGTGCCGCGGCCCGTCGCCTCCACCAGCTCCTTTCGGTTCTCGCTTTCGAGGTGGATGTCCTTCACCTCGATCTCGAGATCCAAGGCTTCGAGGGCTTCGAAGACTCGTCGGCAGTAGGGACAGCTCTGAAAGGCGTAGAGGGTGAGACCGGGCTGCATCAACCGGACGTACGCCCTGCGCGGCCTTCGGGCACGCCTCCGCTCGGAATCTTCGCCAGGCGGGCCAGCGCCGCCGCCAGGTCGGCGAGGCGATAGGGTTTGGCCAGGAGGTCCGTGTGCGCCGACGCCAGGCCTTCGAGGACGTGGCCATCGTCGAAGCCCGTGAGGAAGAGGATGGGCAGATCGGGGTGCGAACTGCGCAGGGTCTTGGCGACGTCGGGGCCTCGAAGGCCCATCATGCCCACGTCCAGGGCGACCACGTCGAAGCCCTCGCCGTCGTCGTGCACGGTGGCGATCGCCTCCACGCCGTTGCCCGCCTCGACCACGCGAAAGCCCGCCGACTCCAGCAGGATCCGCGTCGTCGTGCGCAACGCGACCTCGTCGTCGACCAGGAGCACGCGCGCATTCCCCCCCGACACGATCGGCTCCTCCGCGACCTCGCCCGTGGCCGCGCTGGCGCTCGGACGCACGTCCTCACCGCGTCGCAAGAACAATTCGAAGCATGCGCCTCGATCGTCGCTCGGGGCGGCCAGTCGCAGGATCCCCCCGTACTCGCGCGCCGTCGCCGCCGCGTTGGCCAGCCCGAGTCCTGTGCCCGTGTGCGCCTTGGTGGTGAAGAAGCGCTCGAAGATCTTGTCGCGCAAGGCCTCGGGTACGCCCGGGCCATTGTCGATCACGCGGATGCGCACGCAGCGAACGCCTGCGAGCGCGGTCACCTCGGGCTCGACTTCCACGCCGTCCTCGAACGCGTCGAACACCACCTCGATGCGGGCGTCCGTCTTGCCCACGGTGGCTTGCGCCGCGTTGGCGACGAGGTTCTGCATGGCCTGGGCGAGGAGACCGCGGGAGCCCTGCACGCTGACCTGCGGGCAGTTCGTGCGCGAACTCCATCTCGTGCCGCGCGGCAGCGTCAGGCGCAGGGCGCCCTCCATCTCACGCCACAGATTCCGCAGCGGCAGCTCCTCGGTCTCGAGCTCGAATCGTCCCGCGCGCGCGAAGGCGAGCAGACGTCGAATCGACGTCGCCTGTTCGGCGCAGGTCTCCGTGATCCCGCGCAACGTCGACTCCGTCGCGGGTCCCAGCTTGGCTTGACGGAGAGCCTGCTCGACCTGCGCCTGGATCAGCGTCAGCCCGTTGTTGAAGTCGTGGGCGATGCCGCTGGCGAAGGCGCCGAGGAACTCCATCTTCTGCGCCTGGGCGAGCGCGTCCTCCAGCGCGACGACCTCGCTGAGATCGGTCTGGATGCCGACATAGCGAATGGGGCGCCCCTGGTCGTCGAGGACGGGCGCGATGGTCAGGTGGAGCGGATAGTAGTGGCCATCCTTGCGCCGGTCGGTGATACGGCCACGCCAGACGTCGCCACCGGCGATCGTCTCCCACATCTCGCGGTAGAACTCAGCACCCCGCAAGCCGCTGCCGAGGATCGCGGGCCTCTCGCCCATGACCTCCGTGGGCGCGTAGCCCGTGCGCCGACAGAACGCCGGGTTCACGTACTCGATGCGTCCTTCGCGGTCTGTGATGAGGATCGACTCGCCGGCCTCCTCGACGGCGCGCGCGAGCTTCTTCAGCGATTCGCGATCCTTGCGCAACGTGTCGACGTAGGCCTGCACCAGCAAGCCCGAGAGCACGAAGAGGACGCTGGTGAAGCTGCGCATCCACAGCTCGTTCGTCGTGTGCGGGCGCAACGCCGTGGCGAAATCGCCGCCATGGAAGAAGAACATGTGGATCCCGGTCTCGAGCAGCCAGAAGCCGAGGCCGAGGGCATAGCCCGTCAGAGCAGCGCCTCCCGTCAGATGGGATCTGAGGGAATAGGTCGCTGTGCGCGCGGGTTCTGACGCTTGCTCTGGCTCGGCCGCTGAAATCGCCACGGTGGGGGACCCCCGATCCCATCTCGATACTAGTACATCGTCCCACAATCGCCTATCTGCGGCGCTTGCCGAGGCGTCAATCGCGTGGGTCCGGGGGCCCGCGCTCTTGCGCTCGTGGCCTGGAGCAGGCAGGACGAACCCCATGACGACGCGATACCTCTGTGTGCACTGCGACCATCGCTTCGAGCACGAAGCCTCTGACGGCAAGGCACGTTGCCCCAAATGCATGCGCAAGGGCGGACTCGAGAAGCTCGGCGAAGTCGAGGCGACGAGCCCGCGCAAGCCGGCCTGGCTGGTCCCCGTGGTGGTCTTCGCCGTGGTGGCGGCCCTGGCCGCCGGCTACGCCCTGTGGAGCAAGCACGCGCCCGTCTCCGTCGAGGGTCAGGCGCCGCTTCGACCTCTGAGTGAAGGGCAGCTGCGGGGCTATCTGCGCTTGGCCCACGCGGACCGACCGACCCTGGTGCAGGTCTTCGCCAGCGACGACGCGCTGGAGCAGTTCGCGGAGCACGAGGCCACCGGTGGCGACGCGCTCGCCAAGGCTCGCCACCTGGTCGCCGCGCTGCGGGGCCGTGCCTCCAAGCAGGCCTTCGTCTCGTGGTCGCTCCAGACCCCGCGCGACACGCCGGTGATGGCTCCGCCCGCGACGCTCAGCGCTATCGCCCAGGACGGGGCGCGCGCCCACCTCTATCCACTGGAGGTCGCCTCCCTGGCCGTGGCCGCGCTGCGCACGCAGGACGTGCCCGCGATGTTGGCCGAGGTCTGGGCCTTCCCGGGCGATCGTCGGCCGCCCGACCCCTCGGGGCACCTCGGCTACTTCTTGGTGGCCGTGTATCCGGGGGAGCCGGGCGAAGGGACGCCGACCTTCCTCGACCCCTGGGGTGGCCACGAGACCCAGCCCGACGCGGACCATAGCCGCGTGCTCAGCGACACGCAGGCAGCCGCGGCCCTCGCCAACACCAGCGCCCTCTACACCCTGGTGCACGAGAACGATCCGACCCATGCCCTCGAGTCCGCGCAGATGGCGCTCTCCCTCGACGAGCGCGCGCCCTACGTGCGCGGCGTTCGGGCCTCCGTCTTGATCAGCAGCGGCGGACCGGACGAGGGGCTCGCGGAGTTGCGCGCGGCAGCCCAGATTCGCTCGGACGCGCCCCGACACAACAACCTGGCGGGCGTGTTCATGGCGCAGCGCGACTTCGACGGCGCCTCGCGTGAGGTGGCGGCGGCGCTGGAGTCCGCTCCGGACTACGCCGCGGCCCACGCCACGCTGGCGGCGATTCACCTCGAGCAAGGCGAGACGGAGCAGGGACGTGCCGAGCTCGAGACGGCGCAGCGGCTCGATCCCGAGCTGTTCAACTTGCCGATGATCTGGGCCAGCTACTACCTGCGCACGGGCGACACGCAGGAAGCGGCGCGGCGCGCGCGCGAGGCCGTGGAGCGACGTGGATTCGATTGGCAGACGCGCCTCTCGGCCGCGCAGGTCTTCCACGAGGCAGGTCTATACGACGACATGCGTCGTCAGACGCGGCAGGTGCTCGAGCTCGCCCCCGAGAGTCAGCGCGCGGGACTGCGCGAGATGATCCTGCAGGTCCTTGGCTCGACGGCGCTGGATCAGCCCTTCGACGAAGAGGACGAGGCGGCCCAGGCGGCGCAGGATGCACCAGGCACGGAGGGAGCCGACGCCCCGGCAGGTGACGCGACAGACCTGGGTGCCTTGCCCAGCCCCGATTTTCAGCTTGGTGGCAGCGGTGGTCTGCTCGGCGGGGAACCGGCCCCGGCGGACGGTCCGTCCCTCCTGGGCGGCGGGATGAACGAGCCCTTGCTCCAATTGGGTGATCCGTCGAATATCCACCTGCGGGGCCCGGGCCAAGGTCTGCATCTGGACCTGGATCATTGAGGCTCCACGACACCCGCGTGAGGTGACCATGACCGATCCGAATGACGACATGCAGCTCAACTCCCTGGGGAGCCCACTCGGCAGCCCCGCCGGCGGTCCTGCATTCGAGGATGAAGAGAAGGCGATGAAGAGCGGCCGTGGCCGCATGATGGCGATGATGGTGATCGCCGTGCTGGCGGCCATCGCTGCCTTCATTTTCTCCATCAGCGGAGGCGAGGACGAGACCTACTCGACCTTCGGGCGGAACATCAACCGCCTGGACGCTCAGGACTTCAGGGCCTTCTGGGGCTGCGCCTTCCAGGGCGCGGTCGAGGTCCACAACAACCACGAGCTGACGGTGGCGCTCGAGCAGCGCGCCACGCGCGGCGGCGCCCGCTACGGCACCATGGTGCGCGACACCTGCTTGCCCAAGCTCACCGAGCTCGAGCCCGGCCTCGGCGGACTCATCCCACCCGACGACATGCGCGAACAGCTCACGGCGTTGACGGGCTCCGTCACGGAGATGCGCTCGGGCTTCAGCGACTGGACCGCCTACCTCATCACCATCGAGGAGGGCGACAGCTACGATGCGGACGCGGCCCACGACTCGGCCCAGAAGATCGCCCATGGCTGGTTCGAGTATCGTCGCATCCACGGCGAGCTGAACCGCGCTCTGCGCGAGAAGCTCGGACACTAGAGCGCGGATCAGGCCCTAAGCGTCCGGCGCGAAATAAGCTGGCCTTCCTGCGCCGATCCATCCCCGCTCGCTGCGTTGCTCGTCGCTCACATACCCCCGGTATGCTCGCTCCTCGCGCCTTGCGAGCGGGGCGCCTCGACGCAGGAAGGCGGTCAGTTTATTTCGCGCCGGACGCTACGGCGTGGTGGGATCACCCGTTTCGCTGTAGGGGCCGAGGCTCGACCCGGCCCGGATGCGCTGCGTGATGCTGGCGCATGCGCGTCGCACCGTACGCGGCCCGCGATGAACGCCGGGCCCCAAGGTGTGATGGGATCACGCATTTCGACCCGGCCCTGATGCGGATCGTGATGGGGTCGACGGAACGAAAAGAGGCGACCCGAAGGCCGCCTCTCGTCGGTGTGGGCCACCCGAAGGTGGCGTCTAGCGGGCGATCACGGGCACAGGCTGATGTCGCCGGGCACGCGGACCGCGACCCCGCGCGAGTCCGTCTCCACGATGTCGTCGCCGATGACGACCACGCGCATGGAGAAGATCTGGTCCGTGCAGGTCGGCATCACGATGCCGTTCTGCATGACGACCTGGAAGGTGACGCTCGTGCCGGGACAGACCGACTCGAAGCTGTCGAAGGTGCCGTCGCCACCCGCCGGGAGGCGGTCGGTGACGGTAGGCAGCGCGCAGCCCGCGGGCGGGGTCGCCGCCACCGGGATGCCGCGCACGAAGAACTGGGACTCGTCCATGCCGGCGGTCAGGGGGTTGTCCCGCGCCTCGAGGTGGATCGTGCTGAAGCTGACGAAGCTCGTCAGGTTCTCGATCGCCGTGACGATGCCGCTGCCGACGCCGCCACCCGTGCTGTTGGTCGAGAAGACCAACGGGCACACGTTGCGCGCCGCCAAGGGGCCGGAGCCATCCGGATCCCAGCTCTCGGCCGGGCGAGTCGCGCCCGAGACGCCCGTGGCACAGTTGCCGGAGGCGTCGGGATCGATGTACGCGCCCGTGCGAACGGCGAAGGCGGAGAGCTCGCTGCGCTGGTCGCTCGTGGCCGCGCCGTTGTCGACGGCGAGACCGAAGACCTTGGCGCCGATGCCGTTCAGAGCGTCGAGCGCCACCTGGACGGTCTTGGGCTGCTGGTCGGCGGCGGTACCGAAGTTGGTCATGCTGTAGAGGTCGCAGCTAGCGGCCATCGTGCGGCCGCACCAGGTGGCGCGGTCGGCGGTGCGCGTGTCGTCACCCCACTTGTGGTGGAAGGTGATGTCGGTCGCGAGGATGATGATCGGCAGTGCGTCGCGGCGGAAGCCGGCGCCACCGATGCGGCCGTGGCCAAGTGAGGCGTCGAAGCCCGCGTCGGGATCGAAGGGCGTGACCCAGGCGCTGCCCGCGGGGGCGCGGAAGCCGTCGCCTGTGGCGGTCTGGAAGAGACTCTCGATCTGCGACTCAGGGCCGTCGGCGCCGCAGTGCAGCGGCATGTCGAGGGCGTTGACGCCCGCGGTGGCCGCGGCGTCGTCGGTGGTGATGCGCGCCTCGAGCTGGAACGGGTAGTCCGCTTCACCGCTGCAGGAGGCCGAGCCGTAGAAGGCCGTGGGGAAGTCGTCGTGACGACCGACGCCGAAGGCGGTGTCGGGGATGGTGCCGCGGATCGAGGTGACCAGGCCCGCGAGCGAGGTCTGAAGGCCGTTGATGGTGCCGCCCATGGAGCCCGTCGTGTCGACCAGGAAGAAGACGTCGGCCTTCTGGATGCTGGGCGAGAAGGTCAGAGTGTTGGTGCGCGGCGTGCCGCCGAAGGGCAGGTCGAAGGCGAAGCCGCCCATGCCGGCCACGGAGGACGTCGGGTCGAGAGGATCCGAACCCGCGGCGACCTCCTGGCCGTCGGACTCACCGTCACCGTCGGTGTCGAAGAGCGTCGGGTCGGTGCCCAGCGTGACCTCGTCCGCGTCGGAGATGGAGTCGTTGTCGCTGTCCAGGTCCTGGAAGTCCGGCGTTCCGTCGCCGTCGGAGTCGACGGGCGGCGTGGAGACGTTGGTGTCGCCGGCTTCGTCCGCGTCGGAGATGCCGTCGCCGTCGGAGTCGTCGTCCAGGTAGTCGGGCGTTGTGTCGCCGTCGGTGTCGCGCGGGATGGAGCTCTGCTCGTCGAAATTGCTGACGGTGTCGCCGTCGTCGTCGACGGTCGGTCGCATGCCGCAGCTGCCGTCGAAGCAGGCTTCGCCGCTCGCGCAAGCGTTGCCGCAGGATCCGCAGTTGCTGCGGTTGGCCAAGAGATCCACGCAGCTACCAGTGCATTCGCGGGTCCCCCCGGCGCAGCTCAGAGCACAAGCGCCGGTCCGGCAGACTTCGCCGTCGGCG
>Ga0210033_1001033_pt1 | contig 26459 bp, 20 predicted proteins | sample CryGeymeta201501_FD_185465 | JGI IMG/M metagenome (GOLD analysis project Ga0210033, IMG submission 185465) | Groundwater microbial communities from Crystal Geyser aquifers in Utah, USA - Crystal Geyser metaG 2015-01 (SPAdes) (version 2) | ecosystem: Environmental > Aquatic > Deep subsurface >... | reverse complement strand
ACCATTATCGTAGGTTTGGTGTATATCAACCAAATAATTCCAATTGTTACCACCATACTTATTAAAAGTACGTTGCCATAATAAATTGCCATTGCTATTGTATTTCACTATCCACGCATCTACTGCTCCGGTTGAAGATGCATAGTGTGTCCCTCCAACACCAATAATACCCCCATTAGGCGATATGATTACATTGCTCGAAAAAACATCTTGAGTTCCATTTTGAACAATCCCCATGGTATCTGCCCAAATTACATTGCCATTTAATCCACTTATTCGTGCAATGTAACCCTGAAAATCACTTAGAATATTACCAGGAACAATGTCTATACCACCAACCAAAATGTAATCACCAGTATTCATATACCTAGTAATATAAGCAAAGGTATTGTCTTGTTCGGGTGTGCCATAAGTTTTACTCCAAGTTAAATTACCCAAACTGTCGGTTTTTACCACATTAATGTCTTCTTTGGTAGCCGTTGACTGGTAAAACCTGCCAGCCATGATATAGCCATTATCTGCTGTTACTTCTACCGAGTAAGATTCCCTAAAACTACCACCTCCATAAATTTGATGCCATTCTTCATTGCCCAAACTATCCACTTTTAATAAAAATGAACTGATGCCACTATTTGTACTCCCCCATCCTGTAGTACTTCCAGTCATAATAAACCCACCTTCATCTGTTTGTTTAATGTCAGCAACAAGGGTAAATTTATTTCTATCTCCAAATTCTTTCTCCCATAATATATTTCCCTTATCATCTATTTTAAATAAAGAAATAATAACACTATCCTGTGTTTGAGATGAACTATCTAATAATAATGCACTGGTAAAAAGAAAATTAGTATCACCTATGCTTACATAATTACTATTTGTTGGAAATTGAATATAATGAAAGTTCCCAAAGGAATTAGTCCATAATGTATCTCCAAGAGTATTTAATTTGATTATTCTCGGATACCTTGTTTTTAAGTCAACACCTAAAAATGAACTTATTACTAGGTAACCACTACTATCTGCAAATTGATGAACAGCATGTCCACTGTTATATGTACTACTATCATTACGATAATCTAAGTTAAAATAGGATTGGGCATTAACATTGGTGTTTAGCAATTGCAAATTGATAATAAATAAGATAAATGCTATGAGGATTTGTGTTCTCATAATAATTACCTCATTCGGGTCATTTTTTTAGTTTTTACTAACTCCTCATCAATAAATAAGCTATAAAAAAATATACCATAACCCAACTGATTACCTTCAATTTCTAGTTGGTTGTTTTCTTGCGTCAGATTAAATTGCATCAACTCTTTACCCAATACATCTGTTATCACTATTCTTCCATTGGTATTTTCGGGTAATGTTACTTCTATCATTGTATTTTCGTTAAAAGGGTTAGGGTAGTTGTTGAGTTGATAGTTTTGATAATTGTTGGTGCTTGAAGTTTCATGATAAATAAGTTTAGATTATCTATCAAATATAAAAAAATTAACGATGATGCCAAAATTATTTTACAGCTCCAAAGATTAGTTGATATATAAATAAAGTTTAAAACACAGCTTTCACCACTTCTCTAACCGACAACGATTTTCCCATGGTGTAATAATGAATACAAGGAACTTCAAAGTCAATTAAATCTTTAGATTGTTGAATTACCAAATCAATTCTTACTTATTATTCTCCACAATATAGTCTAAAATTTTAGTCATTAAATGCACTCTGTCTTTTCCTCTCACATTATGTTCGTGCATAGGATAAGTAAAAAAGTCGATTTGCACCTTTTTTTCCACCGCTTCTTTTAATAACGCCATGCTGTGTTGCGGAACAACTGTTGGGTCAACGCTTCCGTGAATAATTAACATTTTCCCTTTCAAATTTTCAATGTATTTGGGAACTCTCGAATTTTCATATCCTTCTGGGTTTTCTTGAGGAGTATCCATGTATCGTTCGCCATACATCACCTCGTAATATTTCCAATCAGTTACTGGCCCACCTGCTACAGCAGTTGTAAAAATTCCGGGATGACGAAGCATTAAAGAGCAGGTCATAAAACCTCCATAACTCCAACCATGAACCGCAATGCGATTTCCATCCACATAAGACAACGATTTTAAATACTCAACACCTATTAGTTGGTCTTCCATTGCTGCTTCACCCGATTTTCTATGGATGATGCTTTCGAAGGCAAAACCTCTGTTTTCTGAACCCCGATTATCTAATGTAAAAACAAGATAGTCTTTTTGAGTTGCCAACCAATCCATCCATAAACTTGCACCGCCCAACCAACTGTTGGTAACTAATTGAGCATGAGTACCACCATAAACATAAATTAAAACAGGGTATTTTTTATTGGCGTCAAAATTGGCTGGTTTAATAATACGACCATACAAATCAAAACCATCATTCGATTTAAGTGTTATAAATTCTGTTGATCCTAATTTGTAATCTTTTAAAGGGTTTTCTGCTTTTAAAATAGTATTGGATTTTAAAGTTGCTGTATTGACGATTGCTATTTCTCGAGGAATGGTTAAACTGCTGTAATTATCAATTAAATAGGCTCCGTTATCACTTAGTTGTGTAGTGTGAACCCCTTCAGTTTTAGTAATAATAGTTGACCTTCCAGATGACAAGTTGACCTTCAACGTGAGCGTATTTCTAGCATCTTCTCCCGTTGTACTGATAAATACATTTTCACCTTTTTCATCCAATCCGATAATTGAATTTACTACAAATTGATAAGGAGTTAATTGCTTTATTAATTTACCACTAGTATTATAGAGGTACAGGTTCATAAAGCCATCACGCTCACTCATCCATAAAAAATCGGTAGTACTTTTTGGTAAAAAAACCGCATCATGTTCTGGTTCAACCCATCTATCATTTTGTTCTTCAAACAAAGTATTTACTTTTTCTCCTGTGGCAACATCATAACGATTGTAAAAAAAATGATTTTGACCTCTATTTACCTCAGCAACTAACACGTATTTTTCGTCTGGAGTCCATGATAAATTAGTTAAGTAATGTTCGTCTTTGGTGTCGATGTTAAGATAAACGGTTTTTTGAGTACTTACATTAAAAATTCCAATTTTTGCTTTTTCACTTCCTTGTCCTGCCATTGGGTATTTACTATTTTTTAAAGTAGCTGGATAAGTAGTGATATCCACCAACGGATAATCAGTAACATTGCTTTCATCTTTTTGATAAAAAGCCAAATATGTTCCTTTTGGACTCCAAAAAGTTCCTTTATAAATTCCAAATTCTTGTCGGTGAATGGATTGTCCGGAAACGATGTTTTTATCAGCAATTTCGGTAACAGCAATTTTTTTATTGGCTGCATTGGCAACATAAAGATTATTGTTAATGGTAAATGCTAATGCAGTTTGGTTATAATTATAATCTTTGTTTTCAGCATTTTCATCAACAACTATTTTATTGATTACAGTTCCTTTTCTATAATCAAAATGAACGATTTGATTTTCATTTTCAAACACCATTTCGGTAGCTGATATTGCTATAATTGAAGGAACTCTTTTTAATTCAGGAAAAGTTGATTTAAACTTTTCTAACCCAACTTTCATTACAATTTTTCCAGCAGCAGTTTTAATATTGTATTCGTTTCCTTCTAAATAAATATAATTAGTAGTTCCGTTGACCCATTGTAAATTTTGTAAATTTTTTGGGTTTAATCCATTCGCATAAGAAAGAACCGCATCGCTTAAAGTCAATTCTTTTTGTTGAGAAAAAGCAGTAAAAGAGATAAAAACTGCAAGAATAATAAGTAATTTTTTCATAACCTGATTATTTGTAAATGATGAACAAAGTTATAAAAATGTATGTTACTTTTGCCACATGGCAACAAATGAAGACAATTTAAAAAAAATCATATCTCACGCAAAGGAGTATGGGTATGTTTTTCAATCGAGTGAAATTTATGATGGTTTATCTGCCGTTTACGATTACGGTCAGATGGGAAGTGAGCTAAAGAAAAATATCAAAGATTATTGGTGGAAAGCGATGGTAAATATGCACGAAAATATTGTAGGAATTGATTCTGCAATTTTTATGCATCCTACTATCTGGAAAGCTTCCGGGCATGTTGATGCTTTTAACGACCCATTAATCGACAATAAAGATTCGAAAAAAAGATACCGTGCAGATGTATTGATTGAGGAGCATATAGAAAAAATTCGTTTAAAAATTGAAAAGGATGTTGCAAAAGGAATAGAGCGTTTTGGTGCTGCTTTTGATGAACAACAATTCAGAACTACCAACCCAAATGTGTTAAGAAATCAGGTTAAAATTGATGAAATCAATGCTCGATTTAAGGAGTGTATGAACAGTGAGGATTTAGCTGGGGTTAAAACTTTAATTGAAGATTTAGAAATTGCTTGTCCGCTAAGTGGTTCAAAAAACTGGACAGATGTGAAGCAATTTAACTTAATGTTTAGTACCGAAATAGGCTCTGTAGCCGATACTGCAAATACTATTTACTTAAGGCCAGAAACAGCTCAAGGTATTTTTGTAAATTACCTCAATGTTCAAAAAACAGGACGAATGAAAATTCCTTTTGGTATTGCACAAATCGGGAAAGCATTTAGAAACGAGATTGTTGCTCGTCAGTTTATTTTTAGAATGAGGGAATTTGAACAAATGGAAATGCAATTTTTTGTTCGCCCCGGAGAAGAAATGAAATGGTATGAATACTGGAAAGAGCAACGACTTAAATGGCATACTGCTTTAGGGATAGACAAAAAACATTATCGTTTTCATGACCACGTAAAATTGGCTCATTACGCCAATGCTGCCTGTGACATTGAATTTGATTTTCCTATGGGATTTAAAGAATTAGAAGGGATTCATTCTAGAACAGATTTTGACTTAAAACAGCATGAAAAATTTTCAGGTAAAAAATTACACTATTTTGATCCCGAACTCAACGAAAGTTATGTGCCTTATGTGGTGGAAACTTCTGTTGGATTGGACCGAACTTTTTTGGCAATTCTTTCTTCTTCCTATAAAGAGGAAACCTTAGAAGATGGTTCAGAAAGGGTAGTATTAAAATTACCCGCCATATTAGCACCCATTAAAGTAGCGATTATGCCTTTAACCCGTAAAGATGGTTTGCCTGAAAAAGCGAGAGAAATTTTGGATAATTTAAAATATAATTTCAATTGTCAGTACGATGAAAAAGACTCACCAGGAAAACGCTATAGACGACAAGATGCGATTGGAACTCCTTTTTGTATCACAATCGACCACCAAACTTTAGAAGATAATACCGTTACTATTCGTGATAGAGATACCATGCTACAACAACGAATTAATAGCACAGAAATAACGGCTCTATTAAATGAGAAATTGGATGTTAGAAAGTTGTTGGGATAATTTTGATAAAACAAAACCATCAGTTCGTCAATTCTAATCTTGACGAATTGATGATTTTAAATCCTTATAAAATGCTAAAATTTTATTATTTAGGATGAATTAGTAGATTATTTAATTAAACTAAATCCTCCCTTCTTAAAATATTCTATACCATCAAAACCTTTGGCTGTAATGATGTAAAAATAGGTGCCATCAGGTGCTTCAGAACCAGAAAGTGTTCTTCCATCCCAATATCCTTTTACATTACTCCAAGTAAACATTTTTTGTCCCCATCTATTAAAAATTTCACCTTCTACTGATTCTAAGTTTTCTCCTTCTACTGTAAACACATCATTTGATCCATCTCCATTTGGTGTAAATACATTTGGAATAAGAATTACTGATTCACCAAATGCATCTATAGTTATAGAAGCTGTGTCATAACAAATTCCATCTGTTACAATTAATATAACTGTATAATCTCCAATGTTATTATAAACATTACTTGGCTCAAACTGGTTACTAGTATTTCCGTCTCCAAAATCCCAAGAATAAACAATTCCTGAACCTGTTGTACTATTGTTTCCAAAAAATACATTTAATGGAATTGCTCCTGTTAATGGCGTAGCATTAATAACAGCATTTACTCCTCCTACTACAACTACCACAGAATCTATGTTACTAGAGCATGTTCCTGCTTCGTTTACATAATAGGTGTAAGTTCCTATTCCTGGATTTGTTATCGTTAAAGGACTTCCAGTTCCAATAACTGTTGTTCCATTGGCGTCACTGTACCAAGTTATTGTTCCTGCTCCACTTCCTGTTGCAGTAAGTATTAGTGGATCATTAGCACAAATTGGGACAATTGGGTCTGGAGTTATTGTATTAAGTGGTGTAATAGTTAAAGTAGTAACAATGATACTGTCGCAACCTAGTGATGTTAGCAATGTGTCATTATATATTCCCGCTAAAGTTTGATATGCTCCCCCTAATAATATACTATCTCCTTGACAAATTGATAATGATTGAGCTGTGTTTGCAATTGGATTAATAGTTAATGTAGTTGCAATAATACTATCACAGCCTAAAGTGGTATTTAAAGTATCATAATATATTCCTGCTGAAGTTTGATTTGATCCTCCAAGTAAAATGCTATCTCCTTGACAAATCGCTGTTGTTTGTGGAGTTGTGTACATCGGATATATTTCAATAGTTGTTGAATCTAATGCAGGAGCACAACCTCCTGAAGCAACAATGCTATTATAAACGATATAGATACCAGGTGTGCTTGCAGCTAAATTAATTGCTCCTGTCCCCGAATTGATACTCAAACCTACCAGATTAGCAGTAAAGACTCCACCACTTGCTCCAGGATTATAACTTAGTATTGGTGCTGTTGCATTTTGACAATAGTTAGGTGCATCATAACTAAACCCTGCTGTTGGTGCTGATGTTATTGTAATTGAGAACGTGGTAGAACTTGGACAAGGATTTCCTGCAGAAGTCGTGTTATAAGTTACCGTATAAGAACCTAATCCTGATGCACTTAAATCTATTGTTCCATTACTAGCATTAATGACTCCCGATGGGGTTATAGTAAATGTTCCTCCTGCTGTTCCAGTAATTGTTGCTGTTGGGTCTGCCCCTGTTAAACAATAAGTACTAGATGTGTAAGAAAAATTGGCGTCATCATTAGGATTTACAGTTATGGTCATTGTTGTTGATACTGCACATTGTCCAACTGATGGAGTAAACGTATAGGTTGTTGTGGTTGTATTATTTAACGCTGGAGTCCAGTTTCCTGTTATTCCATTGTTAGAGGATGTTGGTAATGCCGCCAATGCTGCACCGCTACATATTGGAGATACTGCCGTAAAAGTTGGTGTAACAATTGGATTTACGGTTATCGTCATCGAGGTAGTACTTGCACATTGTCCTACAGTTGGTGTGAATGTATAAGTTGTTGTTGTGGTATTGTTAATTGCTGGTGACCATGTTCCAGTAATGCTGTTAGTTGATGTTGTTGGTAAAGCCGCTAATGCGTCTCCACTACATATTGGAGAAACTGCAGTAAATGTAGGAACAGTAGGAGCATTAACGGTAATCGTCATCGTAGTGTTAGCTGCACATTGTCCTGCAGTTGGTGTAAACGTATAAGTTGTTGTAGTAGTATTATTGATTGCTGGTGACCATGCTCCATTAATTCCATTGTTGGATGTTGTTGGCAAAGCAGCCAAAGCATCTCCACTACATATTGGATTTACTGCTGTAAACGTAGGTGTAACTCCTGGCGTAACAGTAATTGTCATTGTAGTAGTGGTTGCACATTGTCCAACAGAAGGAGTAAACGTATAAGTTGTTGTTGTTGTATTATTCATTGCTGGAGTCCAGTTTCCTGTAACTCCATTGTTAGACGTTGTTGGTAAAGCTGCTAAAGCATCACCACTACAAATTGGATTTACTGCTGTAAAAGTTGGAGTAACATTCGGATTTACGGTTATCGTCATCGTAGTGCTATTTGCACATTGCCCTGCATTAGGCGTAAATGTGTAGGTTGTTGTAGTTGTATTGTTTATTGCAGGAGACCAGTTTCCTGTAATTCCATTATTGGATGTAGTTGGTAATGCCGCCAAAGCACCTCCATTACATATTGGAGAAACCGCAGTAAAGGTTGGTGTAACAAATGGAGTTACTGTTACTGTGGTTGATGCACAAGATGTTGTATTGCATGTTCCTTGAGCTAATACGTAATAAGTAGTTGTTGAACCTGGAGATACAACAATAGAGGAACCAGAACCTACAAATGTTCCTCCACAACTTCCTGAATACCAATTCCAGTTTGCACCTACTCCAAGAGCACCACCACCAACAGTTAATGTAGTGGATGATCCTGCACATATTGGATTAGGGCTTGGTGTTGCACTAGTCGGTGCTGTTGATGGAGTGTTTAACGTAACCGCATAACATGTTTGGGCACTCGTTCCACATAAATTAGAGGCTGTAACACAAATATTTCCTACACCGCCTGGTGTGGCGGTTATCGTGGTCGTTCCTTGACCAGAATTAATCACCCAACCGGCGGGAACAGTCCAAGTATAACTACTCGCATTGGCAACAGCAGGTATCGAATAGGTGTAAGAAGTTCCAACACAAACAGGTGTTGTTCCACTAATTGCCCCAGGCTGAGTAGCAGGAGACGCCTGATTGGCAGGAGCATAAGTCATAGTAAGCACTACAGCATTAATACATACGTTTGCTCCCGTACACATTTGTAAGCTATTTAATGCCCCATAATTATAGGCAGGCACACCACATGGAAATGTAGAGCCTGTTGTAGCAGAAGTTCCGCAGGGCATGCCTGAACAAGGACATCCTGTGTTTCCTTCAAAGACAGTAGGAAACGTATTTCCATTAATAGTAGCAGTTAAACTACCACCAGTACATTGACCAGAATAATAACTTATTGCTATGTTGGTTACAATGTTTCCTGCAGGAACAGGATCCATAAATGTTTGCGTTCCACAAGTAGCCGTGTTACCGCAATAACTAGATAGCGTATTAAAGCACCAATAATCGGCACCACAAACAGTACATCCACCACAGGCTTGAAAACCCCCATAAGTAATTGTTGCAGTTGCTGTTTGAGCTTTTAAATGATTCGTTAAAGTTGAACCAAAAAATGAAAAAGTAAATAGAACAAAAAGTAGTTTAAATCGTTTCATAATCAAATATTTTAAAAAAATACAAAATATTATTTAGATAGTAAATTATTTTACTTCTGCTACACTAATGTGTGAAAGAGCATATTTCATAGCCTCACCTTTCTTAGATTCGCTTGGTTTAATAATGACTAATTTTGCTTTGTTTTTATCGTCTGGAGCACAAGAACCCTCGTAATCCTTTAAAGCAGGAACTATAACGACTACTTTTGGTGAAGTTGGACTCATCTGCCATGATATTTGGACATCATAACTATTTGAATTGATAAGTTTTAATATTACCATTTTTTCTGCATTACATTCGCTGTTTTTTGAATAAAATGAAACTCCATTCAAAACATTAGTCAATGAAGGTGCTGCAACTAAATTATTACCTAGTTGAGTCTTATTTTCTGAGGCCGAAAATTTATTTACAGGTCGCCAAGAATCGTTAAAAGTAAATGCTGTTGCTTCTGGTTTATTAGCTGATTGAGACATTCCCAACAATGGGAAAACAAACATACTCAGCGTTAGAATAATTAAGTGTTTTTTTGTTTTCATAATATATATCAATTAGAAATTTTTGTTTATTGTTAATATAATTAAGTAAAGAGGATAACAAATATATTATAAAGTTTAATACTGAGCAACTTTTTTATTTTAATCATTTCATTTCACCCCTTACTATTCTTGATTTTTCTTCATAATAAATTGCTTTATTAGTGTCACCTATTGTTTTAAAAACATTAGCAACATTTTGCAGTAAGACGTAATCTAATGGTGGTTTGGTTGCAGCAGTTTCAAAATATTTTAAACCTTCAATGGTGTCTTCATTTAGCATGTAAGAGTTACCTAAGTTTATATACAGTCCAATTTTTGTAGAGTCAATGGCTAAAGCTATTCCATCACTGATAATGGCTTTTTTATATTCTTTTTTGAAGTGATACAATTCGTGAAGTCTTGTGAAAATTAAAAAATAATTAGAATTATTACTCATCATCTTTTCATACCAAAAAATGGCTGAATCTGGTAAATTTCTTTTTTCAAAACAATAAGCATAGTTATATTTTGCGATTTCATTTTCGGGATTAACAGTAATTACTCTCTTAAAAATTGGTTGTGCAAGGTTAGCATCATTAAAAACATCGACATAAATTCTTCCAAGATTATTTAATGTGATATCATCTTGCAAATAAATATCTGTACCTTCTTTCATTAACTCAGCTGTTCTTTTAAAATGAAAAGTTGCTTCACTGATTAATGAATTTCTTTCTGCTCCAACTGGTGTTTGGGCTAGTTGCTTGGAAAGTTTGTTTGCTGTAATGTAATTTAAATTACATGAATCATCAAAATTGCTTACATCCTTTCTAAATAAAGTGAGTTCGTCTTGCCAATCTATATTTCTTGAAATAATTTTAATCGAATAAAGAAATAAAATAAAAACACAGGAGATTTTAAAAAGCAGTTGATAATTTTTCCATTTTATTACAGAGCTCTTATAGTCAATTTTAAATAACAATAATAAAAGATAAGATGCTCCAAAACAAAATCCTAATGAAGTAAAATAAATAAAACGTTCTCCTATTATTCCAACGACTGGAGTATAGAAGTTAGAGAAAGGAAAAATTCCTATCAAGTAAATTATGATACAGTAGGAAAGAATGCTTTTTTTAGAAAATTTTAACAGTGCAAAAATGCCAATCGATAGGTGAAATAACGCAGAAATCCAAACCGTAATAAAAGTCCAGTCTGCCAGAGGAATTGTTTTAAAACCATAATAACAAGAAAGCGGATGAGGAAAAACTAGCAACTTTAAATAATACCCAGCGGTATAAAATGCCATAGGAATTCGTTTTAAAAAATCAGGTTCATAAAATAGTGGATTCTCAAAGAAGGCAAACTCTCTTAATACCACAGTATGATGAAACATTAATCGCATAAAAATTTTATATCCAACAAATAGTACAAAAGGGATAAGAAAATAAAAGGTTACCTTTTTTAGTTTCATCTCCGTAAAAAAATAAATGGTGATAGGTATAATGGCAATAAATAAAATGGCAGATTTCTTACTGAATAATGCCATTAAAAAAAATAGGATGGCTAAAAATAAATATTTCGATTTACCAAATTTTACTTTTTTAAGAAAAAAATAAAGCGAACTTATTCCAAATAAAAAAGCAAGTAATTCGTCTCTACTCTTCAAATTATTAACTACCTCCGTATGAATGGGATGAGCAATAAATAAAAAAGTTATGAGTAATGGAAATATGATATGATAACTACTCAATAGCATGGAAAGAATTACAAACAACAACACGCAAGTTAATGAGTAAAGCAGCACATTTATAAAATGACTAATGTGTGGATTGCTTTTAAAAAATTGGTATTCTATCGCATAAGTGGCGAGTACCATTGGACGATATTCAAAATTTTGTTGATCGGATTCAAAATAGTGGGTCGCGAATATATTGGGAATTCCTCGAATTCCTTTTTCAATTTTTAGATCCGGGTTTTGTGGGTTAGTTGTGGTTACAAAATCATCGTCTAATGCATAATTATTCCTGATGCTGTTTCCATACAATAAAAAGCAAAAAAGAACAATCGAAAATTTAATCCATTTGTTTTGATTTTTTTTGTCTTTTTTCTGAGTCAAAATTTATACTAAAAAATTGTTTTGTTATTCCTGATTAAAAGTAAAAAAAAATTAGAAATCACTCCTACTTTATTAAATCAAAATTTCACCAGTCATTTCTTTTGGAATGTCTATGTCTAACAATTTTAAGATGGTTGGTGCAATATCAGCCAATTTTCCAGCCTTTATTTTTTTTACTTCTTTGTCGATAAGAATACAAGGAACTAAATTCATAGAGTGAGCTGTGTTGGGGGTTCCATCTTCATTAATAGCAAAATCGGCATTGCCATGGTCTGCAATAATGATAAAAGAATAACCGTGTTTAATTCCTGTAGTTACAATCCTTTCTACACAATTATCTACTTTTTCGACAGCTTTCATAATCGCCTTATAAAATCCTGTATGACCCACCATATCAGCATTGGCAAAGTTTAAACAAATAAAATCATTGGTTTCGTTTTCAATTTCCGAAAGAACTGCTTGCGTAACTTCTTCCGCATTCATTTCGGGTTGCAAATCGTAAGTTGCAACTTTTGGCGAGTTAATCATAATCCTTTTTTCTCCTTTAAACTGAGTTTCTCTTCCTCCTGAAAAGAAAAAAGTTACATGAGGATATTTTTCTGTTTCGGCAATTCGTAATTGTGTTTTGTTGTTGTTTGCCAAAACTTCACCTAAAGTATTTTGTAAATTATCTTTATTAAAAATAATGTGAATATTTTTAAAACTTTCTTTGTAATTCGTCATGGTAACGTAATACAATGGAATAGTTTTCATGCCATTTTCTGATAAATCTTGTTGTGTTAAAGCAATGGTAATTTCTCGACAACGATCCGTTCTAAAATTAAAACAAATCACTACATCATTAGCTGCAATTCTACCAATTGCATTTCCATTGGTGTCAACTTTTACCTGTGGCTTAATAAATTCATCCGTTAAGTCGTTGTTATACGATTCTTGAATGGAAGTAATTAAATCGGTACTTTTTTGCCCATCTCCATTCAATAACATATCGTAAGCAATTTTTATTCGTTCCCAACGATTATCCCTGTCCATAGCATAATAACGACCAACAACAGAAACCAATTCACCAGCAGAATTTTTTAACTGATTTTCTAACTGTTCAATTTGTCCTAAGCCACTTTTGGGATCACAATCTCTACCATCAGTAATGGCATGAATAAAAACTTTTTTAACTTTATTTTCTTTCGCTAATTCGCATAATTTATAAAGGTGGTTTTGATGAGAATGAATTCCGCCATCAGAAACTAGTCCAAAAAAATGAACTGTAACTTTGTTTTTATTGGCATAACTAAATGCATCCATCAAAGTTTGATTGGTATCAATGGTTTTTTCTTTAATGGCTTTGTTAATTTTAACTAAATCTTGGTAAATAACTCTTCCTGCACCAATGTTTAAGTGTCCCACTTCCGAATTTCCCATCTGACCATCTGGCAAACCAACAAATTCTCCATCTGTTCGCAATGTTGAATTTGCTTGAGTTTTTAAACAATTATCAAAAAAAGGGGTGTTAGCATTGTAAATGGCATCGGCTTTAGAGTGGTCTCCCAATCCCCATCCATCTAATATTAATAAAGCTACTTTTTTGGTATTCATTTCAGAAAATTTTTACAAAACTACTCCGAATTTATTATTTATATAGATTCTTTTTTATCAAACCTTTCATCTACTTGTCTAGGAGCAACAGCAAAATTAATCACGTTAGCCCAAAAGCTCAACTGTTTTTCTTCGATAGGGGGATTGGAGGTAACGCTAAGCTAAAGGATGTTTCAATATCTTTTATTCCCAAAGCTTCGGGAATAAACGAAGTTAGTTGTTTTATTCGAGAAAGTCAAGTTTAAGTTGATACACTTTGTTAATTGTAGGTGAAAATTGTTCAGCTTCTAACATTCCTTTTTGCAAATCCAACTCACTTTGTTTTTGCGTATAAAAATTTCCTTGTTCAAAATGGTACTTCGCTAAATATTCCTGTTCAGTTTGTCCGGGAGTTGGAATTAATATGGCTTTTTCCCCAAAAGTAACTAAATCCATAATGGTAGAGTACCCCGAACGAGCAACCACTACTTTGCTTTTTAGTATAAAGTCTTGTAATTCTTCCGTTTTAAGATGGTTAAATATGCTAATTTCGTACTTGTCTCTTATCTCTTGCATCTTTTTCTCTTGTCCATCGCCCCTTGTCCCTTTCCCCTTATCACTTTCCCCTTGTCCCTTGTTCCTCGTCCCTTTTATCTTATTTGGCAATCCCCTCACCATCACCGTTTTTAATTGAGTATTTTGCAACTGTTCTAAAATCAAATTTTCAAAAATAGTACGCTGAGGTTCAGGACCAGAAATGATGGCGATTACATCATATTCTTTTACAATAAGATTGCTTCGCTCTGCTTGCAATGACGTAAATCGACTTAACGGACCAATAAAACGATGTGGAAATTTTATCATTTTTTGATGGGATAAATCACCCGATAGGTTAGTCTCATTTTCAACATCTGGAATCCAACATTCATCAAAATTGTTGATTAACTTTTCAATTTTATGATGAACAAAAGAACTTCCAACTGGAGTTTTTACAAAAAGTTGGTGCGTAATAAGTATTGATTTTACTTTTTTACACCATAAACCATAACGGTTATCCGAAATAATGATGTCAATGTTATTTTCTGCAACAATTTTTTCGATAAACTGGTGCTCCTTTTTAATAGCTTGATAAAATCGTACACTTTCACAAAACAATTGAAAAAAATTGCCTTTTTTACCGTAATTAACTTCATATCCAGGTATAATAACAGTAGGCAGTTTTGGGAATTCTTGTTGTAAAAATGCCAAAGGATTTTTATCTGCACCAATAATTACGTGATGTCCTAATCGTAGCAATTCTTTAATTACAGGCACACAACGTGCTGCGTGTCCTAATCCCCAATCTAAGGGACAAATTAATATGTTTTTTTTGTGAAAGATAAAGCTAAGATAACTAATTTTGAGATATGGTTGCAGTAATTTCAGGAGCTACAAAAGGAATTGGTAAAAATCTTGCCCTATATTTTGCCAGCAAAGGTTACCAATTAGCCCTAGGAGCTAGAAATATAGAGTTATTGATTTCGTTAAAAAATGAAATTGAAAACAACTATGGAGTCGCTGTTTTTGTTAAATCATGCGATTTTTCAAAAAAAGAAGCAACTATTGCATTTGCAAATGAAGTGCTCAATCAGTATAAAAATGTTGATGTTTTAGTGAATAATGTTGGTATCTATCGCCTTGATTCGATTACTGATGAAAATGAAAATTTTGAATTATTAATGAATACAAACCTTCGTTCCGCTTATTATTTAAGTAAGTTTATTGCAAATAATATGCGCCAGCAAAATAGTGGACATATCTTTAATATATGCTCAGTGCTTAGTTTGTCTGTTCAACCACAAGCAACTTCTTATACCATTTCAAAACACGCATTAAAAGGGTTGAACGATGTTTTACGGGAAGATTTGCGGGAAGATAATGTAAAAGTTACTGCCATTTACCCTGGTTCGATGAATACTTCCTCGTGGGAAGGAATGATTGCCCCAAAAGAATTATTTGTACAACCACAAGATATTGTTGACATTATCAATACCTGCTTAACTATATCGAAAAACGCCAATATTGAAGAAATTGTTATTAAACCCATGAATAAAAAATATTAGTTATGAAGAAAAAGATTTTATATGGCTTTATAGCCCTACTTATCATTATTCAATTTTTTAGAATTGATAAAACCAATCCCGAAATTATTGCTGAAAATGATTTTATTATTGCCAACAAAGCACCCGAAGAAATAGCTACTTTACTAAAAAACTCTTGTTACGATTGCCATTCTAACGAATCTAAATATCCTTGGTATAGTAATGTCGCACCTATTTCGTGGTTGGTAAAGAACCACATTAACGAAGCTCGGGAAGAACTAAATTTTTCGGAATGGGGAACTTTTGATGCCAAACGAAAAGGCCATAAACTAGAAGAAGCCATAGAGCATTTAGAAGAAGGTGAAATGCCTCTAAAAAGCTATACTTGGCTTCACGATGAAGCAAAATTGACAGTCGAGCAAAAAACACAACTTATGAATTGGTTAAAAGAAACAAGAAAAGCAGCAAAAGAAAAAAAAGAAACTCCAACAGCTCTACATTTAAATAATGGAGAAAAATGGATAGTAGACACTGTAACTAATTTGGGAATAAAAAGAATGACTGATATAATTGCAACAGATATTGAAGAAGGTAGGCTTTCACATTATGCAGCCATGGGAGGACAATTAAGCATCGAAATAAAAAGAATTTTTGAGGAATGTACGATACCTCCTTCAGATGCTCACGACCAATTGCACCTTTTTTTATTGCCATTAGTAAAACAAGCTCGTGATTTAGAAGAAGTGGAGGATGAAATGGATGCTCAGATTATGCAAAAAGACATTTTAAAGTATTTGAACAGTTTTAATACTTATTTTGAATTGTCAGCTAATTAATGGGCGGAAAAGGTAAATTAGAAAAGTGGGCAGAGCTACTAACATTTGATAATGTGGTACAGCCACGAAATGCTGAAGTTTTTGAAAAAGATTATCCATTAAAAGGAAAATGGAAAAATGAAGTTTTTAAAAACAATAATCCTATTGTGTTAGAATTAGGTTGTGGTAAAGGCGAATATGCTGTTGGAATGGGCACACATTTTCCAAATAAAAATTTTATTGGTGTTGATATTAAAGGAAACAGAATTTGGAGAGGAGCAAAAACTGCTTTCGAAAACCAACTAAAAAATGTTTTTTTTATTCGTTCTCAAATAGATTTTATAGCTTCTTTTTTTGATAAAAACGAAGTAGATGAAATTTGGATTACTTTTCCAGACCCACAGCCAAAAGACAGGTTAGAACGCAAACGGTTAACCTCCCCACTATTTATTAATCGCTATAAAGCATTCTTAAAACCTGGAGGAATTATTCACCTAAAAACCGACCATGAAGGCTTTTTTAGATATACCTTGGCAGAAATTGAACGATGTAATTTTAACTTGCTTGAAAGTACTTTTAATTTGTATGGTGAAGCCTTAGATAAATTAGACCCAAAAACTCAAGAAATTTTATCCATTAAAACTTACTATGAAAAACTATTTTCAGCAAAAGGACATAACATTCATTATTTAAAATTTCAGTTAACTAATAACTTCCCCTCTCAAGAGGGGAAAATAGAGTTGTAAAAATGAAACTCTCAGAAAAAAATAAAAACTTTTTCGATTTGGTTTACCAAGTTTGTAGAGAAATTCCTTATGGAAGAGTTTCTTCTTACGGTGCAATTGCCAACTATTTAGGTTCGGCTCGTGGAGCTCGAATGGTAGGTTGGGCGATGAACAATGCACACGGACAACAGAAATTTGTTCCTGCTCATCGAGTGGTAAACAGAAATGGTCAATTGACTGGAAAAATACATTTTTCAACTCCCAACGAAATGGAAATTTTATTGTTGAAAGAAGGAATAAAAGTTAAAAACGACCAAATTATCGATTTTAAAAAAGTATTTTGGGACCCAACTACTGAACTCTCATTGTAAATGAAATTCTACCTCAAGCAAAGCACCCATCTTTTTAAAATTTATTTACTAGGGCTTCTCCTCTTTGGGATTTTGCGATTGGTTTATTTATTACGTTTTGGTGAAACTGATATTTTTTCAAACTTTAGTGCTGATTTGTTGGCTGCTTTTATTACAGGAATTAGATTCGATACTCAAATTTTATGTTACGCACTTGCTTTAATTTTTATTCTCAACTTTCTATATTTCATTAAAATTCCAAAACTTCAAAATTTTTTAGTTGCCTTTTCAAAAATATATGTTCTCGTAATTTTTGCTCTTCTAACGGCTATCATCATCATCGACCATCAATTTTATACATACTTTAAAACACATATCAACATATTGGTATTTGGTTTTGTTGAAGATGACACTTCTGCAGTAATGGCTTCCGTTTGGTCTGATCATCCTGTTGTTAAAGTTATTGTCTCATTTAGTATCATTGTTTTTATTATCTACAAAATCGTTTCAAAAATTTATGCTTCGCCAAAAGAACTTTCAAAATCGCCAAACACAATTGCTAGTGTTTTATTTATTTTATTATTTACAGGAGTTTTCTTTCTAGGATTAAGGGGTTCTTATGGACCTTTTCCTTTACAAATAGACGATTCAACCGTTTCTAAAAATCAATTTATCAATAGTCTTACATTGAATGGTTTATTTACGTTAGAAAAAGCCATTGAAGAACGAAACGAAGCTAGCAAACCCATCTATCAAAGAGATGTATTAACCAACTCAGGATATCAATCCATTAACCAAGTAATGGCTGATTATTATTGTTTACCGATGGATTCATTTCCATCGGCTAATTATTTAGATTATCTTTTTGAAACCACCGCTACCGATAGCTTTTTAGCAAAAAATCCACCCAATGTTGTTTTTGTTTTAATGGAAAGTTTTGGTGGATATTATTTGAATTTTCATTCTTCAAAATTGAATTTATTGGGTAGTCTCGAAAAACACATCCATGAAGATTTTCTTTTTACCAACTTCTTATCTAGCACTCAAGGAACCATCTATAGTTTAGAAAATATTCTCATCAATAAAGATTATCCTTTAATTTCTAGTAGTAACCGACGATTTGAATCTTTTCAGTCTTCCATAGCTTATCCCTACTCAAATGCAGGATATCAAACCATTTTTATAACTGGAGGAAAATTAGGTTGGAGAAATCTAGTTGATTTTTTACCCCATCAATATTTTAAAGAAGCTTATGGAGAAGAAACAATTGTAAAAAACAATCCAAATGCTATCACCAATACTTGGGGAGTTTATGATGAGTATTTGTTTGAAGAAATTTTTAATCGTTTGGCGTCTCATCCAACATCACCCCAATTAATTTGTGCATTAACCACCTCCAACCATACTCCTTACGAGTTGCCCGACCACTATCAACCTTATTCCATCGAAATTTCTGATAGTTTAAGAAATCAGCTACTTGCCAACAAAGACATCGCAAAGCAAAATTTCACTGCCTATCAATATGCCAACGATTGTTTAGGTAATTTTTTAACAAAACTAAAAGCATCAAAATATGGAGCAAACACCATTGTTGCGGTATCTGGTGATCATAATAGCTATGCTCTTTTTCCACATAACAATGGTAAAATTAAAGAGCAAGACAATCATATCGTTCCCTTCTTTTTATTCATTCCTGAGAACTATAAAAAAGGATTGCACATTAATAAAAATAGGTATGGTTCTCACAAAGATATCTTTCCTACATTAATTAACTTATCACTCTCTAATAGCACCTACTTTTCATTAGGAAATAATTTGTTGGATGTTTCGAAGCCAGATAGTTTGTTTTATGGAATAAATGGTGATTTTTATTTTGGAGACGCCAGTCTATCTAGATCCACATTAGATAAAATGGTTAAAGCACGAAGTGTTTTGAATACCTATTATTTTGCACTTCCTTAAGAATCAATCGACTAATAGATATTTACTTCAACAACTCTAAACCTATTTTGTATATTCTTATCTTTGCACAATTAATTAAAAAATGATATGAGTTTTTCGGAAAAAGAAATATTAAAAGCATTGAGCTTTGTAATAGAACCAGATTTAAAAAAAGATATTGTAGAGTTAAACTTAGTTTCAAAAATACACTCTGAAAATAATAAAATTAGCTTCGATTTACAAATCAGTAATCCTGCTTTACATAATAAAAAAAGAATTTTAGAAGCATGCGAATTACACCTTAATCGTATTTTAAAAACAGAGGTGGAGTTAGATGTTAACATCATTCCTTTTGGTCAAAGTACCGAGATTACAGAAAAAAAGGTGTTATCGAATGTGAAAAATATTATAGCCGTAGCTTCTGGTAAAGGTGGTGTTGGAAAATCTACCATCACAGCTAACTTAGCAGTAGCTTTAGCCAAAAAAGGATATCAAGTTGGGTTGATAGATGCCGATATTTACGGTCCATCCATGCCATTAATGTTTAATGTTGAGCATGAGAAACCAAGTTCGATTGAAATAGACGGCAAACTCTACATTAACCCTGTTGAAAGTTATGGAGTAAAATTGTTATCAATTGGTTTTTTTGCAAATCCCGATCAAGCAGTAGTTTGGAGAGGACCAATGGCTACCAGAGCACTTTCACAATTATTTACCGAAGCCAACTGGGGCGAATTAGATTATATGTTAATAGATTTACCTCCAGGAACTGGTGATATTCATCTTTCTTTGGTACAAACAGTTTCTGTTACAGGTGTTATTATTGTAAGCACACCGCAAAAAGTTGCATTGATTGATGCTAGAAAAGCAATAGGAATGTTTAATTTAGAACAAATTAAAGTGCCTATTTTAGGGATGGTAGAAAATATGGCTTATTTTACTCCCGAAGAATTGCCTAACAATAAATATTACATTTTTGGTAAAGATGGTTTAAAAGTCTTAGCCGAAGATAATCAACTACCTTTATTGGGAGAAATACCTTTAGTGCAAAGCATCAGAGAATCAGGTGATGTTGGAAGACCTGCTGTTTTACAAGAAAATACAACTCAAGCAATTGCCTTTAATTCATTTGCAGATCATGTCATTAAAGAGGTGAAGGAAAGAAATAAAAATCTTTCCCCTACAAAAAAAGTAGAAATAACCAATAAAAATGGATGTTCTACCAAATAAAGAATTTCCTGAAATTCTTTATTTGCCACACCCGAAACTACAAAAAGTAGTTTTGACCTCTCCTTCGGAGAGGTCAATTGGAAACCTCAAAGTAAAACTTCGAGGAATTTTCTAAATAAAATTTAGTAATTTTATATACTATTAATACGTATTAATTTGATTAAGAAGAAAAAAGACATCATCACAAAGATAAATCTAGCTTTAGATGAAATACGTCCATTCTTGAAAGATGATGGTGGAGATATTGAATTGATTGAATTGACCGATGATTTTGTGGTTAGAGTAAAATTTTTAGGTGCTTGTAAATCATGTTCTATGAGTTCTATGACATTAAAAGGTGGTGTTGAAGAAACAATAAAAAGAAGAATTCCAGAAATTAAGGAAGTCATAACCATAGAAGAAACTATAATCGCCTAAATTTTAAGAAAGTTTTCCTGACAATATCTTCATTTCCATTATTGCAGATATTTTTTCATAAAGTACATGATATACTGCGTCAACAATTGGCATGTTCACGTTGTATTTTTTATTAATCTCATAAATTCCTTTTGCTGCATAATAGCCTTCAGCAACCATGTTCATCTCTATTTGTGCCGAACGAACCGAATAACCTCGACCAACCATACTTCCAAAATTTCTATTTCTTGAAAATTGAGAATAGGCAGTTACTAATAAATCTCCTAAATAGGCTGAGGAATTAATATCTCGATGTATAGGATAAACAACGCTAATAAAATCATTGGTTTCACGAATTGCACTTGAAATTAAAACTGCTTGAAAATTATCTCCATACCCGAGTCCGTTGTAAATTCCACTAGCAACAGCATATACGTTTTTTAGTATTGCCGAAAGTTCTGTTCCAAATAAATCATCAGAAGTAGAAGTATTGATGTATCTGCATTTCATTGCTTCAGCAATATAAGTTGCAATTTCTGGCGTTTGGCAAGCTATTGTTAAATAGGATAATCGTTGCATGGCTACCTCTTCAGCATGACACGGTCCTGCTATCATACCGATATTACTGTATGGCACTTTAAAGTTGATGTGAAAGTATTCTGCAGGAATTTGGTTGTATTCTGGAATAACTCCTTTCACCGCAGAAATTATTATTTTTTTTTCTATTCCTTTTATTTTCATTCCATCAAAGGCTTGTGCCAAAAATGCCGAAGGAACCGCAACAATAATAATATCTGATTGATCTACAATTTTTTGTAAATCTGTATCGATGTTTAATTTATTTGAATTAAATTGAATGGATTGGATGTAGCGAGGATTATGATGAAAGTTTTTGATGTAATCAGCACACTGTTTATCTCTCATCCACCAATTAACTACCTCTAAATTTTCGGAAAGAATTTTTACGATGGCTGTTGCCCAACTTCCGCCTCCTAATACCGCTATTTTTTTATCAAATACCATACTTCAACAAATATAATTAATCTACACTTGCAAAATGCAAAACTTTTCCTCGTCATTCACCTCAACTTTTATTAAGCCATGTTTGCTCAACCCTTTCATGCCAGTATCGAATTGTTTACCACTTAATCCAGTTGCATTTTTTAAAGCTCCTAATTCCATTTTAGGAGTTGCTTTCATTAAGGTTAAAATTGTTTTCTCAGCTTCTGATAACTCCAATGCTTTCTTTTCGGGTTTCATTTGCGGAAAAAACAACACTTCTTGTATCGAACTGTTGTTGGTTAAAAACATGCAAAGTCGGTCGATACCAATACCCATTCCTGATGTAGGAGGCATTCCATATTCTAAGGCACGAACAAAATCCATATCAATAAACATGGCTTCATCATCACCTTTTTCTGCTAATCTCGCTTGTTCTTCAAATCGTTCTTTTTGGTCAATTGGGTCGTTCAATTCGGTATAAGCATTGGCTAATTCTTTGCCATTCACCATTAATTCAAATCGTTCGGTTAATTCAGGGTTATCTCTGTGCTCTTTACACAAAGGCGACATTTCTTTTGGATAATCGGTAATAAATGTTGGTTGAATGTAATTCGCTTCGCATTTCTCTCCAAAGAGTTCATCAATGAGTTTTCCTTTTCCCATGCTATCATCAAACGCAACATTTAATTTTTTACAAGTCTCTCTCAATTGAATTTGGTCCATGTCGACAATATCAATTCCAGTATGTTCTTTTATGGCGTCAATCATGGAAATTCTTTTAAAAGGTCGTTTAAAGCTAACCTCATTATTGCCGATTTTTACCGTTGTTGTTCCCAATACTTCATTACAAATGGTTTCCAGCATTTCTTCTGTAAAGTCCATCATCCAATGGTAATCTTTATAAGAAACATAAATTTCCATTTGTGTAAACTCTGGATTGTGTGTTCTGTCCATCCCTTCATTTCTAAAGTCTTTGGCGAATTCATAAACCCCATCAAAACCACCAACAATCAGCCTTTTTAAATACAATTCGTTGGCAATTCGTAAATACAAAGGTATGTCTAACGCATTGTGGTGTGTAATAAAAGGACGAGCTGCTGCTCCCCCCGGAATAGCTTGTAAAATTGGTGTTTCTACTTCTAAATATCCTTTCGAATTTAAAAAATTACGCATGGAGGCAATTATTTTCGAACGTTTGATGAATGTTGCTTTTACGTGTTCATTTACCACCAAATCGACATACCTTCTTCGGTATCTTAATTCTGGATCAGAAAATGCATCATGCACATTACCTTCACTATCAATTTTTGGAAGAGGCAATGGTTTTAACGATTTACTTAATAAAATAAACTTTTTTACTCGAATACTTTTCTCTCCAACTTGGGTGGTAAACAACTCACCTTCAACGCCAATAAAATCACCATTGTCTAACAGTTTTTTGTAAACTTCATTGTATAATGTTTTGTCTTCTCCCTCGCAAATTTCATCTCTCTTAAAATAAACCTGCACTCTTCCTTCACTATCTTGTATTTCGGCAAATGAAGCATTTCCTTGAATTCTTCTTGCCATTAATCGACCTGCAATAATAACTTTTTTGCCTTCAACAAAATTTTCTGTAATATCTCTTGATAAGGTATTAACTGGATACAATGCTTGAGGATAGGGATTAATTCCCAACGCCCTTAATTTTGTTAGCGATTCCCTTCTAACCAATTCTTGTTCTGATAAATGTTGACTCATTCGTATAAATTTGAGTTGGCAAAGATAGTTATCAATGTTGAATTATGAATGTTGAATGTTGAATTAATTGAAAAACTAAAAAACTGATACGTTACGTAACGGGTCTATTGCACCATATGGTTTTCCAAATGGAAAAGATGCCCACTACTTCATGGACAACTTTAGCCTAGAAGAGATCAGATCGGTAAACGCAGGATTGGATGTTACCATTATCATTGGCGATACGGTGCTAATTGGAAACAATGCCGATTCGGCAAGTAGTTACACTTGGTCGCCCAATTATTTTATTGCCGATATCAATGCGGTTAATGCTACGGTCAACCCACCTGTAACCACTACCTATTATGTTACCAAAACACAATGTAGCGTTGATTTTGCTACAACTATTAATAAAGAAAAAATAATTACTAAAATAAAAGTTTACCCTAACCCTGTAAGCAATTGGTTATCCATTTCAGTTAAAAAAAATAGTTTAGGTAAAGTTAAAACAGAGGTGTTTGATTTAGCTGGTAAGTTAATATTAGCTGATAATCAATTACTACAAGATGAATTTTTACAAGTTAATCTCTCGTCAATTATTGATGGAATTTATTTGCTCAAACTTACTTTTTCTGATGGAACAAGTGAAGTGTTAAAAGTAAAGGTGGGTTTTAAAAAATATTTTTAGAATCACCTTAATTCATTTCTATTACTCCTCCTCCAACACATCTTTTTTATTACTTTTGTTGCTCAAAATTTATACAAAAATGTACAGAACACATACTAATGGAGAATTAAGAATTGAACAAGCAGAACAACAAGTTACCCTTTGTGGCTGGGTGCAAAAAATTCGTGATTTTGGAGGAATGACTTTTGTGGATTTACGCGATCGATATGGCATTACTCAATTAGTGTTTAATGACACTCAAAAACCAATGGTTAGCTCTTTAGGAAGAGAGTTTGTTGTTCAGGTAACTGGCAAAGTAGCTGAAAGACAAAGTAAAAACTTGAACATTGCTACTGGCGAAATTGAAATTATTGTATCAACCCTCACCGTTTTAAACAAAAGCAAAACTCCACCTTTTACCATTGAAGACGAAACCGACGGCGGTGAAGAACTAAGAATGAAATACCGTTATTTGGATTTAAGAAGAAATCCGTTGAGAAAAAACTTGGAGTTGAGACATCGACTTTCTATGGAAACTAGAAAATACTTAGACGGTCTTAACTTTTTAGAAATAGAAACTCCTTATTTAATAAAATCTACTCCCGAAGGTGCTAGAGATTTTGTTGTTCCTAGCCGGATGAATGCTGGGCAGTTTTATGCGTTACCTCAATCGCCACAAACCTTTAAACAATTGTTAATGGTAAGTGGTTTCGACAGGTATTATCAAATTGTAAGGTGTTTTAGAGATGAGGATTTACGCGCTGACCGTCAGCCAGAATTTACTCAAATTGACTGCGAAATGGCTTTTATTGAGCAAGAAGATATTTTGAACACGTTTGAAGGGATGGTCACCTATTTATTTAAAACTGTAAAAGGAATTGAGTTGACCGAATTTCCAAGAATGGATTATGCAACAGCCATGGAAAAATATGGTTGCGACAAACCTGATATTCGTTTTGAAATGACTTTTAATTATTTGAATAAAGAAACTCAAAATAAAGAATTTAGTGTTTTCAACCAAGCTGAAGCTGTGATTGGAATTGTTGCTGAAGGCTGTGTAAGTTATACTAGAAAACAATTAGACGAATTAACCGATTTTGTTAGAAGACCTCAAGTTGGAGCAAAAGGATTGGTATATGTTCGTTGCAACGAAGATGGAACATTCAAATCTTCTGTGGATAAATTCTATACAGAAGCCGATTTAAAAACTTGGGCAGAAAAATGCAATGCAAAAGCTGGCGATTTAATATTAGTTTTATCAGGTGATAAAGCTGCAACACAAGTTCAAATGAGTGCTTTGCGTTTACATTTAGCGAATGAATTAGGATTAAGAAATCCAAATGTTTACGCTCCACTTTGGGTGTACGATTTTCCTTTGTTAGAATGGAATGAAGAAAGTGGGCGTTACCACGCAATGCACCACCCTTTTACTTCTCCAAAAATGGAAGATTTAAATTTATTAGAAACAGATCCTGGGAAAGTACGTGCAAATGCTTACGACATAGTTTTAAATGGAACAGAAATTGGTGGTGGTTCTATTCGTATTCACGATAGAGCTGTTCAATCTAAAATGTTCGATTTATTAGGATTTACTAAAGAGGATGCTCAAGAACAATTCGGATTTTTAATGAATGCTTTTGAATATGGTGCTCCTCCACATGGTGGAATTGCCTTAGGTTTTGATAGATTGTGTGCGTTGTTTGGCGGACAGGAAACCATCAGAGATTTTATTGCTTTTCCAAAAAACAACAATGGTAGAGATGTAATGATAGATTCTCCTTCATTAATTAGCCAAATACAGTTAGATGAACTAAATATTGATTTAAAAGTAATTTAAATATAGTGCAATGAAATGAAGCAATCTCCCAACGGTAAGATTGCTTCGTTCCTCGCAATAACGATTTAATTTTATTGTTTTATAATTCTTTCTTGTTTCATCAAATTACCCGACTCATCTTTTAATAGAACAAAGTAAATTCCATTTTGATAAGAAGTCAAATCGATTTTATTTCCTAATGATGTAATTATTTTTTCACCCAACACATTGTAAACTTCAATTGACACATTTTTGTCAGAAAAAACTGTTAGTAATCCATTTGTTGGATTTGGATAAATAGAGGTCAGTAGATAAATACATATTTATTATTATCTTTGAAGTCAATAAAAATAGGAATTACATGAAAATATTTAATGGACAAAACCTCTTAGAGTTTGCTGAACGCTTCAAGACCGATGAAAAC
>Ga0210033_1001032_pt1 | contig 26466 bp, 14 predicted proteins | sample CryGeymeta201501_FD_185465 | JGI IMG/M metagenome (GOLD analysis project Ga0210033, IMG submission 185465) | Groundwater microbial communities from Crystal Geyser aquifers in Utah, USA - Crystal Geyser metaG 2015-01 (SPAdes) (version 2) | ecosystem: Environmental > Aquatic > Deep subsurface >... | reverse complement strand
GACGCGGTCGATGCCCGCAGCCTGGCCCGGATGGGGGCGGCCCTGGCCCTGGAACCGGATGCACCAATTTCGGAAAAGCTACATGACCTCAGAGACCTGCAGGTTGCCCGTACGGGTTTGGTCAAAGAGCGCACCCGCCTGCGCAATCGCGGCCAGGTGCAAACCATCCCCGTGCTGAAGCGCCAGACCAAAGCGCGCCTGGCCCTGGTCGAACGTCAGATCGCAGAGCTGAATGCAGCGATTGCAAAACACATCGCAGACGATCAGCCCACCGCACGCAAGCGCGAGATCCCCAAGCTCCATTCCCGGCCTCGGCCCGATTGCCTCAGCGCTGATCCTGACCCCGGCCCTGCGCTTGCGCTCCGGGCGTTCGGGCCTGACGGCGTGCCACCGGCACCCCGTCCGGGCGGCCCTCACCCCGAAATCGGCACACTGGGCCGAAAACAGGCAGGCAGTCTCGCCGGCCTTGTCCCCCTACAGCCGAGAATCCGGCCGGTGGAAGGGAAAGTAGTTCGGCAGCGGCGGGCGCAAACCTTTGCGCGATGCCCTCTACATGCCAGCCCTGGTTGCCATGCGTTTCAACCCCGACCTCAAGGTTAAATACACCGCGCTCCGCGAGGCCGGGAAACCCGCAAAGGTCGCCATCGTCGCAATCATGCGAAAGCTCCTTGAAACCGCCAATGCGCTGGTCAAGGCTGACCGGCTCTGGGTGCCAAAATGCTCTTGCGCATGACGGATACTCATTCCTCGCTGCTGAGGTGCTTGCTTCGTTTGTCCATCGCAACATCCTATGCCCTGTGGGCGTCCGGTGTTGCACTTGCAACTTGAGCCTAAGCAGTCGCGACCAATCAGCCAAAAATCAAGGCCGCGGGCAGTTTGGCAGCCTTGCCGGAAAGGTAGCGGCCCGCCTCGATCAGAGTAAGGTGCCAGCCACCGGACGCAATCAACAGAGTGCGGGTGCGGCTGTCGTCTTCGGGTCCGGTTGTGATTGCAATAAGCACGGCGGGCAGGTCAGGCCCGAAGGCAGCCTCAATGCAGCGAGCGGCCACAAGCAGATGCTTTCGCATATAGCGCTCGGCCCGGACGGACGGCGACGGATCGCCCAAAACGGCCACCGACAGCTGGGAGCCCTGCCGTTCTACGGCAAACTCGCCCAAAAGCTGGTCCACTTGGCCTTTGTGTTCCAGATCAACAATCAGTCGGCCACCGCCCTGCTCCATGGTGACGCGCAGATCGGTCGGCAGAGGTTGGGCACCAAGCAACGTCAGAAAACGTTCTGTCTGCGTTTCATCCGGTGCGGGCGCTTGGCTGAAAGGGGACGCGGCGGCCACAAATGCGCGCAGGGACAGGTTGCGAAGCCGGTGACGGGCCTGAATCCGCGCACGGCCCTTCACCTTGCCATTTGGCCAGGAAAGTGCAGGCAGATTGGGCAACCGGGCAGGTTGGCGCAGCGGGCCCTCGGGCAAAAGCAATGGCGAACGAAGGTTGCGTTCAAACCCGTTGGCTAGCGAGGTCAAGAAGGCGATGCCGTCGGGTAGGGATTTGACCAGAATGGAAGGGTCAGCAGCGCCAAGGCTCATGGAGCCAAGGTCAAACCTGGCCAGAACCTCGTCAGTGTCGTCCGGCGCCGCGTCGGCGTTCTGGACGCGTTGCAGGTGCCTGGTCAGGTGCATTGGGCGCGGAACCCATAGGCCCGGCAGTATCTGAAACCACGTATCAGCATCAGCCCCTTGTGGTGCGGCGTTGCGGGCGTTGGTGTTGGCGGGCAAGAGACGCGGGAACAGGTCGCTCATATCCCGGCCTCTTGCAGCAGAGCGGTCAGTTGGGATTGAGTTAAGTCGTCTTGAAGTGGTTCGCCTCTACCGGATAACCAACCTCGGATCGCCTGTGTGGTTCGCGGACCTTTCAGGCCATCCACCTTGCCCCTGTAAAAACCCAGATTCCTGAGTGCCGTCTGGGCTTGCAGAAGTGTATCGCCGGTAAGGACGACCACGGGATCGGGCGGCATGTCAGGGGCGACCTGCGTTTGGGACTGCGGCGCGGCCGGTGTCACCACTGGCGCAGCCTGCACTTTGGCTTGGGGTTTGGGAGGCGGTGGCGGGGCGGCTTGGGGTGTAAAGGGGCCGGGGATCGCGGACAGCGGTTGCGCCTCTGCCATAATCGCGGAAATTGCGCGGTCGGTGTCAAAACGATAAAGGTCGAAGGGTGTCACTGCAAAAAAGGCGCGCCCATCCGGGGCGGCCAGAAGTGCTAGCTGATCATCGGCGGGCGACCAGGGCGCGGATACGCCAATGTTGCCGCCTGCCGCCAGGCTGGCATCCTGCTGGCCCAAGGACAGCGACAGAAGTGATGTGCTGCCTGGCCATGCCGCCAAGCGAGCGCGCAAGCGACCGCGCTGTGCTACATCGGCGGTCACCGTCCATAGCGCGGTGTTTTCAAGCGATCGACAAGGCACCATCAATTGCCAGCGTTTTGCTCCGGACGTGACCAGCACTTGCGCCACACGCGGATCGAACCGTTCTATCCGCGTCACCACGGCACCTTCAACCAAACGGGCGGCGAGAGTGATCAGCGCAGGGCAGGTCTGAACCGCGGACGCCCCCCCACCGACCAGACCCTTCGGTCCAAGAAGAACCGCACGACCCTGATCATCGCGCAGGGCAGCCAACGGCGTTTCGCTGCGGTTGAGCCCCTCTGGCCCATTTGGCCCAAGCAATAGCGCGCCAAAACGGGTGGGCACCAGAAGACGCCCGGCATCGGCGAAAGTGGGGGTGCCAGTGACAACCAGATCGTCAAACCGGCCTAGGGTCAGGTTGCGCTGCATCGGCGCGCCGGTTTGGCTGGTGCCGACGGCCAAGGGGCCAGCGGCAGTGGTGAACCAGTGCCAGATCGGGTCGCCCTGCCCGCCCGCCGCCTCACGGCAGGTTTCTACGTTGCGGGGCTGGCCGTCTGCGGAAATCTGCCGTTCGAACCCCGCGCTAAGGCAAAGGACCGGGGCACCAGCCTCGTCTCGGTCGTTCCACACGGCGGTCACAGCTTTGGGATCCGGCAAGGACGCATCGCGCCGCGATTGTGGCATCGACAAAGACGGATCGGCATTGGTCCACCAGCCGTCCGCCGCAAGAACCTCTGTTCTGCCTTTGTAGGGTGCCGAAAGGGCGCGGTATTCGTCAAGGCTCAGCCGCCCGCCCGACAAGGCAACCGCTTCGCCCTGAAAGGTGATTGCCAGTTGCCCCGGCTGGCCCGCCGCAGCATCGACGCGCTGCCATCGGCCAAGGGCGGGATCGTCGATCAGTTTGGCCGTCACGAAAGGATCCGGTGAGACGGCGGCCAGCGCGCCCAGTTCCGGCCCGCCATCCGGATCACCCTGCCAAACCTGGCCATCCCGGCAGCGCAACAGAATTGGCGACCCCGGCAGGCTCGCCAGCCCCTGTGTTGAGCCATCAAGCATGGCGATCCGGTCCTGTGCGCAGCCTTGCAGGCCCTGCGGATCGTCGGGCACCGCCAAATGCAAGCGATCGGCGTCAATGCCGATGGCAGAACCGTGCCCGACCTCCAGCACGCCAGCGGTGGTTGCAACCCAAAGATGATCCGCGTCAGCCGCAAGGGCGACAGGTGCGTCAATGGCAATGCGTCCATTCTGCCATGGCAGGGCCCGCCATTCATCATCAGTCCAGCGGTGTTCGGCCAAAAGCCCGCCATCGTCCTGCAGACGCAGTCGCAGGCGCCCCGCCTCCCACGGCACAAGGCCCAAAGCGCGGTCTTGCATGGGCTGAGCCAAAGCGGATGGCAGAGCAGTGGGGACACCGCCCGCGACTTGCAGCGCCATCCCCGCACCAAAGCCATAAAGCCCGGCAGGCAATGTGCTACCGTGACCCAGCAAGGCCGTAACGGTCTGGCAATGCAGCCCCTGCACGCCAGGAGTGGCATCGCTGCGTTGGGGCAGACCGTTTGAATATTGGGTGACGATGTCGGCGGCGCTCCAAAGCTCGGCACTGTCAACGCCGTCGCACTGCGTGCGGTCGCGCAGCAGGTCGTGCGGCAGGCCAGCGGACAAAGGCATATGTATCGGCAGGGTCGCCCCCCCTGCCAGCAGGTACTGCCCGCTGACGGCAGCGTCGGACTTGCTCCAGGACCAGAACGGGCTTTGCAGGACAAACCGATCCTTCAGGCCGCTGGCATCGGCGCAAAGTGCTGGCGGCCGGCTTGGGTTGGTCATCTCCAGACAAGTGCCATTGTCAGTTTCGGCCAGAACATGACTAGGATCCGCGGCGGGTCGCCCCGCTAGGCGGATGGACGGTGGGGCGGCGGTCCCATCAGCCACAAACAGGCTGTCGTCCTGCAGGGCGACCCCTGTGCCTTTCAGCCGACGCAGGCCGAAATCGCTGCCCAGCCAAAGATAAGCACCGTCAGCGTACATGCTTTGCACGCGGTCAAACGGCATTTGCCCGCCTGCAGCCCAAGTAAAGGCCGCCGCATGGGTCGATCCGTCGGGGGCTGTCACCACACGGCGGGCAACGGCGCGCAGCGCGTCAAAGTCAATGCTGATCGTGCCGGTGTCCACTGCCTGCCGCTGCTGCCACGGCATGGCCCCGGCCTGGGGCGGTTGCCACATATGCATGGCCCTATCCCAAACCAGCGCACTGCCCTGCGAAAGCACCGCCCAGATCACGCCCGATCCCGGCGTCACATCCTGTGCGTCCATCAGCCTTGCGCCGGGGTCCGCCGCGATAGCTGGCTGGGGTTGGGCAAGAGCGGTCAGACTGCCCGCCTCGATGGTGCCGATGCCCGTCATGGCGAGCATGGTCTGGCGGTCGGCAGCCAGGGCCGTCAAGTGATCGGCGTCAAACGCCAACCCGCGACGAGCAACGCGCCAGGTTTCGGCTGGATTGACGGGAAGGATATCGACCCGGCTCGCCTGCCTTTGCCAGCGCCGCCCGCTTTCCTCGGCCAGAAGCAGGGTCGTGTCTGGCGCTGGGGCCGGTTGCCACGCAGTGCCATCCCAAACCGTCCATTGCGCGCCTTGCCGCGCCAGAAGGCTGGACCCATCCACCCCCAACGTGTCTGTGCCGCCGGGCACTGCTAGAACCCCAGTCAGACTGCGTGCGGGCACAATCCCCAGGGGTGTTAGCAGCGCCACAGCGCCATTCAGCGCCGCGATACCAAGACGGTTGTCAAACAGAAAGCCTTCTTTGTCGAAGGCTTGGGATGGCCGCCCTGCCACAGTCAAACTTGCCTGAACTCCACCGCCGCGCGTGCTTTCGCTGACAGACAGGTCGCCCGTCGTGACTATGCTTTGCGCCAAAATCGCAGCCTGCACACCGCTATCCGCCGCAATCGCTCCCGACGCGGTCAGGAATGCACCATGCGCCAATCCATCCGGCACCGTCGTGGCAAAAAGCTTGACCGGACCAATCTGCCCATTGGCGATGCGCCACAACCCATGCTCATTCGCCCAAGTCCAAACCCCCTGCCCCAGATACGCCGCACGCCCGGCAAGGGCTGGCAACAGAGTTGCATTCTCGAACGCCTGTGCCGGGGCCAGATCAACGCCAGTGATCTGACCCCCGATATGCAAAAGATGGGTCGTGCGGTTCCACGCCAGCCACGGGTTCGAAAACGGCTGCCACAAGCCCGGTTGCAGGACACCGGACACGGATTGTGGGCTTGATAGCCCTTTGACGTCAAAGCCCGCGCCCGAGGCACGCAGCGCCGGAGCAGCCAGATAGCTGGTGCCGTCCACGACCGAAATCTGTTTTTGCAACTTGGGCGCAGCGTCCCCGGCAAAGGCAACAGTGGGCGGCGCCGGGCTGGCGACTGCCGGGCGCTTTAGGTCGGGGCCAAGCAAAAGGGTCTGGGCCGTGGTCTGCGCCAAAACTGTGCCATCGCTTTGGGCCTTTAGAGTGACCATCCGCTCGCCCTGGGCCAAGCGCAGGAGCACAGTCCGGGTGCGCTGACAAAGCGGGGCCGGGGCGAGCGCCGCGGCAGGGCTGCGGCCAAGGCTTTGGTTCGGATGCAAAGGGGGGCAAAGGCCAAGCCAATCTGCGCGGACCTGCCCATCGGGTGCCGCGCTCAACCAAAGATCGCGCGGCCTTTCCGCCGGATTGATCGCCATCTTGACCGGCAGGACCGCAGTCTGCGTGACAGGTAAAGTCAGCCCGGCCACAGCCGAGGCCCGATCTCCGGCTCGCATGACTGCGCCAGCGGGGTCAATCCCCCAGATATCACCATTTCCTGCCAGAGTCGCCGCTGTCAGGATCGGCAAACCTGCGGTTGAGGCCTTGTCTTGCGGCACGACAAGTGCGCCATCCTGCAACAGATGCAGCCCATCCGCAGCCGTAACACCTGTAACCTGGCCCACTTGGCCAATGTCCAGCACCCCGGCAGTCACCAGATCAGCGCGGCCCTGATCCAGTCGCCAAAGCGCACTGCCCCGGCCTTCCCATAAGAATACTTTGCCAGAGGTGGGAAACAAGCGACTGGTCGCTGACAGCTTTGGCCCGATGACCTCGGCCTTCAGGCGCAAATCAGCCCCAAGCCACTGCAACGCCAAGCCGTTGACTGTGGTGCGCAGCAGGTAAGTGCTTTGATCTTCGGCCAGGGCGGCAGAGGCGATTTCGTCAGCCGCAAGCGCCATCGGTGCCGCACTGACCTGCACGCAGCCTTTTGGCACCACCGCGCCCGGCACCAGATCGCAGGCCCAAATCACCTGCCCTGCATCAATGCGCCAAAGCTGTCCAGTGGCAGCAAACCCAAAGGCGCGGTCGGTGCCAGGTTCGTAAAGCCAGCTAGCCGACGCCAGATCCTGCCCCTTGGCCAATTCGGCACCGAAGACGCCGCGCAGCGACCGGGGGGTATCGGCTGGCCCGTCGATCAGCGTCAATAGCTGCGGTCCGGGCAACGTGGCCACGTGCCACTGATCCCGCGCCTTTGGCAAACTCAGCCGTCCCAGTGGTGCAAAGCTCTGATCTTTCGCCAATTCCAAAGTGTTTTCGCCAAGGAGGGCCACTGTGCCATTCGACAAGGCAATATCGCGCAACATGTCCGGCGGCATGGCGAGCGAGGGCGTGGCGGGCATGGCAAACGGGGCAAGCGTCACGCCCTGGGCTCCCTCGTCGCCACCATAGGCCTGTCCGCTGCCGTTCCATAGCGTCACGGCCAGCCCGCCTGTCGTGCGGGTCAGGTCCACATCTGTAAGGCCAGCGGGTGCGCCCTGATAGGGGTGTCGGTTCCAGGTGCGGGTGGCAAGGTCATAGCGCCAAAGCCCGGTGGAGCCTGCAAACAGCAAGGCGGCCGGATCATCATAGACCCGGCGCAACTCAGCAGGCGCAGGTGCGGCAGAGGTGTTCGGCAACAGGTCCGTCACGGTGCCGTTTTGCCATTGGCCGACGGCCCCATTCTTGCCCAGCAGATAGACCAGACCAGCCTTGCGGTCCAAGGTCACGGCGCGCGCGGTCACGTCCAACAGTGCTGCTCCGGCCACAGGGTTCAGCGCCACCTGGGTCGTTTCGCAAGACCCGACCTTGGCGATACCGGCTATCGGCCAACTGCGCAGCCGCCCCGACTCCAGCCGAACGAGATAGCTGCCCAACACTTCCAACCGGCTGTCGGTCTGGCCAGGCTCCATGGCGAGCCCAAGCCAACGGCGGTTCTGCGGATCATAGACGCCTGCGCCCGAAGCCGTCAGCACGATCAGGCGGCCATCGGGCAGTTTACGTGCGTCAATCACCTCGCCCGAAGGTGGTTCGCTGCCACGAAAAAAACAAGTCGGAGAAGCCCCGGGACGCACGATGCTGCGCGAGGGGCCGGTGGTGTCGGCAAGATACACCAGACCGTCCGGCGCATCCCACGCCCCCGCCACTTGATCGCCCACGAGCGAAATCTGGGTTTCCCCTTTCCGCAGGACTCCCGCTGACAACCAGACCGGCAATGGCCCCTCTGGTTGCAAGAGCCGCACATCGCCAGTTCCGCCCGCCCAATGCGCACCAAAACTGCGCTGGTCGGGCAGGTATTCATCCACCTGCCCGGCACCGCCCAACAGGATGGACTGGCCATTGGCTTGGGCATCAGTCAGATCTGCAGACCCCAGCGCCGCATCTGATCCTGCCGCCGAAACGCCAAGCCAATCGGTTTGCCCAAAGCCGTACACCTTGCCCTTGGTGGTCAGAAGAAAAGTGGCGGTGTCGGACACCTCGACATCCGCCAAGGGCTGGTCGGGCACGGCGTACGGGCCTTCCCAGCTGCGTTTGGTCAGGTCATAGCTCAGCAAGGCATCAGGCAGAGCAAACAGCAGACCCCCGGCATTGCCCGTCATGGCCACCGGCGCCAACACAATGGGCAGCGGTGCCCCGATGGGAGAGCTTTGCGCAGGGGCAGGCGTGTTCGTCAGATCCAATGCCAAACCGTCCAGGGTGATGACCGAAAGATGCGCCGCCACCGCTTGCGCGGTGCGCAGACCCCGCCCAAGTTGGGCATTCAGCGTAAAAGTCACCTGTTTGGCGGGCCAATCGCCCGTGATGCCGACAGAATAAACCGCGCCGTTGGCCATATCCGCAAACCAGACCGATTGTGCCGAGGCATAAAGCCGGGGCTGGCGCGCCTGCGCGACGGCGGGCGGCAGGCTGGACGCGGGTTGAAAGGCATACCGGCGCTGGACGACGTCATGCAGCAAAACCCCCTGCGGCCCGAACAGGATCGCCGTATCGCCGCTGACCGCACCAGCGGTAAAACGGGCACCCTCTGGCCTGCCTGAATCGACCGGCCACAGGACCCTGGTGGGCGTCACCCCGACATCCAGCACCGCCCCGCTGCGCCCCATCGCCAGAACCTGCCCCGAGGCACGTGGCATGACCTGCACCAAGGGTTCACTCAGAACCCGTTCGTCTGCGATGCGTCCATTCTCGATCCGGGCGAAGCGCAATCCAGATGAGAAATAGACAGTCTTGCCCTCCGTTCCGGAGAAATACGCGTCAACCGGCTTCGCCTCCAGCACTGTCCAGTTGCGGCGCACGGGATCGTAAACATGCACACCAGCCGCACCAAGCACGACGACATGGCCATCTTGCAAGGCGGCAAGCTCCACCCCTGCCTGCGACAGGCCAGGACTGCGCTGAACCTCACCCACCAGCATTGTCGCCGATCCGGCACCGCTGATCGCCAAGATTTGCAGGCAATCTGCGCAACTGTCGCTGCCTTGACGCAGCGCCAGCAGGCGGCCATCTGCCGCAAGGTCCAGGTCAAGAATTTTGCCAGTTGCCTCTTTCACCGGCTCAGGGCGCAGTTGGGCCGTGTCAGGCTGCAACCGCGACAGCCCGGCGGGCCCGGCCAGCCAGAAGGCATCATGGGCATAGACGATCCTGGTGGTATCCCCTCCGCCACTGGCCACATGCCAACTGCCATCGCGCTGATCAAACAGCGCCATGCCCTGGCCGCCTGCCGCCGCCAAGAGCCAGCGCCCGTCGTCTGAAACGGCCCAGCCAACAACATCCTTTTGTTGCACAGCTCCGCCCGATTTGCCGATCCAGGCCTGATCCGAAAGCAGGATCGACCAGGTGCCGCCCTGACGTGCTACCAGTCCGCCCGCATCTGTCAGCGCGAAAAGCCGCTTGTCATCCGGGCAGGCGGCCAGGCCAACTTGGGGGCGGTCTCCACAACCTGCCGAAAGCAGGGTCAAATTGCCTGCAATCCGCCCAGCGCCCCGATTGATGTGATCCTCTGAAAAAAGCTCGGTTTTGGTATCATAGCTTTGGATCGTGCCATCCGACCTTGCCATCTCGACCCTATCGCCGGACAGGACGGCATCGACGATGGGCGAAGTTGCGGCGCGAAAATCGGCCAAAGCGCGCTTGTCTGCGACGGGTTCGACCAAGGCTGGGTCAAAATAGCCGCGCGCGTCTTCAAAGCTGGCCAAACCGAAGCCTGCCGCACTGAAGATACCAACCAAAGCCGCCAGAACCAATGCCAAAGCCGGGTCAATGCGGCCACGCGGCGGCGGCAGTGCCAAGCGGTTGGCTGCTCCTGCGGCGTTGACCTTGTCGGCAGCACCTCGCAGATCGCCCAGATTGCCAGGGTCAGTCTTACCCGGTGCACTCATGGCGTGACCCCGAAGCGTGCGGCGACTTCGCCGTGTGGGCGGGAGCCAAGCGGCAGGCCAAACACCTCAAGCAGCAATTCGTCGGGGCGGCCCTGTCGGACTGCACTTTCGGCGCGGGCGGCCCAGAATTCAAAGGATATGCTCCCTTCGGCGGTGGCCCATACGTGCGAGCCAGCAGACGCCTTGCCGTTCCGCAGATTTGCCCAGACATCGAACCATTGCAGGATCAGGGGTGAACCGCTCTTCGCCCCGGCAAGTGCCACGATCAGTGTGGCAATGGCCGCTCTGACCGGATCCGGCTTTGCCGTGGCCAGCCAGTTGGCGGCAGCCAGAACGGCCGTTTCCGACGCAGGTTTTCCGGTTTTGGCAAATGCGCGCACATAGGGCTCTAGCTCCGCCTCGGGCACTTTGGCGACCAAGACCCGTTCCAGATGCCGCACCCCGGCCTGATCTGACTGGCCAAGCAACTGAGCCAACGCCAAAACCTCGAACCCGCGCAACATGTCGCCCGGCACGGTTTCGCCCAAGCGAAGATCCAACACCTGCAACGCTAAAAGCCGCCTCAGATCGGGCTTTGCTCCGCCCTCGACAGCGTGCAGGACGTCACGCCTTTCCAGCCGCAGCTTTTCGCCTACCACGGCATGAACCTGCCCCGCAGGCAAACCAATGCCCCGCCCGACGGCATGGGCCCGCACCAGAAAACTTGCCCCGCCCCAGGTCAGCAATGCCTCGATCGCAGCGGTCTGACTGCGCCGCACGGGTGCAGCCAACCCCAGAAACTCGACCATAACCGCCACAGTCAAGGCAAGCGTGGGCACGGCCCAGATCAGGCCAAACGGAAAAGTCGCGACCCAAAACCGGCCCTGAAGTGGCAACCACACCACGTCGTGCAGCAAATAAATCGGATACATCAGCCCGCCAGTGCCCAACCAGCGATAGGCCAAGGCCCAGATCGCCAGACCCAGCCCGCCCAGAACTGCGGCCACAAACACGCGCCGCGAGGCAAATCCGCGCGGACGCCCCGTCGACACAATACCTGCCCGGAGCAGCGTTGAACGGCCCGTCGCAGGCGGCTCGATCAGCGACGCGGCCCCAAGGGTTTGCGCCCGCGTCAGATCGGCCAGCACTTGCGAAAGGTCCGCCATCACGGCCCCCCGAGGAATGACGAAAAGCTGGACACTAGCCCGCCCAGATAAGCCGCAATCGCTGCCCGGCTGGCGTAGACATAGGCCAGCGCCAGAACGGCAATCAGACCAAGCACCAGATTGCGGAACAGTGCGCGGTGGCGGAACAGGAAAAAGCGCACCGCCAAACTGTCATGTCGCACGCGAAACCCCAACGCGCGCGCACGCAGCGGCAGCGCTGCCCACCACACGCGACGTTTCGCACTTGCAAGTTCCCCCTGGTAATTCAACCGCTGGGTCAGCCGAAGCTTGAATGCTTCGCAGCGGGCCAGCAACGCTCGCCCCGCTTTGTGGGTGGCACGCATGTTCGGAACCGGCACTGCCAGACCCGTTCGCGCGGCAAGAAGCGTCGTCAAGAAGTCAGGCGGTGCGACTGGCAAGCTGTCCTGCGGGCTGGCTGGGGCACTTTCTTGGGCGTCGGCCGTCATTCGGTTTCGCCCCACTGCCGCCGGATCAAGGCGATGCCTGCCTTCAGGTCTCGCATCCGGGCCACGGCCTGTTCCACCGTCCGCTCACCCGCCTCAATCTCGGCCAGAAGGTCGTTGGCGAATTGGTTGCGCGCCGCAGCTTTGGCATCAACAAGCGATTGCAGGCCGGACACCGCACCCTCGACACGGCCCAGACGGATTTGCACCTTTTGCGTGGCACTGTCGACTTCGGCGATCCTTTTACGGGCAAGGTTCAGATAGTCGATGCTCAGGCGGATACGTTCGGCGGCCTCGACCACCTCGGCAGTCAGATGGCGGGTGATGTCCCCGATTTGGCCCGTCAGCACCGCTTCGCCTTCGGCCCAGGCAACGCTGACCTTTTGCAGATCCGCCCCAATGGTTTCTGCCAGTTTCGCGGCGGCATCCGCGCTGAAGGCGGCATCAGCAATCGCCGAAATGGTGCCCGGTTCGAATAGCCGGGGGGAGCGCACCTGTATATGCTCATTGATCCAGCGCAGCCGCAGGTTGATGGGTGCGAATTTGGCGCGGTCCAGCACTTCGACCGCCAGATCAAAGCTAGGCTCGGAGGAGGGCGAAAAGACGAACATCGGTCGCGCCATGGGGTCATCCAGCACGACAGAGGCATCGGCAAAAAGATTACCCAGAACCAGCCGCATTGTCTGATCCAGTTGGCCGCCAAACCTAGATACGCGGGGGATGATGTGCTGGCGAACGGGCACAAAGATCAGCGGGTCGGTTTGACTGCCGGTCATGGCGGCGCTGGCGAAAGGATCGAGCCAGTAGCCGATCGGGTGATCATCGGTCTTTTGCCGCCAGTAATATTCGGGCAACCGCCCCTCGATCGACAGACGCGATGGGTCATAGAGGATGAAATGGTTGGGCAAGTCCTGCCCCGCTGATTGCGCTGTGGCAAAAGTCAGATGATCGCTCAGCTGCATGGCGGGCGGCATGAGGCGCAGGCCATCGACCAGCGCGGGCAACTGGGCATCGGTAAAACGCAAGAGCCGCAATTGCGGTGCTGCAAGGGCACGGATCAGGCCAATCTCGGCCTCGCGCTCTTCGATTTCCTCGCGCAATAGCTCTACATCCGCCTCTTGCCGCAGCCGGTCAGGCACCGGGCAAAGGGCAACCTTGTAGCCGACAGGAAAAGCCGGGCCGACGATACGGGCAGCCAAGGCCTCGGCAGCGGCGGCAGAGGGCAATATCTGCTGAACCGCCAGAGTCATCCATGAGTCTACCTCGGACTCAGGGATTAAGTCCACAACGGGCGTAAAAGGCGTCTCGGGAGGCATCTGGCAGGCCAGAAGGCCGTCGCCCGGCTGCGGCACCAACAGCAACGCCGCACCAAACCCCAGCCAGCCTTGCGCGGTCAGGGCCTGCATCACTGCACCGGCGGCAGGGCGCTGCATGGCGGGATAGGACAGATGGTCAGGAAGATAGATCCGGCCTGCCGACGTCTCGCGCGCGGCCAGAACCGCCAACGCGCCGGGTGGTAATCCCGCACGCAGCCCGTCCAGCGTTGCCCCGGCGTCGCTATCGTCGGTCAGATGGATGACCGTCAAAGGGTCATCGACCGCCACACCCGAAACTGCGAGCGTGGGATAGCGGCTGCGGCGCAGGGTGGCCGCAAGAGTATCGATCAAAGCAGTGTCATGCCCGCGCAGCACGGCCAGCTTTTCGGGGTGGCCCTGAACTGCCGTCTGTTGGTTTTCGCTGGCCCCAAGGAAGAGCACCATCAGCGCCGCACCGATGATGTCCAGCATTCCGTCTAAAGTCTGGGATATCAGCTCCACGGGCACATTACGCGCAGCGCCGGTGGCTACCTCGACGGCGGCACCCAAGGCTGCCCGCAACGCCACCACCTCAGCCTTCGGCCGGCGCGGGCGGTCATTCCAATGCGGCAACACAATGCGCAAGCTGCCATCCGGGGTTGCCCCAAACCGCGCTTCGCAGGTCAATGCTGCCTGAAAATGTGGGGCCATCGCCGCCATGAAAGGCAACACCTCGGGCCGCTTCAGGGTTGCCACGCGTATGACCTGACGGTTATCCGGCATCCAGCGCCCCCAGAGTCGTCTCGATGATCCATGCCACCAAATGGCCCAACAGCCCCGCCAAAACCTCGGGCCCGGTGCCATCAAGCGGGGCTGCGAATTCGCTCACCTCTGCCCCGTGGTGCTCGCACAGAACGCGAAATACCGCACCGCGCCGGATCTGGGGCGGGAATGCCACGGCGGCCACCGTGTCCACTTGGCCCAATGGGCGTTTAAGCTGGGCGCGCACTTGCTGGCGCAAGCTGGGCCAGTCATCCTGAAACTGGCCCGGCTTGGTGGTCTTGTCCTGCACGCCCACCAGCACAAGGCGCTTGTGATAGTCTGCCGGGCGCGGCGGCTCTGCACGGCTGCCATCGCGGCGGCGCACGCCCTTCGCACGCTGTGCCAACTCTGTCACGGCCTGCGTGGCAAGGCCGGGCAGGAAGGACAGGAAATCCTGGTCCGCCGCCTCCACAGGGGCCTCCACTGCGACCTTGCGCGGCAGGCTGTCCAGAAACGAAGGCAACAGGCCAGACCGCAGGATCATATCGGCGCGCAACGGCCCTGACAGCGCCATCGGGTCAATGCCGGGCGGCAAGGTCATGCCTTGCGCGGACAGAATCTGTTGGCTTTGCGACAGGCGGTTCGCCTCACTCCACATCAGGTCACTGTGTTCCAGCCCCATGCTGCACAAGATCAGCCGCAGGCGAAGGGCTGCATCGGCCCATGCTGCTTTGAACAAGGCGCTGCTGGCATCCTCAAGCCTGCGATCGGCCAAGGTCAGCCACAAAAGATCACGCTTTGGTTCCCTCAATGGGGGGCGGTGGCGCACCATCAACCCCTCTTGCAGGATCTTGCTTGCCACAATTTCCTCCGGCAGCACCAGTTCGGACAGCAGGCTGTCAGAAAAATCCTCGACCATGCGCGAGGTGCGGATGCCCGCAACCCCTCCCTCTTTAGGCCTTATGCCCGAACGTTTGCGCATCGACCGGAAACGCGCACGTGTGCGTTGGCGTTTGACGAACTGATCGGGGAAAGCTGGCTCCGCCTCGAACAGCAGGCGTGACAGGGTGACATCAGGTTCGCCGGGCAAATCGCGGTGCAACAGGACGCGGGAAAGTCGAGAAACTTTGCGTTCCAGCGTTTGCGTAGCCGCCGCTTGCAGGCCAACCCCGGCCAGAACCCAAAATCCGCGTCCCATAACATCGGTTTCCGACAACGCCCGCCAGACCTGCGCTTCCAGTTTTGTGATAGCCGTGCGCAGATCATCCGCCTGAAACTGCGCACCCAAAGCCGCCGCTCCGCGCAGGGCAACAGAACCGCTTTGCGCTTGAGCATGCCGCAGCACAGGTTCCACCACCAGCCCCATAAGCCGCGCCACGCTGCCCGCCCAGAATTCCGATTGCCCGATCAGATCGGGCACCGCCATCGCCTCGCCGCAGCGCAGATAGGCGCGGCCCCAATATTGATCCAACGCGGGACGGGCCGCAGTTTCCAACCGCGCCAGTTCCACTGCCATAAGCGGCGTCAAGGGTACATGACGTTCATGCGCCGCGACCATAAGCTGCGTGGCCCGGGCGTGCAAAGGTTCACCCTGACGAGTTTCCCGCAAGCCGGGCCAGATTTCGGGCGAGACGATTTTCACCGACACGATGCCAATCACATTCCAAGAAGATGGGTTCGCAGCGTCTGCACCGTGCTCGCATCCTCCTGATCCAGACCGTAATTCAGGATCACCATCAGATCACGCGGCTCGATCCGGGGTGGGGCAGCATCGCCCGCACGCGCGGCCCTCAGCAGAGCGTGGGCCAGCACAACCCCGGAAAACTTGACCAGACGCCGGTTAGACATCTGCGATAAATCCTTGCGCCGCAACTCTGTAACCAGATCGGCCAGCCGAGAAAACAAGATGTCGTCGGTGTTGATCTTCATCCCCGCCCGCGTCATCGCGTCGACCTGAAGACGGTAGGCATCCAAAGCCTCCAGCAGTCCCTTGAATTGGTCGCCTTGGCTGTCGGCCCGAGGAGCCGCATGGGTTTCGTTCCACGCCTTGGCCAAAAGTTGTGCAAGTGAGGTCGGGTCGGCCGCGGCATTGTCCAGCCTGCACCGCAACAAAAAGCGGTCAAACGCGGCGCCCAAGCCCTCTTCCCGCGGCGGGTGGTTGGTTGCCGAAAAAAGCAGCCGCATCGGCGTCTGATGCACCCGACCCCGGTCATGGAACTTGCGTTCGTTCATGAACGTCAGCAACGAATTCAGGATGGCACTGGAGGCATTGAACACCTCATCCAGAAAAACCACCTCCGCCTTTTGCATCATGCCATCGGTCGCGCGCTCAAAACTGCGCTGGCTGGCTTCGGCAGCAAAAAGCTTGCCCAGATCGTAAAAGCCAAACAATTCTGACGGTTCGGTGAACTGAGTCAGCAGATACTCAAAATACTTCTCGTTTTTTTGCAACGCCCCATCGGATCGGATGGTCGTGGCCGGGTCCTCATCTTTGATTAAGCCAACCAGGCCACAAAAACTGCGCACCAACCGCGATTTGGCCGTGCCGGGCGGGCCAATCATCAACATCGCTTCGCCGGTCAACGCCGCCAGCATCATGCATTCTATCGCTGCCTGCATGTTGTAAAACCGCCCGTTCAATGCGGATTCCAAAGCGACAAGTGACGACAGGGTCTTGCGGTGGGCGTAGTACAGCGTGGCGATGGATTTCTGGTCAAACATGATAGAAGATAACTCCGGTCAAAATCAGGGTAGGCCTTGGTTCAGCAAATCGAGATAGTGCGGCTTGGCATCAGCCCAATCGGGGCAGACCCGCGGATCGAAGGCGAGTTCAGCCTCTGCGCGTGGCACAATGTTGACAATTCGCAGCAATGGCAACGGGCAAACCGGATTAAACCCGCGTTGTTGGCTGGCTTGGTCCAGAAGCCACATGTCCCAGAAACCGGCCCATTGCGGTTGGAAGTCCAAACCGATGGCAAGCTCGGTCAGATTTTCGCGGGCAGCGGCGGACCACGTGGGAAACTCTGCAAAACCCGCAACCAGATGGCACAGCGTGGCCGTCGAAAACATTGGTAGCGGATCGGGATCGGGGTAAAAGATCACCCTGTTGGACAGGTGCAAATGCACCGCGCGTGCAAGTTCGGCGCGGTAGTCTCCGTACAAAAAGGCCTGAGTGGCAAGGGCACCGGCGAAATTTTCCTGACCGAGGCTTGCCGGTTTCGGACGCGTGAAAAGTCGGCCTTCGGTTTTGCGGCCCAACCAATCCAAGGCACGCGTCGACCAGAACGGAGCAAGCTCTGCGCTGACGATGCCGCTCAGAAGCGGGGGAAGATCCGTGGGATCGTCAAAGATCATGGCCTGTTTCAATCGGCGCAGCGAAGAACGCGCGGCAAATCCGCTGGCAGTCTGGTGGTCCAGCCAAAACCCGAGATGCGGCGCGGATGCAGGCTGATCCAGTGTCATGCCCAAGGCGCGGCGAACCCCGGCAGCACCCAGATCGCGCAGTTCAGCCACGACCGGGCCCGGCGCGAGCCCGGTAAGATCAGGCAAGGTGCCAAATGAACTGGTCGGTACTGTATTGTCTTTCACGGCCGCCCTCCACCTACCCAGAAGGAAAGCGCATAGGCCAAAAGCGCAAGGGCAATCAGCATGGCAGCCAGATCCATGATGGGCGGAGGCGTCTCTGCCGCTGCCATGTTGTGCAAGCCCTCAAACGGCATCTGGCCGCCCGTCAGCGCGGCAATCTGCACCAATGGTCGTGGGGCAATGCCAGAATCAAACGGCTCACCCGAGGACTGGCCCTTGGCAGAGACTGAGGCAGGAAATGACATCGGGATGCGCTGTTGGGCACCCGGTTCTTCGATGACAAAGGTGCCATGGCCCGGCGCGTCGCTCAGCGCGACCTGCGCTATGCCCTGAAATACCCCCGCCTCTCTTATCGGTGCAAGGTTCAGACTGTGCGTGGCTCCTGCCCCGTCGGTGAGGCTGGCTGTCAGGCGTTGCGGCATGGCTTTGCCCGCCTGTCCCACCTGTACAGTGATGCGGGCGGTCAGAACGTCACCTGCCAGTGTCAGGCGGATGGCGTAACGGTTCTGATCTTTCCAGCCGATCAACTCGGTCAGGGTGGCATTCATCACGGCTTTGCCCGCCGGATCGCTGGCCCAGGATTGCGGCACTTGCGACAGAAGCACCGCAGTTGAAATACCACGCCTTGTGCCGTCATGGCGAAAGGCCAGCACAGGGTCAGGCGGCGGTGTGGGATAGATCGCTGGCACCGACGCATCGACGCGCGGAAAGCTTAGCGCTACGCCATCCAGTGGTGGCACGGGCGGGAACGTCGCGGCATCCTCGACGGTGATCGGGGTGACACTACCCTCGCGGAAGTATTCGGTCCGCACGTCGGGTTCAAAATAGCGCAGCTTCAATTCGTCCACGCCGCTGCCGGGTTGCAGCGTGATCGCATCGCCCCATTTGAGAATGTCTGGCGGAAAATCCATGCCAGCCGTGGCAATCGCTGTCGTATAGCATTTCGGGCTGGTCCCCGGCGGCAAAGTAAACCCGCCATCCGACAGAAAGAAGTAAGAACAGTAGTTGGAGGCCTTCTTGGCGGCCTCTGCCAAGGTTTCCGCAGGCTCAGTCCCACCACCTGCGACAAGGCTGTCTACAAATGCCTGTGCCTGCGCCAGTGCCTGCGGCGAGGCGTTGGTCTGTTCAAACCGACGGTCGGACCCATCGGAAAATGGCAGGATTTCAATGGTATCCTGGGGCCGCAGTTGCGCCATGATCGCATGGGCCGCAGCCTCTGCCGTAGCCAAGGGTCCACCCGCCATCGAGCCTGATACGTCGATCATGATGACCACGTTGCGGGGCGGCGGTTCCTGCACGAATTTGCGCGGGTCGCTGTCAACGGGCAAGATGGGCGACAGGGGGCTCGCGTTCCAGTCGCCGATGCGCTGGACCTGTTCCTTGGTTCCGCGCATCGGGCCGTTGATCAAAAAGATACCGGTTCCGTCGGCAGCTTTCAGCAAACCGTCGGCAAAGCCTGGCGCAAAATCCGTCGGGGACAGGCTGTCAACCACCACCGCATCAAAACCCGCGGGGTCGGCGGGTGCTGCGGGATCGCCACGCTCGATCAGCCATTTCACAGGGTCCAGCCCGTCGGCCCACGCAGCGGCACCGTAAACCAGCACGCGCGCCGGTCCGCGTACCAGGGTGTAGAGCGTGCGGTCCTGCTGATGACCTTCGGTGTCGAACCGGACCGAGACGTGGCGCAGGCCCCGTTGGGCAAATACCACATTGGCCCGCTGCGCTTGCAGATGATCGGCAGGCGGAACCTTGGTTGTAACCGAGGTTGCGGCATCGGAAAACCGCATCTCGCCACCGCCCGCAATGGTGGTACGGACCGCAGCGGGGCGACCGATCCACTGATCTGGCCCCAGATCCAGCGCCACCAGTCCCCGACCAGGCGCCAATGAACCTGCGGCAAAAACATTGACGGCCACGCCCGCCGCGACTGCATTGGCAAGGGTCGCGTCTGGCACCGGTGCGTCAAACAGGCCATCAGTCGCCAGGATCACCTGCCCCCGCCCGCCGGCTTTGCTGATGGCCGACAGTGCTGCCTGCAACCCCGCAGCACCATTACTTTGATCACTGATTTTCGGGGGCTCGGCCTGCCGCACCACCTCGGCCAGACGGTCCAGCGGCACGACGGCACCCGCAGATTCCACCGACGCGCCGAAGATCAGGACCTGCCCTTGCCAATTTCCAGCCGTAGAATCACTGGAACTGATCCGCCCAGAACCGATCCGATCAGCCATATCGTCCAAGGCGGCGCGCGCGCGGTCCGGGTCACGCCAGAAGCTTTCCGAGCCATCGACCAGCACCACAACCATTCCGCCCTCGGACGTTTCCATGGGTGCACTGAGTTTCGGCTCCATCGCCGCAAAGGCCAACATCAGGCCCGTAAGCACTACCAATGCCCCTGCCACCGCCCGCCGCCACAGAACCGCAGCACTGCGCAGCACTAGAACCAGCGACGCCAGCGCAACAAGTCCCGCCAGAATGACCGCACCGTAAGCCGGAGCACCGGGGCAGGACAACGATCCGAACGCGGAAAACAGGGGTGAGACGGCGCTACACAGCACGGCTGCGCCTTTGCATCAGCGGCCAAAGCGCCAACACCCGCTCGGTCAGGATCAGGGCCAGAACGGCAAGGATCAGGTATGGCGTCAAGGGCGAGGGCTTGGCGGGGCGTGGAGCCGGTTCGATGGCGGATGTGGGGGTCGGGGCCAGCGCGCGGGCGGTGTCACTTTCCTTCCAAGCCAGAGCCACTTTGCGCCCGCCAGCATCCTGCCACCTGCTGTCTGCCAGTTTGGTGCCGCCACTAGTCAGCGCCGACAAAGCGTCAAAGAACAGGGTCAGCGACAGATTGGTGACCTGATCATCCCCTGATGCCACCGGGGCGGGAACAATAAGACCGGGCGGCGACAGGCGGCGGGCCGCAAAGGCACGACCGCTGGCTGCATCGGTCAGCACTGGCACGAAGCCCGGTGGCAGGGCGGCCTGCAAGGGCATGGGTGCGTGGGCCTCGAAGGCATCCAGGTTTAACCCGGCCCGCAGGTCAGCGTCCTCGGTAAAGGCTCCGATGGCTTGCGCCTGACCTCCGCCCTGCCAGCCGTCATAGGTGGCCAACAGCGGGCGCGCCAGATCGGCGGGGGTAATCTGGTCCAACGCGGCCACCAGCAAGACATCTGGCCCCGCACCGGGTTCCAGATTTGCTGGTGCTTTCCAACCGGCCAAGCGCCAGTCAACCTGATGGCGAGGCAGATCGGGTACGGTGAAGGCCACGACATCATCGGCACCGTAAGCCCCGCCATCCCGCAACGCCGCCAGGTAAGACCCGGCCTTGGTCAGGGGCAGCGTGCCTTGCAGGACCGAAGGGCGGTCAGGGTCGGGCAACAAGGGCACTTCGCGTTTGCCGCCCGGCCCGGCCAGATCGAGGCCGGGTTTCAGGTCCAGCCCGAACACATCCACTTCAAAATTCACGCCTGCCTGAGCGGCACTTAGCCCTGGAGCCGTCAGCGTCACCTGCCGGATGCCCGCATTGGCAACCGGCGCGCCGATCTGGTGCCAGATCAGCACCGGCCCACCCTCAGGCCAATCTCCCGCAGGCTGGACCGCGTCGGTCAGCACCAACACATGGGTGGGCTGGCAATCCTTGCTTGCACTCTGCGCGGTTGCACGCAAAAGGCCAGCGTCGCCGCCCTCGGGCAGCGGGTGCAAAGCCGCCAACGCCCCGGCTTGCCCGATTGTGGCCCCGACAGGCACAACCTCGACACAAGACAATGTGCCGTTGGGGCCGAGCCGGTCGAGCACGTTTGCGATCACCACCTTTGCCGCATCAAACCGCGTGGCGCTGCCTTCGGGCAGGCTCATGCTGTCGGTGACGTCCACCACGATCCGCAGCGCCACAGCCTCACCGCTTTGCGCCAACAACACATCGTGGTTAATCAGCATCGCAGCCAGCGCACCCAACGCCGCCGCAATGCGCAACCAGAACCCAATCGAGGTCAAGGGCAGCGTCGGCGCGAAGCGCGGCTCTGGCCGGGCGGCGGGTTTTGGTTCGGGCAACAGCCGGGCAAAGGACAGAACCACCGGTGCCCGCGCCCGCCGCTGCATATGCCAGACCAGCAATCCAAAGGCCGAGGCCCCACCCAGCAGAAGCGCTATCATCCCGGCCCTTCCCGCGTGACAAGGTTGCGCAAGATCGCAAGCTCCGGAAAACTTGAGGTAAAAAAACGGGCCAAGCTGAAATCCGCTGTGGGCCAGACCACGGGCGCGGGCCAGACCAGCCCGGACTTGGCCCATTGAGCCCGCCTGGCACGGCGCAAATCCTGAGCCGCAGCCCGTGCGCCCTGAAACAAATCTTCACCCAGATCGACCGGGGCTAGCGGAAAATCGCGTCCCTCGAACCGGGAAAGGCGGGCAGGTCTGCTGCGGTCCAGCCGGGCGATTTCATGCTCCATACTGTCCAGTTCCACGATCATCAGGGCACGGCGCTGCTTTTGGGCCAAATCGGCCAGCCTGGCCACAGCACCATCAGTGTCGTCAAACAGCATGTCCGAAAGCAGGACGACCGCACTGGCAGGCCGCAGGAATGGCAGCAGTGCCGTCGTCAAAGTTGTGGGGTTTGCGGCGAAATCCGGCGCGCCTGCCGCAGACCACAAGCCAAGGGCCACCTTGCGCGCGACAGGCCCTACCCCGCGCCCGCGCGCCCTGACGGGCGCACCTTGCCCAAACAACGGTGCCAAGACCACGTCATTGCCATCTTCGGCGGCGATGGTGGCGATACACTCCATTGCCCACAACGCAAATTTCAGCTTTTCGGCCCCCTCAGGCAGGCGCATCGCGGGGCGGTTGTCGAGGATCAGCACCACCGTCATCCGCTCTTCCGCCTCGAACGTCCTGACGATCAACTGATCCTTGCGGCTTTGCCGGGCCGAGGCCATCCAATCCACCGCTCGGATGTCGTCGCCGAACTGATAGGCCCGGTAATCCCGAAACTGCAGGCTTTGGCCCTGTCTGCGCCGTAAATGCGGGCCAATCCCCTGACTTGGCAAAGTTTTGCGCAATTTCAACCGTAGCCGGGACAACAGGTTGTCCGGCAAAGGCGGCGGCTGATAGGCGGGTTTTACTGCCAAGGCTCAGATCGCCAGCTTGGCCATGGGGCTGGCCAGATCGGCCCGGAACCGGTCATTGTATCCTGCCCCCTCACCGCCCACGGCAAGGTCTGGCGCGCTCATCAGGGCCAACTCTGTCAGGAAGGCATCCAAGGCCACAGCCTCACCCGCACCCGTGCGCGCCTCGGGCGGCAGGTCATCCAGCGTGATCCGCAAACGGTGGCGCAAGACCGGACGCAGTACTGCGGCCAGCCCCTGCCGGGCCCCCGCCGCCGCTGTCAACGCTTCGGCGGGCGGCGTCGCGTCCACCGCACTCCACCCCAATGCGCCCTTGGCAAGGGCAGAGGCCGCGCGTGGCCCCAAAGGATAGGTGATCCGGTTGCCCAACCAGACCTTCAGTGCCTCGCGTCGTTTGGGCGACAGTCCGGTCATTTCGGCGAAATTGAGGTTGGTGGCTTGCACGATGTTGACGACATGCGCCTCGACCACCGGCGGCAGCGTCAGCGACAGCACCGCCCGGCTGGCATTGTGCAATTGAACCAGAGCCGCCTTTTCCGCCTCTGTCAGGGGCACTTCGGCATCTAAGGGCGTTTCCGGCTCCACGGGAGGTACCACTATGGGGGCGATTTCCTTGCGCACAATGCGGGCGATCACATCGGCCCCCGGCATCGACATTCGGATTTTGAACATGAAGCGGTCAGACTGCGCCTCTGGAAGGTCATAAGTGCCTTCCTGATCAATTGGGTTCTGCGTGGCCATGACCATGAACGGGGTGTTCACCTCTGTCATATAACCGCCATGCGAAAAGCTGCGGGCATGGCGCAGAGGTTCGGTTTTGCCCAATACGGTCACCTGAAACTCTGCCATGGCTTCCAACATGGCGGATTGGGTCTTGGGCGTGGCGCGGTTGATCTCATCGGCAATGAGCAGAGCGTGAAAAATCGGACCCGGGCGGAATTTCAGCGCACCAGAGCCATCCGCCGCAGGCATCAGGGTGCCGGTAATATCGGCAGGCATCAGATCGGGGGTGAACTGGATACGCCCGACCGCCTTGCGCCCCAGGCCCATCGCATCGGCCAAAGCGCGCACGAGCGCTGTCTTGCCAAGGCCGGGATTGCCCTCCAGCAGCACATGGCCCCCGGTAAGCAACGAGATGACCAGCAGTTTGACGACAGGCGCAAGACCGAACATGTTGCGCGCCTCAACGGCGGCGGGCAGACCGCGCAGATAGTCGATATCGTCTGCCCGCAATTCAAAACTCATCTGTCCCATTCCTTTTTCGATGTAGGTTCAGTTCAAGTTCAATGCAGAAATTCCGTGATCCAGGCGGCAAGACCCTGCTTGGGTGCTGGCCCCGGCGGTAGACCATCAGGCAAAGGCATATCAGCGCGCAACGCCACTTCGGGCAAGCCCGCAGATTGGCCCGGATCGGCAAATTGAGCCTGCTGACTGCCTGCCGTAATTTGCTGCGCACCCTCGACCTCGCTGCCACCGGTCACAGCCTGCACCACAACCGGCTCGCCACCCTTGGCCGTAGGGTCCATTACACCGACCTTTGGGCCGTCCGTGGGGCTGCTATCGCCCGGTTGCGGCATCGCTACGCCGGTTTCAGATTTGTTGTCCTGCCCCGCCCCGGCCCCTTGCGGTACAAGCCCGCTGTTCCCTGTGCCCTGCGGGCTAGCGGCAACCGTTTGCCCCTTGTCTGCCGGTGATGCGCCACCTTCCCCCACCCCAGCCTGTCCGGCGTCATCCTGATCGGCAGACTGGCCCGAGCCACTCCGCGGTCGGTCGTTTGTTTCGGGCCCTGACTGACCTTGGCCGCTTTGCCCTTTCTGCCCGGACTGCCCTTGATTTCCCGGCGCTTGGCCGGACCCGTCCGACCCCGACTGCCCTTGATCGCCCAGCGCTTGGCCGGACCCATCCGCCCCGGACTGTCCCTGATCGCCCGGCGCTTTTCCGAACCCATCCGACCCCGACTGCCCCTGATCGCCCGGCGCTTTGCCGGACCCATCCGACCCCGACTGCCCCTGATCGCCCGGCGCTTTGCCGGACCCGTCCGATCCCGACTGTCCCTGATCACCAGGCGCTTTGCCAGACCCATCCGACCCCGACTGCCCTTGATCACCCGGCGCTTTGCCGGACCGGTCCGCCCCGGACTGTCCCTGATCACCCGGCGCTTTGCTGGACGCGTCCGACCCCGACTGCCCCTGATCGCCCGGCGCTTGCTGCGCGGAGTCGGAGCCAGTCTGGTTTTGGCCATCTTTGGGCGTGGCTTTATCCTTTGGGCTGTTCTGACCTTGTGGGTTCAGCGGGTCGTTAGGTTTGGGTTGGGCGGGACTATCGGTCACTGGCGTTTCGGGCTTGGGCTCCAGCGCCGGTGGGTTAACCCGGTCAACGACCATGTCGAGGACCAATCCCGGCGCGGGAAGTAACGGGATCAGTCCATCAGGCACCCAAAGTTGCAGTGCCAAGGCCAAAAGGCCGAAGGGCAACGCCCGTTGGGCCGCAGAACTGCTCGCCCGCAACCGCAGTGCCAGATCCGCCAAAACCGAAGGGCCTGTGACGATCAACATCGGACGCGGCGCATCGACGCTGTCCATCGCCCTGAGAACGCCGTTGGCTGCGGGATTTATGTGTGGTTGTGCTGTAGTCGCTACCCGAAGCACCTCTAGTCTTTGGGCGGCAGACCAAGCGGCGGCCAGTCGATCCTCATCCGGTACATAAGTGAGCACCGTGGTCTGCACTGCCCGGTTGACGATGCGCTCGATTACCAAATCGGGCTTCGTCTGGTCCGTCAGCATGGCATGAAGAGCAAGGAGCAGCACGGCAAGAACCGGAGTAATCACCAGAACCGTCGCTGAAACCGCCGGAACCACCCAGACGAATACGGCTACGACAGCCAACAACCCTGCGCAGCCCAACCAGCCTATCTCAGCCAAGCGGCGTTTGGCCGGACTTTGCGCCGCACGAACAAAGGAACGCGTGGTCATGGCTTCTTGCCCGAAGGCGCGAAATAGCCGCCGTAGTCTTCCTTCGTGCCAGATCAGCCCGGCCAAGGCGAGGATTGCTAGGGTGCCCGACAAGAGCCCAAACCAGTCCGCAGCAGCAAGGCCAGATCGCACAATCCAAGCCGCTGCCACGCCCGCGCCGATACCGGTTACAAGGCATTGGACCCAGCTGCGAAGCGAAAGCCCCATGAAACATCCGCTGGCGTAAGCAAGACCGCTAAACGCCCGGGTCGCAATTGGTTCAGATCCCAGCGTCATCGTTTTCTCAATTAAATTAGTAACTTGTGCAACGTCTAGCGCGCGATACACAAATTACAATCTTCTTCATGGGCCAGCGGTGGCGGTTTTCGGGCTCGAAGCGGTGTACGCAACCTCAAGCTTGAATGTGATCTCAACGTTTCACCCGAGTCAACTTTCCTGGAACAAATGCCCTAGTGGATTGAATCGTAAGCATCCGGCGAGGGACGCGGTCACGCGGCTTTGACAGCTTCCTGCTCGGTCTTCCAGTTCCAAGGGAGCAACTCGGGCACGCGTGACACGGTGATGTCGGGCAGGCGCGCCAAGACATCGGCCATCCAGGCCTGCGGGTCGATATTGTTCATCTTGCAACTGACGATGAGGGTATACATGAAGGCCGCGCGTTCGCCGCCGCGCTCGGACCCCGCAAAGAGCCACGACTTTCTGCCCAGTGCGATGCCTCTGAGGGCGCGTTCGGCGGCATTGTTGGTCAGGCAGATGCGCCCATCATGGAGGAAAGCGGCGAAGGCATCCCATCGCTCGCCCTTGGGCGGCATCAGATAGTCGATGGCCTTGGCGACGCTGTTATGTTTCGACATTCTGGCGCGCTCATCCAGCAGCCAGGTGTGCAGTTTCTCGACCAGCGGTCGGGATCGTTCCTGCCGCACGGCAAGGCGGGCATCTGCGCCGGTGCCATTGATCTCGCGCTCGATGGCGAAGATCGCATCGATCCGTTTCACCGCTTCCAGTGCTGCGGGCGAGATATCATGCGCGGGCTTGTTTT
>Ga0210033_1001021_pt1 | contig 26567 bp, 23 predicted proteins | sample CryGeymeta201501_FD_185465 | JGI IMG/M metagenome (GOLD analysis project Ga0210033, IMG submission 185465) | Groundwater microbial communities from Crystal Geyser aquifers in Utah, USA - Crystal Geyser metaG 2015-01 (SPAdes) (version 2) | ecosystem: Environmental > Aquatic > Deep subsurface >... | reverse complement strand
ATCAGAGCCCGGACGCCGATCAGAGCCCGGACGCCGATCAGAGCCCAGACGCCGATCAGAGCCCGGACACTGCGGACTCCACGGCCACGGCCGAGGACGCGCCGGAGTCGGAGGCTGCCGTCGCTCAGGGAGCGAACGACGACGGGGCGCGTCAGCTCGTCGTGCGCGCGGTGGGTGAGTACAACGCCGGTCGTTACGAGGAAGCCTACGCGCTCTTCCTGCGCGCCCATCAGCTAGAGCCGTCCGCGCGCACGCTGCGCAGCATGGGCATGGTGCTCTTCGAGCTGCGTCGCTACGTCGACGCCGCCCAACGTCTCTCGGCGGCGCTGGTCGAGACGCGGCGGCCCCTGACGGACGCGCAGCGGGAGCAGACGCGCGTGCTGCTCGCCCACGCGCGCCAGTTCGTCGCTCGTGTCGTGGTCCACCTCTCGCCCGAGGACGCCATCCTGACGCTCGACGGCGTACCCGTGGAGTTGATCGACGGTGAGCTGAATCTGGACACTGGCACCTACACGTTGATCGCTCAGTGCGAGGGCTGCCAATCGCAGACGGCCCGCATCCGGGCTCTGGCTGGCGAACGCCAAGAACTAGCGCTCGCTTTGTCGAGCCTCTCGATGAGCTCGCCTGAAGCGCCTCCGGCTCTGCCCCCGCCCCCGCCTCGACCGAATTTGGTTCCACCGGGCCTTCTGCTTGGCGCTGGTCTCGCGCTCGTGTTCGCCTCGGTGCCGACGGCGCTTGTCGCACGACAGGCGCAGAACAAGCTCTACGAACAGTGTCCGCGAAACATCTGCGACGGCAGTCTGCGTGCCACTCGTGACCGCGCGAACCATTACGCATTGGCGACGGATATCCTCTGGGGAACCGGGGCCGCTCTCAGCGTGACCGCGATTGTTTGGATGCTGCTACGACGCAAGGCCAGGCCCAGCCCGGAGCTGAGCGTGGCCTGTGGTCCGGCAGGCTGCGCTGTCGCGACGGGCGGGAGGTTCTGATGCGCACGCTGGTCTGGATCCTCGCCTGTCTATGCGCTGCCAACGCGCTCGGGTGCTCTGTGGCGACCGACGTGGACGGCTATGCATTTGAGGACTCTCCCTGTCCGCGCCCCGCTCATGCTTGCACCGGCGGGCGCGCGTTGTGGTTCGTGATCAGCCGTGGCGACATCGCCCGCAGTGTAGGGGACGAAATCGCGGGCTTCAACCTCGACGCCACGGCGGAAGCCGTGTGCGGGCACGCGGACAAGATCTCTCCCGTCGGCACGCCGGGGATCGACAACGCCGCTTCGCCCCTGCTGGCTGTGCTCGAAGACCCGATGCACCGGACGGACGAGGTCCTGTTCGAGGGGTTGCTCTCGGGGGTGATCACCGTCCTGCAAGTGAATCACGTGGACGACCTCGTGTCGGACGACTGCGTCGACGTGCAGATTCGCCGAGCCGCCGTGCCCAGCGGGCAGGATCCGCCCACCTACCTCGACGCCGACCGCGATGGCATGTTGGATCCCGACCTCCATCTGAACGTCAACTCCATCACCGCCCGCGATGATCGCGCCTGCATCACGGGAGGCATCCTGCATGCAAATGAGGGCGATCTTCCCACGCTCTTCCCGAGCACGCCGGTCCCCATGGAGGTGGACACGACCGCACTTCACCTCCGTGCGCAGGTGTCCGAGACGGGTTTGACCGAGGGATGGCAGGGCGGCGGCGTGAGTGTCGTGGACCTCGTCAGCGTGTTGCATCTCGAGGAGCAGCCGTTTCTGGTGAGCGTGCTGGAGACCTCTGCGGATCTCTATCCGATGCGCGACGGATCCTGCTCCCACATCTCCTTCGCCTATACCTTCGAGGCGATTCCATTCACGCCTCAGGTGTCGGGCACGCCTCCCTGACGTCCCTCGGCTGCCTCGTGGGCGTGCGGGGCGCAGACCTCCCGTCTTGACCCATCTCCACCCGGGTGGCATCCCGCCGCGACCGTGAGTGGCGACGTCGATCATACGCGCACAGCTGGACGAGGCCTGCTCGCCATCGCCGGCGCCAAGATTTACTTCATCATCGCTGGCTATGCCGTGCAGCTCGTGCTGCCGCATCTGCTCTCGCCCGAGCGCTTCGGTCTCTTCGCCACCGCCATGGGTGGCATCGCCATGCTCAACAACGTGTTGATCGCGGCGACCATCCAATCGGTCAGCAAGTTCATCAGTGAGGGCGAGGAGCAGGCAGGCGCCATCCTGCGCCAGGCCCTCGGGATCCAGCTCGTCCTCGGCGGCATGTTCGCCGCGAGCCTCCTCCTCGGTGCGCCCTACATCGCGGGCTTCTTGCTCGACGACCAGCTGACGCCGATGCTCCGGGTCGCCGCCGCGGTCGTCTTCTCCTACGCCATGTACGCGGCGTTCGTGGGCTCGCTGAACGGTCGCCACCTCTTCACCAGGCAGGCGGGCCTCGACATCACCTTCTCGACCTTGCGCGCGGTCGGCATCCTCGGCGGCGCCGCGTTGCTCGGCTTGGGCGCCTTCGGAGCCATCAGCGGCTTCGCCGTGGCTGCCTGCACCATCACGGTCGTGGCCTTCTTCGTCGTCGGTGTGGGCGGCGGTGGCAAGCGCCTGCCCATGAAGACCTGGTTCAGCTTCATGGCGCCGATCTGGATCTACCAGGGCTTCTTGAACGGCGTGCTTCAGATCGACGTGCAGGTGTTGAAGCGCTCCCTGGCCGAGATCGCCCTCGCGGGTGGAGCGACCAGCGCCGCCGCCTCCGAGCTGGCCTCGCGCTACGTGGGCTTCTACCGAGGCGCGCAGACCTTCGCCTTCGTGCCCTACCAGCTCATCCTCTCCATGACCTTCATCGTCTTCCCCATGGTCAGCAAGGCCATGAGCGAGGGCGATCACGACAAGGCCAAGACGACCATCCAGGGCGCCATGCGCTTCAGCCTGCTCACCTTGCTGGCCGTGGCCGCGCCCATCGCGGGAGCCGCCGACGGAGTGATCCGGGTCGCCTATCCCGAGGCCTACCTCGCCGGCGCGCCCGCTCTGGGCGTGCTCGTCTTCGGCATCGCCGCCTTCGCGCTCTTCGTCATCTCGGCCACCGTGCTCAGCAGCGCGGGTCGGCCCGGCTTGGCCGCGACCATCGCCGGCATCGCGCTCGTGATCGTGGTGATCGCGAACCGCGTCCTGGTGATGGCGACCGCCGGAGGCGCCGCGGCATTGCCGGCTGCGGCACTGGGCACCAGCATCGGCACCTTCACCGCGCTCCTGCTCGCCGGCTCGGCTGTCTACTACCGCTTCAAGACCTTCATCGCGCCGAAGACGGCTGCGCGAGGAGGCCTGGCCGCCGCGGCCGCCTTCGCCACCGCGTATTACGTGCCCCACGCCTCGCGCGTCACGGCCATCGGCGCCCTCGCCGCAGGCTTCTTCGTCTTCTTGCTAGCCCTCGCCCTGCTGCGCGAGATCTCCAAACAAGACATCGCCGCCGCCCGCAAGATCCTCGGCCGCTAGCGCGTCGGAGGCGGCGCGTGCCGTGGACGTCCACGCGTCGCACCGGACGCGGCCCGCGATGAACGCCGGGCCCTACGGTGTGATGGGATCACCCGGTTCGCCGTGGGACCGAGGCTCGACCCGGGGAGCGCTCTGTCAGCGCGCGTTGCGGAAGTCGCGCATGGTCTGGTCTTCGTCGAAGTTGTGCGTGAAGCTGGCGGCTTCGCGGAAGGGGCCGCTCTCGATCACGATCGGGTACTTGATGTGGTCGATGGCGCCCTTGGGCAGACGCGGCAGGCCGAAGCGTCCGAGGGCCATGTTCACGATGCCCGCGGGCACGGGCACGGCGCTGCGACCCGTCTGTTCGATCACGACGGAGAGCGGCGTCGGCGGTGGGCCCGAGACGTTGAAGACACCTCGAAGCTTGGCCTCGAGGGAGCTGGCGATGGCGCGCGCGGCGTCGTTCTCGTGGATGAACTGGAAGAGCGGATCGAAGCCCAGCACCGTGGGCACGCGCGGACCGCGCAGGTAGGCCGCGAGGGTGCCGTGCTTCGACGGACCGAGCACGTAGCAGACGCGCAGCACGGCCGTGGACAGCTTGGGGAAGCGCCACAAGGCGGAGCCCGCGTAGAGATCGGCGGCGACCAGATCGGCGAGCTCGGGGAAGCTCGCGAGGCCCATCGGAGGCTCGTCCTCCGTGTGATAGAGGGGGGAGTCCGGGGCGGCGCCGTAGTAGGTGTGACGACCGACGAAGACCAGCTGCTCGACGCCATAAGTGTCGCAGTGCTGGACCACGGCACGCGTGCCCTGCAGGTTCACGCGGAAGCGGTCGGCGCTGCGCTGCATCAGATGCGTCACGGTCGCCATGTGCACGACGGCCGTGGGGCGTCGCGTGCGGAAGATGTCCTCGGCCGGGCGCTTGCGGATGTCGGTCTGCAACACCTCCACGCCCTCGGGCGCGTCTCCCCACGGGCGCCTGTCGATGCCCACGACTTCGTGCTCGCGCGCCAGCAGCTCCTTGGCGACGAGCCTGCCGAGCTTGCTGGAGATGCCTGTGATCAAGACCGTCATGTGACCTCCAGGTCGTTGGGGTCGAGCTTGCCTTCGCGCAGCTTGCGGCCCTGCTCGATCAGCCAGTGGATGCGCAGCCGCACCTGCTCCACGTAGCCCACGACGAGGTCGTCGCTCTCCGTGCCGTCGCCTTCGAAGCGCATGGGCGCGCTGTACAGGATCTGAAACGTCGTCGGACGCGGGATCGGCAGCAGATAGCGAGGGATGGGGATGTAGGGCGCGCCCACCAACTTGCCGAGCTTGTACAGGTTCGCCACCGTCGGGAAGGCGTCGCCGGCGCCGATCACGGCCAGAGGCACGATTGGGCTTCCCGTCTGCAGGGCCAGGCGCATGAAGCCCGTGCCGAAGCGCACCAGGCTATCCGACTGGTGGTGGAGCTTGGCCGTTCCACGCGCGCCCTCGGGGAAGACCATCAGCAGGCGCCCGTCTTGAAGCAGGCGCTCCGCGTGCTGCGGCAGACCCGTGACCTGCCCGACCTTGGCCGTGAAGTGGCTGGAGCCGGGCAAGGACGCCAGGAACTTTTCGACCATGCCCTGGGCCAGACGCGGCGGCTCGCATTCGAAGAACACGCTCGCCAACACCATGCCGGCGTCGAGGGCGATGCCACCCTGATGGTTCGACACCAGCATGGCCGAGCCCCTCGCGGGCACGTGCTCGATGCCATAGACCTCGGCGCGGAAGTAGCGTCGGTAGAACCAGCCCATCCAGGTGAAGAAGCGACCGAGCTCGCGCTTGTCGATGCCGTAGGGGTCGATGCCGTGGGCGCTGAACGGCAGGTCGAGCCTGTCCACACGCTCGGCGATGGCGGGGTTGGTGGGCAGGAAGCGTGTCGGCACGGCTCGATGCTACACCGGCGCGCGCGGCCGGGTGCGAGTTTCAGGCCGCAGCAGACTGCGCCCGAGCGCGCCATTGATCTGCCGCCGAGGGCGAACTAAGTGCTGACCATGTCCGAGTCGCCCCAGCTGCGATACGCCTGCCAGACGTCGTCCCTGCCCGAGGCGCTGGCGGCGACGTTCGTCGAACTCGACGCCGATGCCGACACGCAGGCCTTCGTCGCCGATCTCGAGCGTCACCCCACGAGCGCGCTGCGCGCCTGGGCGCGTCGCGTCGCCGCCTCCTGGATGAGTGACTACGACGCCAACGCGCTGCTCGACACCCACGACATGCGCGTGCTCGGCACGGCGCAGTGGCGAACGCTGCTGGGCGAGCGTGCCGGGGGTCGGCTGCTCGATCTGGGTGCGGGCGACGGACGCGTCACCGACACCTTGGCTCCGATCTTCGACGAGGTCGTGACCAACGAGCTCTCGACTGGCATGGCGCGTCGCCTGAGGAAGCGCGGCTACAGCTGCTGGCTGGGCGATCTGGCGGAGGAGCCTGCGCCGGAGTCCCTCGGACGCTTCCGGGCCATCGCCATGCTGAACCTGCTGGATCGCTGCCGACGCCCACGAACGCTGCTCGAGCGCGCGCGCGATCTGCTCGAGGCGGCTGGCGTGCTGATCGTGGCCGTGCCGCTGCCGCTCTCGCCCCACGTGCACGTGGGCGCGGAGACCGTGGACCCCGAAGAGCTCTTGCCCATCGCACGCGGCAGCTTCGAGCACGGCGCGCGCCGTCTGGTCGAGGATGTCTTCCTGCCCTCGGGCCTGGAGCTCGAAGCCTGGAGTCGAGCGCCCTACCTGTGTCGCGGCGTTCGTCATAGGCCCGTGCTGATCCTGGACGACGCCATCTTTCGGCTTCGTCGGCGCAGGGACTGAAGAAAGGGAGCTCCGGGGGCACCGTCTTCTCACCAGGAGTCTGGAGGGAGGATGGTTGGGGGAGGACGAGGCGAGCCTTGGCGATGCCCCCGGAACGTGGTCTGTGGGTCAGGACTGCAGGCGAACCCTCTGGATCAGCCAGCCGTCACCGTGTCGCTTGAGGTCGAAGCGCGCGTCGACGACGCCGCCTCGGGTCCGCACACGCACGGCGACCAGGGCCTGGTTGCCGTCGATGTGGATGCTGCGCTGAAGCATCGTGGCCTCGCTGCCGGTCAGGCGAGCCAGCTCGCGGTGTGCGCGCTCGGCCAGCTCGGCGCCTTGGCCGTCGTCGTAGTAGGCGTGGAAGCGTCCCGACATCAGCTCGACGGGCTCGCGATCCGGATCGGCGAAGTCGAGGGCCTCGTCGATGCGCTGGTTCGTCACGTCACCGCTCAGCTTGTCGGTGAAGGCCTCGAGTCGCTCCTCGTCCGTGAGGACCAGAGCGTCCACCGTGGTGGCGATTGCGCCCACGATGGTCAGGAGGATGAAGCCGTAGGTGGCGGTCCGTTTCAGCATGGCTGAGGACAGTGCATCGGCCGTGCCACCACCTCGGCACGACGAAAGCCGCGGATCTCCGCACAATCGTGGGTGCGCGTCCTCGCTTCGACTGCCACTCTGGCAAGACATCGGGCAGGACGCCGGACAAGCTGGCAGTCGACAGCCCGGATCCGGTGGTATCCTCCGTGGATGGCCGAACCCACTCGACCGGCGCAACGTCAGGTCCCTTGTCGCATCTTCACGCCCGCAGGCTTCCTGATGGGCACGTTGCACGTGCCCCAAGAGCAGACGCTGATCGACTTCCTGAATGGCACCGGCCACTTCCTCACGCTCACGGCCGTCACCCTGCCGGGCCAGTCGCAGCCCCTCTCCTTCTTCGCGCTGGCGCGTAGCTCGGCCGTGCTCGTGATCCCCGCGACGGACGAGCTGGTGGTCGACGAGGAGCGCAGCTCGATCCGGAGCTCTCTCCACCAGGTCTCGTGCCTGTTCCAGGGCGGGCTCTTGATGGGCACCCTGGCCTTGCCCGAAGACGTGCGCGTCTCGGACGAGCTGATGGCGGCGCGCGGCTTCTTGCTCATGAACCACTGCACCCTCGGCGTGGACGCGGGCGGCAAGAGCAAAGCGAACGACTCGGGCAGCGCGCCCAGCATGCAGGCGGCCAACTTCGTGATCGTTCACGCCTCCCACATCATCGGCGTCGCCGAGATGTAGCGCGCTCGCGCTCGCGCGACGTCCACTCTTCCCCGTGGGGGGTCAGCGCTCGCGCTCGCACGACGTCCACTCTTCCCCGTGGGGGGTCAGCGCTCGCGCTCGCGCGACGTCCACTCTTCCCCGTGGGGGTCAGCGCTCGCGCTCGCACGACGTCCACTCTTCCCCGTGGGGGGTCAGCGCTCGCGCGACCCCGACCGCGATGCACACGCCGACGTACGAGAAGCATCCGGTGCGGGACAAGTCCCGCGCCCCACGTTCGGCCGTCGATGGGCCACCCGCGGTTGGGCGAGTCCCCACGCACGAACGTCGAGGTTTCACAATCCCGCCGCGCGGCTCGCCGCCGCTCGCTTGACAGCGATCGGGGCTCGCTCCATAGGGACGCGCGTCGGGCCCGTCGACCCCGGAGAGAATTCCTCCGACCGTGGGCCTCGCCCGATCCGCCGATGGCAGGTTGGCTCATGATCGCGCGCTCCGACACCTTCGACACTGCGGTGTCGAGCCCCTCTCGCGAGGCATCTTTCGCGTCAGTGAGGCCGCGATGTCTCCACTGACCTTCGTCGGTGCGGGGCTGGCGCTCTTCTGTTGGACCGGCGCCTCGAGCTGGCTCGCGCGCAACCACGGCAGGCTCGCGCAGGGGCTCGCCGGCGTGGGCGGTGTGCTCGCCTCCGTGATTGGGCTCTGGGGAGCCGTCGACGTGCTGGTCTCGGGGCGCAGCTTCGAGCTGACGCTGCCCTGGAGCATGCCCGGCAGCACGCTGCACCTCGGGCTCGATCCCCTGAGCGCGTTCTTCCTCGTGCCCGTGTTCTTCGGCGCGGGCGTCGCCACGATCTACGGCGTCTCCTACCTGAGGCACGACGCCGGGCGCAGGCGCATCGGGCGCACCTGGTTCTTCTACTTCCTGCTCGCAGCCGCCATGGGCTTCGTCACCCTCGCGCGTGACGGTCTCGTCTTCTTGCTCGCCTGGGAGGTGATGGCGCTCAGCCCGCTCTTCCTCGTGCTCTTCGAGCACGAACGCCCTCAGAACCGACGGGCCGCCTGGATCTACCTGGTGGCGAGCCACCTCGGGGCCGCGTGTCTGCTCGCGCTCTTCCTGCTGCTCTCGCCCGAGGGCGCGTCCCTCGACTTCAACGCCTACGCCGCGTCTTCGGCCAGCCGCGCGGCGCCGCCCACGCTGCTCTTCGCGCTGGCCGTCCTCGGCTTCGGCTCGAAGGCGGGCTTCGTGCCGCTTCATGTGTGGTTGCCCGAGGCGCACCCCGCTGCCCCGAGTCACGCCTCGGCGCTGATGTCCGGCGTGATGATCAAGATCGGCATCTACGGGCTCTTGCGCGTGCTCTCGCTGCTCGGCACACCCGACGAGTCGTGGGGTTGGACCTTGGTCGCCATCGGCGCCACCAGCGGCGTCTCCGGCATCCTCTTCGCCCTCGCCCAACGCGACCTCAAGCGGCTGCTGGCCTATTGCAGCGTCGAGAACATCGGCATCATCACCCTCGGCCTGGGCCTCGGTCTGGTCGGCTGGGCGCGCGGCGAGACCACGCTGATGGTCCTCGGCTTCGCGGGCGGCTTGCTGCACGTGCTCAACCACAGCCTGTTCAAGTCCTTGCTCTTCCTCGGCGCGGGCGCGATCCAGCACGGGGCCAAGACCCTCGACCTGGAGCAGCTCGGCGGCCTGAGCCGGCGCATGCCCGTGACGGCTGGGACCTTCCTGGTCGGGGCGGCGGCCATCGTGGGTCTGCCGCCTCTGAATGGCTTCGTCAGCGAGTTCTTGATCCTGCTGGCGGGCCTGGCCGGCGTGGGCGGGTCGTCGGCAAGCATAGTCGTGGCCGCCATGGTCGGCGTCGTCGCCATCGGACTCATCGGCGGACTCGCGGCGGCGACCTTCGTCAAAGCGCACGGCACCGCGTTCTTGGGCACGGCTCGCAGCCAGGCCGCCGCCGAAGCGCACGAAGCCGACCCGGGCATGCGCGTGGCCATGCTGACCTTCGCGGGCGCCTGTGTGCTCGTGGGCCTGGCCGGGAGCTTCGTCGTTCCCCTGCTCGGCGCGCCCCTCGCCGTCCTGCTGCGTCAGCCGGTCGCCGCCCTGAGCGTCCCGCTCTTCGCCGCCGCCGACTCCCTCGGCGTCGCCTTGCTCGTCTTCGCGGGCTTCTTCGTGCTCCTGCTCGCGCTCTTCACGCTGCGTCGCGTGCTCGCCAAGCGGCAGCCCGCCGTGGAGGCCGAGACCTGGGGTTGCGGCTATCCCGAGACGACGCCGCGCGTTCAGTACACGGCGTCCTCCTTCGCCCACCCCCTCACGCGGGAGGTCGCGAGCGTCCTGCGCACCAAGGAGTCGCACGTCGACCGCGAGGCGCTCTTCCCCAAGCCGGCCACGTTCCAGACCAGCACCCCCGATCCCGTGCTGGACCACCTGCTCACGCCGCTCTTCGAGGGCGTCGCCAAGCTGGCCAGCCGCGCTCGTGTCTTGCAGCAGGGCACGGTGCACCTCTACGTGCTCTACCTCGCGCTCACCCTGGTCTTCCTGCTCCTGGGGCTTCGATGATGGCGCGCCTCGCGACGCTGGCGCCCAGCGTGGTCGCGCTCCTGCTCGGCCTGGGCCTGGCCTTCTGGATGGTGGGCCTCGTGTCGCGCACGAAGGCGCGCGTCGCCGGGCGCGTCGGCGCGCCGCTGGTGCAGTGCTATCGCGACGCCATCAAGCTGCTGGGCAAGGCGGCGGTGTACAGCCGCACGACCACGGCCCTGTTCAAGGCGTCGCCCGTGGTCTCCCTCGCCACCGTGCTCGCGGCGCTCGCCATGGTGCCGCTCGGCGACGTGGAGGCCGTCGTGCACTTCAGCGGGGATCTCTTCGCCGTGGGCGGGCTCCTCGCCCTCGGCCGCTTCGGCACCATGCTCGCGGCCCTCGACACGGGCTCACCCTTCGAGGGCATGGGCGCCAGCCGCGAAGCACAGTTCGGCGCGCTGCTCGAGCCCGTCTTCTTGATCACCCTGGCCGCGCTCTCCCGGCTCACGGGCGCGACCAGCCTGACCGAGATGATGCACGTGCTGCATCGAATGGACGCGACCACGACGCTCCCCGTGGTGCTGCCGCTCGTCGCCGCGCTCGGCGTGGCCTACCTGGTCGAGAACGCGCGCATGCCCGTGGACGATCCCACGACACACCTCGAGCTCACCATGATCCACGAGGTGATGATCCTCGACCACAGCGGTCCCGACCTCGCCTTCCTCGAGTACGCGGCCGCGCTGAAACAGTGGCTCTTCGCGGCGCTGCTGGTCGGTGTGCTGCTGCCCATCGCCGGCGTCTCCGGCTGGGCCTCGCTGGCGTGGGGCGTCGCGGGCATCGCGAGCGTGTCGATCGCCGTCGGCACGATCGAGTCCTCCATGGCGCGCCTGCGCTTCCGCAACGTGCCCGGGCTCATCCTCGGCGCGGGAGCAGCGAGCGTCGTCGCCTTCTTGCTCACCGGGATGGTGCGCTGATGGATCCCCACGCGCTGGCTATCCTCAACCTCTTGCTCGCGACCCCCATGGTGGCGACGCTGGCGCTCCTCGGCACGACCCGCCTACGCACCTGCGCGCGCGTGCTCGGCGTGCAGGGCCTGGCCATCGGGCTCTTGCCCTGGCTGATGTCGGACGAACACCCGACGCTGCGCATCGCCGCCTTGATGGTCGGAAACATCCTGCTCAAGGCCGTGGTCTTTCCCTGGATCCTGTTGCGCGTCTCTCGCGACGTCGAGGTGCGCCGCGATCCCGGAGGCTTCGTCGGCTCGGGCATGGCGGTGTCCCTCGGCGTGTTGTGCCTGGGCATCTCGGCCTGGATCGGGCGCACGGTCGGCGCCTCGCTGCCCGCCCATCCCCAAGGCGTGTACGTGGTGGCCTTCTTCGTCATCCTTGCGGGGCTCTTGCTGATCATCGTCCGGCGACGCGCCGTGATGCAGGTGATGGGCTACCTGACGCTGGAGAACGGCATCTACCTCTTCGGCAGCTGCGCTGTGCTCGACGTCCCCTTTCTGCTCGAGCTCGGGGTGTTGCTCGACGTCTTCGCGGCGGTCTTCGTCATGGGCGCGGCGCTGAGGCAGATCCACCTGGAGCTCCGGAGCGACGACGCGGCCCAGCTCAGCGAGCTGTCGGGGTGAGTACATCCTCTCTCGCCTTCGGCATGCTGGTCGCACCGCTGATCTGCGGCGCGGCGTGCATGCTGCTTCAGCGTCCCGAGGTGATCGTGCGGGTGCTCGCGATCTTCACCACCGCGTTCCTGGGCGCCGCGATCCTGCTGGCGATGCAGGTCTTCGACTACCCCGAGGTGCTGCTCTCGTCCGACCACAGCCTGCGCGTCGACGGCTTCGCCGTGTTCCACATCCTGGCGCTCGCCTTCACCTACTTCGGCAGCTCGCTCTTCGGCGTGGCCTACTTCCACCACGAGATCGCGGCCGGTCGTTTCGCCGCGGCGATGGCGCGACGCTACGCGCTGCTCTGGCTCGGCGGGCTGTCGGCGATGTTTCTCGTGCTCGTCGCCAACAACCTCGGCCTGATGTGGGTCGGCATGGAGTCGACGACCATCGTCACGGCGTTCCTGATCACCGTGCGCAGGGGCAGCGCTCCGATCGAGGCGATGTGGAAGTACCTCATCATCTGCTCGGTCGGCATCGCCTTCGCGTTCATGGGGACGCTGCTGTGCGCGGCCGCGGTTCCGGGCACCGGTGCTGGCGAGACGCTGCTCTGGACGCATGTGATGGAGTCGCGCGCCAACCTCAATCCGCAGCTGATGAAGGTCGCCTTCGTGTTCCTGATCGTCGGCTATGGCACCAAGGCCGGGCTCGCGCCGATGCACACATGGATGCCCGACGTCTACAGTCAGGCCCCCGCGCCCGTCTCCGCCATGTCCTCCGGCTTCATGCTCAACGCCTCGCTCTACTGTGTGTTGCGCTATCTGCCGGTGGTCGAGGCGACCTCGCCCGGCTTCGGCAGCCACCTCATGATCGGCTTCGGGCTCACGTCGGTGCTCGTGGCGGCCACGTTCATCAGCTTCCAGCGCGACGCCATGCGCATGCTCGCCTACTGCAGCGTGGAACACCTGGGCATCATCTGCATCGGCTACGGCCTCGGGCCGCTCGGCGCCTTTGCGGCCCTGCTCCACACGCTCCACCACACCTTGGCGAAGTCGCTGGCGTTCATCTCCGTGGGTCGCTTGGGCCAGGTCTACGGCACCCACGACATGGGCCGCATTCGCGGTGCGATTGACGCGCACCCGGTCTACGGCTCCGCGCTGCTGGCCAGCGTGTTGGCGCTGATCGGCGTGGCGCCCTTCGCGATCTTCATCAGCGAGTTCCAGACCGTGCGCGCGATGGTCGCCCAGTCTCAGTGGGCGGTGATGGTCTTCTCCCTGATCGGCCTGAGCATCATCTTCATCTCCATGCTGCGCCACGTCATCGGCATGGTCTTCGGCAAGCGACCGGAGGAAGTGGACGTGGTCGAGCCCCATGTAGGCGGAAGGCTCCTCAGCTTCATGTTCCTGGGCACACTCCTGCTCCTGGGTGTGTGGCTTCCGCCTCCCTTGCTGCGCGCCATCGAGACCGCCGCGCGCGTCGTGGGAGGTCAGCCATGACCGGCGCGTCTCTGCTGAAGCGCGTGGTGCAGCCCATGCGCTTGGGCCACAGCCTTCCGCTCGATTCCCTCGAGCCCATCGCCTTCGAGTCCTTCGCGTCCGCCGTCGATCACGCGCTCCAGGCGGGTGGCCGCCTGCTGAGCCTCTTCCTTCGTCCGTCGGTTCGGGATGAGCACGACCTGCACGCGATCCTCGCGCTGCGCGCAGGTGCGGAGCAAGACGCACACGACTCGAGCCGCACCACCCTCAGCGGTGGGGAGCACGTCTTCACACTCGGCGTCGTGTCCACCAAGGTGGGCGCTTCCTTCCCTTCGCTCACGCCTCGCGTGCTCGCGGCTCATCTCTTCGAGCGCGAGCTATACGAACGTCACGGCGTCGTGCCCGAGGGTCACCCGTGGCTGCGTCCCGTGCGCAAGTGGCCGTCAAACGATGGCGCGACGCCCTGGCCCATGTACGCGCTCGGCGGCAAGGAAGTTCACGAGGTGCGCGTCGGTCCGGTGCACGCGGGCGTGATCGAACCCGGGCACTTCCGCTTCCAATGCCACGGCGAGCGCGTGTTCCGCCTGGAGATCGCGCTCGGCTATCAGCATCGCGGGCTGCTCCCCGCGATGATCGGAGGGCCGCGCAAGCGCACCATCCACCGCATGGAGACGGTCGCGGGCGACACCAGCGTGGGGCACGCGTGGGCCTACGCGCAGGTGGTCGAGGCCCTCGGCGGAGTGCGGGTCAGCCCGCGCGCCGAGGCGTTGCGCGCGTGTGCGTTGGAGCTCGAGCGCATGGCCAATCACATGGGAGACCTGGGCGCGCTCGCGGGCGACGTGGGTTTCTTGCCGACGGCCTCCGCCTTAGTCGGGCTGCGCGGCGATGTGCTGAATCTCTCGGCGGCGCTGTGCGGCAGTCGGCTCGGTCATGGCCTGGTGCGCGTCGGCGGCGTGGGCTTCGACGCGCACCCAGCGCTCGCCCAGTCCATGCGTGAGACCTCGTGCGCTCTGCGTGCGCCAGCGCAGCGCGCCAACACGCTGTTATGGGCCTCACCCTCGGCCATGGGACGCTTCGAGGGAACGGGCAGCGTGTCCCACGAGGTCGCACGGCAGCTCGGGTTCGTGGGTCCCGTGGCTCGCGCGAGCGGCGTGGACGTGGACGCGCGGCGCGACTTCCCCACCGAGACGTATCGCACGCACCCCGTCGGCCTCTGGTTTAAGCATCAGGGCGACGTGTACGCGCGCGGCCGCATGCGCTGGCGCGAGGTCGAGGCGTCCTTGTCCTTCCTGGACGAAGTGCTCGCGCAGCTCCCGGAGGGCGAGTTGCGTCTCGCGGAACCCGAGCTCGCGCCCGATTCGCTCGCCGTCGGCATCGTCGAGGGCTGGCGCGGTGAGATCGTGCACGTCGGCGTCTCCGATTCGAATCGAACCTTTGCCAGCTACGAGATCGTGGATCCTTCGTTCCACAATTGGATGGGCATGGAGATGGCGCTCCGAGGCATGGAGATCTCCGACTTTCCGCTCTGCAACAAGAGCTTCAACTTGTCCTACGCGGGACACGACCTCTAGCCATGTGGAACATCCTCCGAACCCGCGCCGCTCAGGGACAACGCACCGCTGCGTTTCCCGCGTCGGCTCCCGCGCTGCCCGAGCGCTTCCGCGGACGCCTCGCCCTCGAGCCCACGAAGTGTGAAGAGGGCTGCTCGCGCTGCGTCGCGGCCTGCCCGACCGAGGCCATCGATCAGGAGAAGGGGCTCGCCCTCGATCTCGGCCGCTGCCTCTTCTGCACTGAGTGCGTGGCCGTGTGTCCAACCGACGCGCTCACCTCGACGGGTGATTACCGCCTCGCCACCCGCTCGCGCGAAGCGCTGATCCTGCGCGGCGAGTCCCTGGAGCTCACCCAGCGCCTCTCGGACGAGGTGGCCAAGCGCTTCGGGCGATCCCTCGGCATTCGCGTGGTCAGCGCCGGTGGCTGCGCAGGCTGCGAGGCCGAGGTGAACGCGCTCTCGAACATCATCTTCGACATCAGCCGCTTCGGCGTGCACGTCGTCGCTTCCCCTCGCCACGCCGACGCGCTGCTGGTCACGGGCCCCGTCAGCCACGCCATGAAGGGCGCCGTCGAGGCCACCTACCGCGCGATCCCCGCGCCCAAGTTCGTGATCGCCGTGGGCGCCTGCGCCATCTCCGGCGGACCCTACGCCGAGTCGAGCGAGGTCGAGCAGGGCGTCGCCTCCACCGTGCCCGTGGATCTCTTCATCCCCGGCTGTCCGCCCCACCCCTTCACCTTGATCGACGGAATCCTGCGCGCCCTGGGTCGCAGCGTCCCCTGACTACGCCGATTCCAGCGCGGCGCGCATCGCGTCGATGTCTGCCGGCTTGCCCGTGAACGCCTCGAAGGCGAGGGCGCCCTGATGGAGCAGCATGCCCAGGCCCCCGACACAGCGCAGGCCGCGCGCGTCGGCGGCTCGGAGCACGCTGGTCCGGCGTGGCGCGTACACCATGTCGAACACGCTGGAACCGGCGGGCAGCGCGTCGATCGGGAGCGCGGCGGCGAACGCGTCAGCGGCCTCCGAGTCGCCCAGGGTCGCGCTCGTGGCCTGGATCACCACGTCTGCGCTCTCGAAGGCCGATCGCAGCGACGTGAGGTGAGCGAGGTCGCCGGAGCTCAAGTGGCATGCGCCCGCATGGGGGATGATGGTCGCCGCCGCCGCGGCTGCCTGCTCCGCTCGCCGCGACACCACGTGCACGCTGAAGGCGTCCTCTCGGACCGCACCGTGGGCCGCTGCCCGCGCCGCGCCGCCCGCGCCCAGGATGACCACGCGCGCGTCCGTCAACGTCACGCCCCCTTCGGCCAGCGCCGCGACCATCCCCGCCGCGTCCGTGTTGGAGCCCAAGCAGCGCCCCCGCTCGAAGACGACGGTGTTCACGGCGCCGATGGCCTGCGCGGACTCGTCCACTTCATCCAGCAGCTCGAGCAGCGCACGTTTGTGGGGCAGCGTCGCGTTCACGCCGCGGAAGCCCAGGGCGCGGAGCCCAGCGATGGCCTCGGGCAGGTCTTCCGGACGCACGGCCATGGGCACGTAGCTCGCGTCGAGGCCCAGCGCCTCGATGGCCGCCGTGTGCATCGCGGGCGAGCGTGAGTGACTGATGGGCCAACCGATCACGCCGAGCAGCATCATGTGTCGTTCGATCCTTCGGCGCCGTGCAGCTCGCGCACCTCGGCGCGCACAGTGCCCTTCGCCAGGCGCAGCGTCAGCGCGTCGCCCACCTCAGCGTCGCTCGCCGACCTCAGCGCGCGCCCCGTCGGTTCGTGCAGAGCGATCGCATATCCGCGTTCGAGCACCCTGAGGGGTGAGAGTGAGTCCAACTTGGCGCCGGCGCGCGCGAGCTCGAGGCGTCGCGCCTGGGTGAGCTCCGGCCCCACCACACGCAGGCGCGAAGCCAGCTCGTCGAGGCGACGTCGCGTCTTCACCAGCCGGGCTCGCGCGTCCTGGGCGCGCAGCCGCTCCACCAGCCGCGCGATCCGTCGCCGCTCTCGCGCCAGGCGCTCGTCCAATGCGCCCTGGGCGCGCGCGTTCAGCGCCTCGAGTCGACCACGGCTGCGCGACACATGGTGACGTGGATCCAGCACGCCTCGGCTCAGGCGCTCCAGGCGCAAGCGACCTTGATCGATGCGTGTCTCCATGGCGCGGTCGAGCCGTCGACGCAGTCCGTCCAGTTCGGCCACCAGTGAGGCCATTTCGGGGATCACCAGCTCCGCCGCGTTCGAGGGCGTGGCCGCGCGCGCGTCGGCGACCAGCTCCGCGATGGTGATGTCGGTCTCGTGGCCGATGCCCACCACCGTGGGCACGCGGCAGGCGGCGATGGCTCGCGCCACGGCCTCCTCGTTGAAGGCCCAGAGGTCCTCGGCCGAGCCGCCGCCGCGCGTCACGATCACGATGTCCAGATCGGGTAGGCGTTGAATCGCCTCGATGGCGTCGACGATGCTCTGGGGCGCAGCGTCTCCCTGCACCCGGCAGTCGGCGACCACCAGGCGCGTCGGGCAGCGATGATGCGCCACGCGGATCACGTCTCGCAGCGCCGCGCCTGCCTCGCTCGTGACCACGCCGACCACGCGGGGCATGCGCGGCAGGGGTCGCTTGCGATCGAAGTCGAGCAGCCCCTCGGCCTCGAGCGTATTTCGGATCTTCTCGAAGCGCGCGCGCAGTTCGCCCTCGCCCATGGGCACGGCGTCGCGTGCGATCATCTGGAACACGCCGCGCGACTCGAAGAGCGACAGATCGCCCCGCAGTCGCAGCCGCGCGCCTTCCGTGATCTGCGCGTGTGCCTTGCGCACGTCTCCGCGGAACATCACGCACTTCAGCTGCGCCGCCTCGCGCTCGTCGTTGAGCGTGAAATAGAGGTGCCCCGAGCGTGCCAGCGTCAGCCCACCGACCTCGCCCTCGATCAGCAGATCCGTGCACTTGCGCGCCAACAGCCGCTTCACCGCGCGGTTCACCTCGGCGACCTTGAACACCCGCGGCCCGCTCGCGTCGGCCTCCAGCTCCTGACTCTCGCTCGTCACGCCCGCAGGCTACTCGCGATGATGGCGCATGTCCGCAACACGCGGCACCTCGTCGTCGTGGCCATCCCCCCTGGACTCGCGCGCGCAGCCGTCGTCGGAGAGGGCAATGCAGAATCAGCACTGCCTCCTCGAGTGGGTTTGGGCCCCGTCTTCCCACCAGGATCCCAGTACCTTCACGCCCAGCTTCCGTGTGTTCTACCCGGATGGAACCAGCGAGGCGCACCCCGGCATGAACGCCGAGGTCGCCAGCTTCATGTCCCAGCTCGGGACGCAGGGCTGGCGAGCCGCGACCTGCGTCAACGCGGCCAACTGGATCCTCTGGACGCTGGTGCGCCGAGCCTCCGCTCCCGCGCGCTCGCGCGACCCCGACCGCCCCGACGTTCAGCCCCGACCTGGGCGCGCGATGCGGCCGAGCTCGGTGCAGGCGAGCGCGTCGATCGTCGTGGGATCGATGGTCAGCTGTCGGGCCAGGTCCACGACCGTGCTCTCGTCCGGGAGCCTATCGTAGAGGTCGTCGTCGTCCCGCTCGTCGTCGGGCAGCGCGTGCAGTTGCTCGGACGTGAGCATGTCCGCGGGTTCCTCCGGGAGCCGCTGTCCGAAGTCGACGTAGGTCGTGGCGTCCGCCTCGGCGAAGTAGCGCCGAAGTACGCCATCGTCCGCCAGGGCCCAGCAAGCCAGGCTCACGACGCGGTGGTTGTCGAAGAGCGCGGCTCTGCCGTGCTCGCGGCTCAGAGACTCCAGCACGCCGCGCACCTCCTCGAGCAGAGCATCGCTTTCGCTCCGGGGGTGCCAGTTCACCAGCAGCACCCAGCCGTCGAGGGCGGGCGTGACGAAGACCTCGAGGTTTCTGAAGTTCGCCGTGATGCGCCCCATGCCCGAGCTCCAGTTGCAGGCTCGAAACTTGCGCCCGGCGAAGCGATCATCCGCGCGCTGCAGCGAGGCGCAGACCGCGTCCACGTCCTCGCTGCGCACGGCCAGCCAGCCCATCTTGTAGCCGAACGCCTGCGGGCGATCGGGTGTGACGTCGACCTTCGGCAGCCCGGACCGACCGCTGGACGCACGCCAACCGAAGAGCGCGAGCAGCGCGACTACGAGCAGCGCGACTACGAGCAGGGCGACGATGGTGGCAGCAGACATCAGGGCTCACTCCGTGGTCGTGGTCGGCGTCTTCGCCGGAGCAGCGACGAGCCTACACGCGCCAGCCTGTCGTGCCCGTGATTTCCTCGACGTTCCTCGCGTCGCCGCCGTTCCCGGCCCGGCCCTCGCGGCTCTCCCTTCCCTCGGGTCAGTCGCGCTGCTAGCACGTCGGCATGCGAATCGTGTTCGTGATGGATCCGGTCTCGAGCGTTCTCGCCGGCGAGGACACGTCCTACGCCTTGATGCGCGAGGCTGAACGGCGCGGGCATCGCGTGCATCACTGCTTGCTGCGCGACGTGGGCCTGCGCGGGGATCAGCCCTTCGCTCAGGTGCGCCAGGCCCATTGCGACGACTCGGCGCGACCGCCGATCCTGCTGGGCCAGCCCGAGAGCGTGGCCCTGGCGGACGTGGATGCCGTCTTCGTGCGCAAGGATCCGCCCTTCGACGACGACTACCACTGGCTCAGCCTGCTGCTCGAGAAGCTGCGCGGGCGCACGCTGGTGCTCAACGATCCGCGCGGTCTGCGCGAGGCCAACGAGAAGCTCTACGCCTGCCATTTCCCGGACCTCACGCCCGACACTCTGGTCTCGGCCGACGCCCCGACCATCCGCCGCTTCGTGGACGAGGTCGGTGGGCGCGCGGTGATCAAGCCCGTGGACGGACACGGCGGCGAGGGCGTGTTCGCCTTGAGGCTCGACGACTCGAACTACAACGCATTGGTCGAGACGGTCACCCACGAGGGTCGCCGCGTGGCCATGGTCCAGGCCTTCATCCCCGAGGTGACGGAGGGCGACAAGCGCATCCTCTTGATGGACGGCGAGATCCTGGGCGCCATCGTGCGCGTGCCCCAGGGTGGGGATCTGCGCTCGAACATCCACGTCGGCGGCAAGGTCGTGCGCGGGGAGATCACGGACGCGGACCGTCGCATCGTCGAGCGGGTGACGCCCAGGCTGCGACAGGACGGGCTCTACTTCGTGGGCCTCGACGTGATCGGCGGCAAGCTGACCGAGGTGAACGTCACCAGCCCGACGGGGATCCAGCAGATGTCACGGCTCGACGGAAAGAACTGCGAAGCGCCCGTGATCGACTGGATCGAACGCGCCATCGCCGTACCCTCCGCGGGGAGCGTGTAGCCAAGTCGAAAAGGCGTATGATGCGCCAGCCTTCCCCCGGCCGGTTCCCAGAGGCGACCCCATGCAGCACTCCTTCTTTCGCTTTTTCCTCGTTCTGAGCTTCTTCTCCCTTGCCCTCGCCGGTTGCGGCCGATCGATGCTCCACGTCGACCCCTACGTCGACGCGGGCCCCGATGACGGCAGCATGCGCGACGGCTTCGTGCCCCCGCCCGACGGCAGCTCGGCCTGCACGAGCAACGTCGACTGCGCGCCCACGCCAGCCACGCCGGTCTGTGACGTCGCGAGCGGTCGCTGCGTCGAGTGCAACACCTCGCCCGACAACTGCCCCATGGGCGAGCTCTGCGATGGCCTGACGCATACCTGTGTACCGGGCTGCAGCGACGACACGGACTGCAGTTCGCCCACGCCGCGTTGCCGAGTGGACGCGAATTCTTGTGTAGAATGCCTCTCGGCCGGGGACTGCGCGCCGGGCGATAGCTGCCTCGACTTCACCTGCCGGCGCCCGTGCGACGCCGTGGGCGGTTGCACCGGCACGGAGACCTGCTGCGACGCCTTCTGCGCCGACACCCAGGGCGACGTGAACAACTGCGGCGGCTGCCGGATCATCTGCGGACCCTTCGATCACGCGACGGCCGGCTGCACGAGCGCGAGCTGCGGCGTCGCGCGTTGCGACGGCGGCTTCGCCGACTGCGACGGGAACGCCTCGAACGGCTGCGAGACCAATGTCGCGTCGTCCGCGACGAGCTGCGGCGGCTGCGGGATCACCTGCGCGGCCGGCGACACCTGCTCGGGTGGAGTCTGCGCCGGTGTGTGCGGTCCGCTGGGCTGCGCCGCTGGGCTCACCTGCTGCGGCGCCGGATGCGCGAACACCACGAGCGACCCCTCGAACTGCGGCAGCTGTGGAAACACCTGCGGCGCGGTCCCGCATGCCACGTCGGCCTGCCTGGCCGGCAGCTGCGACGTCGCTTCGTGCAGCGCCGGTTTCGCCGACTGCAACGGCACCGTCGCCGATGGCTGCGAGGCCAACCTTGCCAGCGACGCACGCAACTGCGGCGGCTGCGGAAACACCTGCGCAAGCGACGAGACCTGCTCGGGCGGCATCTGCGCCGGTGCGTGTGGTCCCATGGGCTGTGGCGTCGGCCTGACCTGCTGCGGCGTGAGCTGCGCGAACACCACGCGCGACGTACTCAACTGCGGGAGCTGCGGGCGCGTCTGCCCAGCCTTGCCCCACGCCACCGTCGCCTGTGGCGGCGGCGATTGCCGCGTCGGCTCCTGCGACCCCAGCTTCGCGAACTGCGACGGCGTGACGGCGAACGGCTGCGAGACCAACGTGACGAGTGATGCGCGGAACTGCGGTGGCTGTGGGCTCGCCTGCGCCTCCGGGCAGATGTGCGTGGGCTCGGTGTGCATGGGCGGCACGAGCTGTCGCACGACCGGCTGCGGGCCGGGACAGACGTGCTGCGGCGACGCTTGCGTCGACACGACGGGTGATCCGACCAACTGCGGCGCGTGCTTCGTCACCTGCCCGCCCGACTCACCCTCCTGCCAGATGGGCGGCTGTTGCACGGTCGGCCCGGGGCCGACCACCTGCAGCGCGATGGTCTGTCCCGACGGCCTGACCAACTGCGGCGGCATGTGCGTCGATCAGACGAGCGATCCGCTGAACTGCGGCGGCTGCGGCTTCGATTGCGCACCGGGATCGACCTGCATCGCGGGCGCGTGTACGCCGACGGGTTGCGCGGGCGGCCCCGCGTGCAGCGCGACGCAGACCTGCTGCATGACGGGCTGCGCGACGACCGCGAGTGATTCGAACAACTGCGGCGGCTGCGGCGTACGCTGTGCGACGGGCACGACCTGCGTCGGCAGCATGTGCATCCCCACGGGTTGCGCGGGCGGCCCCGCGTGCAGCGCGACGCAGACCTGCTGCATGACGGGCTGCGCGACGACCGCGAGTGATTCGAACAACTGCGGCGGCTGCGGCGTGCGCTGCACGGGGGGCACGACCTGTGTCGCCGGCGCGTGCACGGCGATGGGCTGCGCCGGTGGTCCCGCCTGTGCACCGGGACAGACCTGCTGCCTGACGGGCTGCGCGACGACCTCGAGCGATCCACTGAACTGTGGTGGCTGCGGCATGCCCTGCGCTTCGGGCACGACCTGCGTGTCCGGTGTCTGCACGCCGCCCGACGAGGGGGCGTTCAACCCGATCGTGAACCCGACCTACCTCACGCCGGGCGTGCACCACTTCACGACCATCACCGTGCCTGCGGGCGTGTTCGTCTTCGTCGCCGGCACCGGCCCCGAGTCGGGCACGCTCGATCTCCAGGCCAGCGGCGACGTGCGCATCGAAGGCACCATCGACGTGTCCGGCGGACCCGGGACGCAGAACACGATCACCTCTCGCGACACGAACCAGGGACGCGCGGGAAGCGGCGGCTACACGGGCGAACAGCGCTCGGCCACGGCTTCCCCCGCGTGTCAGTTCATCGCGGGCAACGGCGGGCTGAACGGTCAGACGGACGGCACGACCGGCAGCTGCCCCGTCGGCTCGACCACGGTCTGCCGTGGTCCCGGCGATCGCACGGCCATCCTGTTCGCGGCGCCCCCGGCGCGCTTCGGCGGCGGCGGCGGTGTCTTCACGGGCTATCGCGCCTACGGTGGCGGTGGCGGCGGCGTCGCGGGCGGCGCGCCCGGATCGTGTGGCGCGGCCTATCCCGGCGAGCGCGACTGCTCCGGCGCGAGCGGCGGCGGCGGTGCGACGAGCGGCGCGGGCGGAGACGGCGGCAGCACCACCTACAGCGGCGGCGCCGGTACGCTCGGTCAGACGGAGTGCCCCGGCAGCTCGCCCGGCGTCCCGGCGGCCTACGTCGGCGGCGGCGGTGGCGGCAGCATCGGCACGGCGGCGGCGACGGATCTGGCTGCGGTCACGACCTTTCAGGCCGGCTCGGGCGGTGGCGGCGGCAGCGCCGACTTCCTCAACCGTCCAGTCTATGGCGGCACCTCCGGCGGCGGCGGTGGCGGCGGCGCGCTGCGCATCGCCTCGAGCACGAGCATCGCGCTTCGTGGACAGCTGCTCGCCAACGGCGGCGACGGCGGCGACGCCTTCATCGGCAACGGCGCGGCAGCCGGCTGCGATCCCCAGCCCGGTGCGGCGGGTGGTGGCGGCTCGGGCGGACTCATCTACCTGCAAGCACCTCGAGTGACGGTGACCGCGGCCGCGCGCGTGTCGGCGGCCGGTGGCGCCGGTGGCTACGCGAGCCGCTTCGCCAGCGGTGGCGGTGGTGGCGACGGTGGCACGGGACGCGTGCGCATCTCGGCCACTCCGTCGACCTGCACCCTCGCGGGCACCTTCGATCCACCGCTGGTCTCGGGCTGCAGTCCTACCGTGCCCGCGACGCCCGGCCGCGCCTACGTCGGCACCTACCCGAACTGAACACGCCCCAGCGGCGAGCGACGAGGAATGATGAGACGACCAGAGGGCCAGCAACCGGGTGAGGTGCATCGCCTGACCCTCGACAGCGATCTGCTCGTGGGCAATCTGCTGGGCGAGAGCACCACCCGCATCGTCGACGTCTACGTCCCGCACGGAATGGACGGGCGCGGGTTGCCGCTCTTGCTGGATCTCGTCGGCTTCACGGCGGGCGGTCCGGTGCACACGAACTGGAGGAACTTCGGCGAGAACGTGCCGGAGCGACTCGATCGCCTGATGGGTAGCGGGGCCATGGCGCCGTGTGTCGTGGCCTTCCCCGACTGCTTCACCAAGCTCGGCGGAAACCAGTACATCAACAGCACGGCCATCGGCCCGTGGGCAGACGTCCTGATGCAGGAGGTCGTGCCCTTCGTGGAGCAGAAGTTCTCGTGCGGCGGCGACGGACGGCGCGGCGTGTTCGGCAAGAGCTCGGGCGGCTACGGCTCCATCGCCCACGCCTTGCTCTATCCCGAGTTCTGGAGCGCGGCCGCCTGCCACTCCGGCGACATGGGCTTCGAGAATTGCTACCTGCCCGAGTTCCCACGCCTGCTGCGCTCGCTGGCCAAGAAGGGCGGCTCGATCGAGAAGTGGATCGAGGACTTCTGCGCCGCCAAGAAGACGCAGGGCGATGACCTCCACGACCTGATGACGCTCGCCATGTGCGCGACCTACGATCCCGATCCCAGCGCGCCCTACGGCATTCGTCTGCCCGTCACGCTCGACACCTGCGAGCTCATCCCCGAGCGCTGGCAGAACTTCCAAGCCTGGGATCCGGTGCGCATGGTCGAGACCCGCGCCGAAGGCCTGAAGACCATGAAGCTGCTCTACATCGACTGTGGCGAAGTGGATCAATACGATCTGCTCTACGGCGCGCGCCGCATGCATCGCGCCCTCGAGCGCCTCGACGTCGCGCACGCCTACGAAGAATTCCCCGACAACCACTCCTCGGTCGACTACCGCATGGACGTGAGCTTGCCGCTCTTGGCCAAGGCGCTGAGCGCATAGCGCGGGACCGTCCGCGCGCTCAGCCTCGACCGACCCAGGCCACCTCGGGTACGCCGCCTTACCGACGACGCGCACGCGGGGGCGGGCGGACGTTCGGTCGCGCGGCCTCTCCGACGCTGGCATTGACACTCCGGGCGCGGCCGGGCTTCATCGCCCTCGATGCTTCGTCATGTCTCGTTCCTCGCGCTCTCACTCCTCCTCCTCGCCGGCTGTCCGCCGCGGGCGTTGAACCTGCCGCCGACCACGCCCGAGCTGGCGTCCGGTCTGCCCCAGGCGATCCGCGCCGTCCGTCGCTACGAGGATCTGGACGTCGTGCGCGACGTGCTGCGCTCCGCCGACTACCTCTACGTCGCCACGGATCGCGGAGTGCTCGTGTATCCGGCGGAAGGCGAAGCCGAGCCCATGCGACTCGGTCTGGCCGAGGGCTTGCCCAGCGAGTCCGTGCTCGCTTTGGCCGAGTCGACGCCCGGCCTGGTGGTGGCGGCCACGGAGAGTGGCTTCGTCGAGCTCTCGGGCACTCGCGTCGGCGAGACGGAGATCCCCAGCGCTGGCGTGGGACGCATCGGCGCCATGCTCGGCCAGGACGACGGCACGCTCTGGGCGTGCGGAACGGCCGGTCTCGCGCGACGTCAGGCGGATGGTCCCTTCCAGCGCTTCGGTGAGGACGGCGAGTGCACGACGCTGGTCCAGGCGCCGGAGGGCGATCTTTGGGTCGGCACGGCGCACGGGCTCTGGCACGTCGAGGGCGACATCGTGCGCGAGCATACGGACGTCCACGGGTTGCCCTTGCCCTACGTCCGCTCCCTCTTGGCGCTGGGATCGGGTCGGGTCATCGCGCTGCTCGAAGGTCCTGGCGAGAGCCGCATCGGCTACTTCGACGGTGAGCGTTGGTACGGGTACGCCGTCCCGGGTCTCGAGCGTCGAGCCGTCGGTCTCGCGCGGCGTGGCGCATCGCTCTTCCTGGTCACGGGCACCCGTCTCTTGCCGCTCTCGGTGGGCGGAGACGGTGTGGCCCTGGTCGCGCTCTCGCGCTCGGACCGCTTCAGCGCCTTGAGCTATCGCGCGCGCCTGCGCCCGGCCGGAGACGAGTCCGAGGAAGAGGAGGCCGCGCCCCGTGCGGCGCGTCCCCTCGCCGCGATCCCGCCGAACCATCCCGACATCGCGGCTCCCGCGTTGCAGATCCAGCCGGGTGACGTGCTGGGCACGGACTTCTACCTCGCGCGCGGCGCCGGATCCTTCGTCGCCATGGCGGACGCCAACCGCGGCGTCTTGCTCGCCGTGGTTGGCGGGACGCGTCGGCTCTCGAGTCACAACCTGGTGGATCCCGGGGAGCTCTCCGTGGGTTCGGACTCGCTGGGCCGCACCTGGGTGCTGAGCCGAGATGGGCAGCTCGCGCTTCTACGATCGGGCCGTCTCGAGCCTGTCGAGGGTCCCGTGGGCGAGCGCGTCCTGGCTTTGGCCAACGGACCCGGAGGCGCCTACGTGCTGACCGAGGCGCCGCAGGTTGTTGCCGCGCCCGTGGATCCCGAGACCGGCGTCGCCAACGCGCAGGCCGCCAACGTGCAGGCTGACAGCGAAGAGGACGCGCCCGCCGGCACGCGACTGGTTGTGTCGCGCGTGCTCTCGGATGGCTTCGAGACACGCGTCGAGCTGGCCCTGCCGCCCGGCACCAGCGTCGCCTCCGTGCCTGTCTTCGGTGTGGCCGAGGGCGACGTCGCCTGGGTCTGCCCGCGCTACGGCATCGAAGGTCAGACTCGAGCCGTGGGCTGCCTGGTCGCGAGTCGTGAGTCGCCCGTCGTCACCCATCACCATCGCGGCGCGACGGCGGATGGCGTCGACGGTCCCGGCGCGCTCTCCATGCCGGACTCCGTCAGCACCATCGATCTCAACCAGCAGGGCATGGCGTGGCTCTCCTCCGTGGAGGGTGCGGTGCGCATCGGCGACTCGCAGGCCGTCGTCTTCGGCGAGGCGCGCGGCGTGCGCGGCGAGGTCGTCTCGGACGTGGCCGCCGGTTCGGGCGATCGCGTCTGGATCGCCGCCGCAGAGGGGCTCGGCTACTTCGAGAACCACAGCTTCGAGTTCCGCCTGCCCGCCGCCGTGCAGGCCGCCCACGTCATGCGTCTGGCCATCGACGCCAACGGCCACCTCTACGGCGCGGGCCATGGCGGCC
>Ga0210033_1001016_pt1 | contig 26608 bp, 21 predicted proteins | sample CryGeymeta201501_FD_185465 | JGI IMG/M metagenome (GOLD analysis project Ga0210033, IMG submission 185465) | Groundwater microbial communities from Crystal Geyser aquifers in Utah, USA - Crystal Geyser metaG 2015-01 (SPAdes) (version 2) | ecosystem: Environmental > Aquatic > Deep subsurface >... | reverse complement strand
GACCTCACCCGACAGTGGGTCACCGACGGCTCCCTCGGCTCGCTCACCGTCGGCGGCAACCAGGTCATCGACGCCAACGGCGCCTGGGTCGGCGCCCCTACCGGCTTGGTCGGCCCCGCGGGGCCAAAGGGCGATCCTGGCGTCGCGGGCGCCAAGGGCGACCCCGGCGCCGCTGGGCCGGCGGGCGCCGATGGCGCTACGGGCCCCAAGGGCGACACAGGACCCGCGGGCGCCGCGAGCGGCCTGCTCCTCAACCTCGAGTTTAACGAGCTCGGCGGCACCACCTTCGCGGACACGGCGGGAGGAACAAACGACGCCGTAGCTCCCTCTGGTGGAATTGCGCCAGGTTCGACCGGCCACGCTGGCAAGGGAATCAACTACTCGGGTGGCTACGTGCACGTCGACACCGGCAACACGGTCGCCGACAGCCCCTACATTGCTATTGAAGCTTGGGTCCGTCCATCCTTACCTCTCACCGGCAACAAAACGGTCCTCGAGAAGAGTGGCGCCTACAGCATGACGCAGTCTGGGAACAAGGTGACCTTTAGCGTCACGGCCGCCAACGGCGTCTGCTCCATCACGTCCACCACCACCCTTACGGCGGGCGTGTTCTCACACGCATATGGTTCCTATGACGGAATGAGCGTCGCCATCTCGGTGGATGGTCACCAAACCGAAGGCTCCTGCACCAGTGGCCCGATCGCCCCCACGCTCGGCAGCAAGATCACCGTCGGCGCAGCCGTTTCTGGAGCAACGCCCTACGAGGGAATCATCGACGAGGTTCGTCTGTGGAGCCAGCCTCAGGTGGCTCGCCGCGGCAATCGCGACGTCTATTACCAGTGGGGCGCTACCCAGTGCACCAGCGGCACAAAGCTCTACGACGGCTGGGTCTTCGTGAACCACTACACCCACAGCGGCTCATCGGATCCGCTGTGCATCCAGACCGGGTCCACTCCGGGAGCTGCGCAGGGCTACGCGGGCGACCTCATGTACGCGGCCGCCATCAACGGCGGTGCCGTCCACTCCGGCAATATTCAGGACGACAAGCGCATGCGCTGCGCGGCCTGCGTCACCGACTGGGGGAGCTGCTTCCTTCGCGTCGGCAGCACAAGCTGCCCGACCGGCTGGACAGCCAACTACACCGGGGCCATGTACGGCTCCCACTACACCCACGCGGCGGCCTACCAGCGTATCTGCGTCGACAACGTGACCTTCAACAACGACACGCCAAACAGCCCCAACTCGGGTGCGCACTACTACCCGACGCGCGTACATTCGAGCCCCGCCACCGACATCGCAGCAGGCGCCGGCGTCAGCTGCGCGCAGTGCTGCGGCGGGTAAACGCCGTCTACTGCGCGGCTTCGCACCATCGAACCACCGCACGGAACGAGGGCGCCGGCCCGTCAGCGGCCTCGCGCTCCGAAGCGCTGCTGGCGGCCGTGGGACGGGAACACAGACCTGTGGCCTTGGTGCAGCTCCAGCGACGGCCCTAGCTGGGCTTGCCTCACCCCCGTTCCCTGACGGCATCGACCACGGGGCAGCACCGAACGAGACGAGGGTGTGCCCCACCCGGGGCTTCGCGCGTATATGGATCCCCCAGCCCCCTTGAGGATCCTATATGCGCTCACTGCTCTCACCCGCTCTCGCCGCCCTCGCGCTGCTCGCCACCGTCTCCTCCATCGCCGTGGCGGCGCCGCTCACCTTCTCACACCAAGGCCGCTTGTTCGACGTCGCTGGTGACCCGCTCACCGGCGCGCACACCATCGCCTTCGCGCTGAACGACGCGCCGACCGATGGCGTCGTGCTCTGGAGCGAGCCCCACACCGTGCAGTTTGACAACGGCTACTACGCGGTGGTCCTCGGCTCGACGAGCCTGCTGGATCCTAGCTACTTCGACTCCGACGAGCTCTACCTCGGCCTAGCGGTCGACGGCGCCGCCGAGCTCGCCCGCACCCAGCTCCACAGCGTGCCCTGGGCCCTGCGCGCCGACACCGCGACCAACGTCGACGGCGGCGTCGTCAACGCCTCGGAGATCCGCGTCAACGGCAACACCGTCATCGACGCGAGCGGCACCCCGACCGTCGCTTGGTCCGACCTCAGCGGCGTGCCCGCCGACTTCGCCGACGGCACCGACAACGGCCTGACGCCCCCCAGCTCGTGCGCCGACCAGCAGATCCTCGTCTACAACGGTTCAAGCTGGATTTGTGAGGCCAAGAACCTTCACGAGCACAGCGCCGGTGACCTCACCTCCGGCACCCTCGACATGAACCGCATCCCCGTCGGCACCAGCACCGACACCGTCGCGCGCGGCGCGCACACCCACGACGCGGTCGACCTCACCGGGCAGCTCGCCCCCACGCAGCTCCCCGCCACTCTGCCCGACCTCACCCGCCAGTGGGTCGCCGAAGGCTCCCTCGCGACCCTCACCGTCGGCGGCGTCCCCGTCATCGACGCCAACGGCGCTTGGGTCGGCGCGCCCACCGGCTTGATCGGCCCCACCGGTCCGCAGGGTGACGTCGGCCCCGCCGGCGCGACTGGACCCGCCGGAGCCAAGGGCGACCAGGGTGTTCAAGGCATTCAGGGCATTCAAGGCCTCACTGGCGCTACCGGCGCAGTAGGACCCAAGGGGGACCAGGGCGTTCAGGGTGACGTCGGCCCCGCCGGTGCCACCGGCGCTGTCGGCCCCAAGGGCGACCAAGGCCCCGCTGGCGCCGACGCCATCCCAGCGCTCGGGACCATCACCACCCCCTGCAGCCCGACCATCGTCGGCACCCTGCGCTGGTCCAACGGCGGGGCCCAGGTGTGCGACGGCACCGACTGGCTCGGCATCACCTTGACCGGCAAGGCCGACGGCTCTACCTCGTCCAACGCGGCGCGCAGCTGCTGGGATCTGCACGGCAGCCACCCCTCCGCCCCCAGCGACGCGTACTGGCTCGACGTGGACGGCGCGGGCGGAGCCGCGCCCTTCCAGGCCTACTGCGACATGACCAGCCACGGCGGCGGCTGGACCTTGGTCTTGTCCGCGGGCCTCGGCTTCGACCTCACCCCGGTCACCACCCGGGGCTCCTTCGCCCCTGCGTCACTCGTATTGCTCGGCAAGAACCAGCCGCCGAACTCCACGATGTACAAGTTCGATGACGCGACGATCAACCAGCTCAAGCGCACGACGGGCTCGGCCATCGGCTACTGGGTCACCACGCCGGGTAGCGGCACCGGGCTCTACGGCGCCGAGAACTTCCACCGCGCGGACTGCACCTTCCAGATGTCGCAGCTCTCCGACCAGGTCAAGACCACGACCTGCAACCAGTCGACCGTCACCTTCGACGCCGTCACGCCCACCTGGGCCGCCGGCGGCCACTGGTGGGACAACAGCACCGGCTACGGGTGGGCCTTTGGCTACTCGAACGAAGGCAACCACGGCACGGGCAACGTCTGCTACCAGGACGGCACGGGCCTGGGCGCGCACACCGCGCCCTACGCGCCCTTCCACCGAGGCTGGTGCGCCACCGGAGCGTGGGGCCATGTCTGGGTGCGCTAAGACTCACGCTGCCGGCTTGTGATCACCCATCTCGGGCGTGTAGGATTCTCCGTCACCTAGGGGAATCCAATGCGATCACTGCTTCCGCCCTCGCTCGCCGCCCTCGCGCTGCTCGCAGCCACCACCTCCATCGCCGTGGCCGCGCCGCTCACCTTCTCGCACCAGGGCCGCCTCTTCGACGCGGCGGGGGACCCGCTCACCGGCTCGCACGCGATCGCCTTCGCGCTCCACGACGCGCCCTCGGGCGGCACCACCCTCTGGAGCGAGCCGCACACCGTTCAGTTTGACAACGGCTACTACGCCGTCGTCCTCGGCTCCTCCGCGCCGCTGGACCCGGCCGACTTCGCCTCCGACGACGTCTACCTCAGCCTCGCCGTCGACGGCGCGCCGCAGCTCTCTCGCACCCAGCTCCAGAGCGTGCCGTGGGCGCTGCGCGCCGACACCGCCACCAACGTCGACGGCGGCGTCGTCAACGCCTCGGAGATCCGCGTCAACGGCAACACCGTCATCGACTCCAGCGGCACCCCCAACGTCGACTGGACCGACCTCAGCGGCGTGCCCGCTGGCTTCGCCGACGGCACGGACGACGGCTGGGCGCCCCCCACGTGCACCAACAACCAAGAGCTGGTCTTCAACGGCAGCGCTTGGGCCTGTCAGACCGTGAACGCCCACCAACACGACGCCGCTGACCTCGGCTCCGGCACCATCGCTATGGCCCGTTTGAACGTCGGCAACACGCCGGGCACCCTCGCCACCGGCGATCACCAGCACAACGGCGTCGAGGGCCTGACCTGCGACGCGGGGCAGATCCCCGAGTTCGACGGCGGCGCGTGGACCTGCGTCGCGGACAACGCCCACAGCCACAACGAGTACGCCACGAACACCGCGCTCGCCACGCTGTCCGGGCAGGTCTCGTCTAATGGTTCCGATATTAACGCGCTACAAGGCGACGTATCGACGATTAACGCGACAGATAGCGCACAAGCGGTCGACATCGCAGCGCTACGCGCCGCCACGGTCACGTTCACCCCGTTGAACGCGCCCACAAGCATGCGCGCCGACTGCAAGGCCATCCTCGGTGCCAGCGAATCCAAGGGTTCTGGCCTGTACTACATCCACCCAAACAACTCGACATACCTTGCGTACTGCGACATGGACACCGAGGATGGCGGCTGGACCTTGGTGATGAACATCCACCCGAACGACGGGTCGATTGCCTCGTTCGCAAACACCAAATTCTGGATGGCCGAGACCGAGTACGGCGGCATCGGCGGACACTTCACCAACGACTACAAGAGCCCTGCAGCGTGGGAGGTCGTTGGCACCGCCGTCATGGTCGAGGTAGCCCAGCCCGGGATGAACGGCGGAATTATCGGCTACAAGGCATGGAATATGCCGGTACGCAGCTACGACTCGTTCTTTGATCTCGCTTCGAACACCACCTTGACGAGCTCAGTCATCGGCTCGAACCTCACGAACGTGTACGCGTACGAGCCGATTATCAAGAACGGCACGAACCTCGTCGCGAACCGCAACATCAACGCCAACCAAGACCGTGTCCGCCTCGGCGCCGCCGGGTACACCGCGCAGGGCGATGACAACCAGCCAGGTCTGGGCACGCAGATGAACGAGGCTAGCTGTGGCGTCGGCGTCAACTGCTACCGCTACCGCGACGTCGAGCTGTGGGTCAACTCCAACGGCAACCTGTGGTGTTCGCGGCCGGGCCCAGGAAGCTACGGCTGGATTGGCAACGACGGCGGCTGTGGCGACCAGTGCGGATCCTGCGACACGATCAAGAGCGGGGCCTATTACGAGCTGTGGACCTACCGCATGTTCATCCGCTAGCGCACCCCCTCGATCACCTCCCGGCTCCGCGCTCCGGTGGCGCCGTGAAACCACCGGGGCGCGTTGAGCTCGACGAGGAGGGGCGCCCCACCCACCTACCCGCCGCTGAATTGCCCACCAGATGCGATCTGGCAGTGGCACATCGTCTCGGACTCGTCTATAGAGGTACACTCTCTACCAAGGTGATAAAACATGAAGACGCTCGCTGTTCTCGGATTGCTATCTATGTTCGTCCTTCCTGCCTGTGACGGGGGCGGCGGCGATGACCCTGACCCCGGCTCCGACTCCGGCACGACCACCGACCCCGGCACCACCGGCGGCGTGACCGGCACCGCCGGCTCCATCGCGCTCTACGACTGGCCCGCTGACGCGCAGTACCCCGCCTCGCGGATGGGCTTGGGCTTCTTCGTCGACGACGCCCACGGGATCGCCAACCTCGCCCAGTGCGTGGTCGACGGCGCCGGCTGTGTCACCTCCTTCCCGGCGGCTGGCGCGTCCACCACGGAGCAGGGCGACATCAGCTTCATTGAAGGCGCGACGTGGTACGACGCAAGCGCCATCAGCGTCGGCTCCGACACCCTCGCGCTCGACACCCAGTACGATCCCGCGCTCGTCTACAATGGGGACCTCGCCGGCTTCGGCCCGGGCCAGGGTGGCATCGGCTTCGGTGGCGAACTGGCCGCCTACTCGGGCACCGCTGACTTCAGCTACCCCGACCCGATGGTTGTCACGGCGCCCGATCCCATGACGCCGATCGACGCGGCCGCGGGCGAGACCATTGACTTCACGTGGACCGCGGGCACTACCGGCGACATCGTGCTCCGCTATGGCGACACCCGAAAGCACCTCGCCGACAGCGGCAGCACCTCCCTCGCCGTGGACGACCTTGGCCTGCAGGCGCCCTTCGACAGCACGGTCGTCCGCCTCGCGCGCGAGACCCAGACCACGATCGACGCTGGCGGGAACACGGTCACCATGTCGGCCTCGTCGGAGCAGTGGTACTACATCAACTACACCAACACCACCGGCTGGACCGCGCTCGCGCCCGCCGACACCTGCGCCGCCGCGGCCGACGCCGCCCCGACCGCCGCTGGCCAGTACTTCGGCGACATGAGCGCCCTGACCAACACGGTCGACCTCGGCGAAGGCAACACCTTCACCGGCTACGGCACCGCAGGTCCGGATGGGTTCATCGTGCTTGACCTCGCCGCGGGCGCCCAGGTCACCGCCACGGTCTTCCAGCAGGGCGAGGACACCGCGCTCTACCTGATGACCGACTGCGGCGACACGAGCACCGTGCTCGCGGGCGTCGACGACAACACCGACGGCAACGAGCAGCTCGTCTACACCGCGACCGACGCGCAGGTGGTGTACTTGGTGATCGACTCTTGGGAGCTCGACGCGCCCGGCCAGTTCTCGCTGGACCTCACCATTCAGTAGCGCTCCGCCGCACCCCCTCGATCACCTCCCGGTTCCGCGCGCCGGTGGCATAGTGAAGCCACCGGGGCGCGTTGAACTCGACGAGGGGGTGGTCGTCGGTGTTGAGCGGGCCGACGCTGCCCAAGCGCAGCACGCCCTCCGGGTCGAGGGTCGCCTCGAGCGGCAGCGCGCGGCCGGGCTGCAAGCCGCTCACCAGCAGCACGTCCGCGCCCGGCACCGTCTCGAAGAGCTGGGCGTCGGGGAAGACACGGGCGAAGGTGCGCACCACCGCGCGCAGCTCCTCGGTGCCGAGGCCGTAGAGCTGAATCCACTGGCAGAAGACGCCGCCCGGCGCGAGCCGACCGCGCGCGAGCTCCCAGTACTCGAGGGTGAACAGGTTGCTCACGCCGGTGATCCACGGGTTCGACGGCTCCGAGATGATGACGTCGAAGGGGCCCGCGCCACGCTGCAGGACCGCGCGCGCGTCGTCGACGATCAGCTCGGTGCGCGGATCCTCAAGGGGGTGGCCCGCTGCGTCCGCGAAGTAGGCCGAGGCGCGGACCACCGCCGGCTCCAGCTCGACCACAGTGAGGTGCTCGACGCGCCGGTCGCGCAGCACCGCCCCCGCCGTCACCCCCGAGGCGAGGCCGACCACCAGCACCTGACGAGGCGCCGCGCTGCCCGCGACCGGGATCGCCCCGGAGAGCACCTGCGTCGCCATGTCATCGCCCGTGCTCGCGTCGACCTTGCCGTTCACCGAGAGCCACAGGTTGCCCGTCGTGGTGGAGCGCCCGACCGCGACGCCCGCGGTGCGCCCGTGCTCGAAGGAGACGAGCTCCCAGCCCTCGTCCACGAAGGCGTGCAGCGCCGCGGGCGTGGGGTCGGCGAAGTCCGAGATGCGCAGGTGCAGGCCGACGGCGTACAAGCGCCCGTCCCAGGCCGGCAGGGCGAGGAGCAGCGCCGCCGCCGCGAGCGCCCCGAAGGCGCGCCCACGCGAAGCGAGCGCCAGCCCGAAGAGGCTGGCGATCCCTGCGATCAGCGCGACCGCCCCGCGCACCCCGAGGAGCGGCACCAGCCACAGCGCAGCGCCCACCGAGCCGATCAGCCCGCCGAAGGTGTTCGCGGCGTAGAGCGCCGGCGCCCCGCGATCGAGGTCCGGCAGCAGGCGCACCGCCGCCACGAAGCTCCAGCCGGACGCCAGCGGCGCACCGCCCATGAGCAGCACCGCCCCGAGCGCGCTCGACCAGCGCAAGCCCTCGGGGCCGAGGCGCGTGTAGACCGCCGCCTCCCAATAAGGCAGCTCCCCCCACAGCAGCGCGCCGCCGAGGGCGAGGGCTCCGAGCGCGTACACCCCCCACGCGAGCGCCTCCCGCGCCTCCCCGCGCCAGCGCTCCCCAAGGGCTGAGCCCGCGGCGACGCCCACCAAGAAGGCCGCGAGCACCAGGCCGACGTTCTGCACCGTCATGCCGAGCGCCATCGCCGCGAGGCGGAACCACACCACCTCCAGCGCCATCGCCAGCGCGCCCACCAAGAAGGCCGCCGCGAGGGGCACGCGAGGCACCCGCCCGATCGCGCCCGGCGCCGCTGAGAGGCGCTCCCCGAGCGGCAGCTCGCTCGCGACCCACGCGAGGCCGAGGGCCCCCAGCGCCGCCCCGACCTCGGTGACGCGCAGCCCGAGCAGCGGCATGCCGAAGAAGGAGCTGGCGAGCACCCCGAGCACCGCCCCCGCCGTGTTCGCCGTGTAGAAGCGCGCCGCCAAGGCGCCGTCGACGTGCCGCGCGAGCAGCGGCCAGGTGGCGCCCAAGCAGGCCGTCGGCAGCACCACCACCACCGCCGTGAGCGGCCACGCGAGCGCGGGCCAGCGCGCCGCGACCAGCACCGCCACCGCCATCCACGCCGGCGAGAGCAGCGCCCAGGCCGCCGCCGAGGCCTCGAGCAGGGCGTAGGCGCGCTGAGTGCGGGTTGTCGCTGCGATCTTCGACGCGGCCCAGCTCCCGAGGAGCAGGCCGAGCATCCACAGCCCCACCGTCGCCGCCGAGGCCACCGCGCCGCCGCCGAGGATCAGCCCGAGGCGGCGCATCCACACCACCTCGTAGATCAGGCTGGTCGCCCCGGAGCCAAAGAGCAGGAGCGTCCAGGCGAAGCGCGCGGCCTGCGGCTGCCTCACCCCCGCGCCCGACGCAGCGCTTGCTCGACGAAGGGCAGCCGGTCGTTGCCGAAGTACATCGCCTCGCCCACAAAGAAGGTCGGCGCGCCAAAAGCGCCGCGGGCGATGGCCTCGTCGGTGGTGGCGCGCAGGGCCGCCTTCGCGGCGTCGTCCTCGGCCCACGCCGCCGCCTCAGCGCCGACCACGTCGACCAAGACCGCGGGCTCGCGCAGGTCGAGGCCGTCGACCCAGAGGGCGTGAAAGAGCCGGTGCGTCAGCTCGGGCACCTGGGCCTCGGGGGCGCCCGCGAGCACCCGCATCGGCCGCAGCGAGGAGGTGAGGAAGAAGGGGCTGATCGCGAATGGAACCCCGTAATAGTCGGCCCAACGCTGAAGATCCGTGAACAGGTAGCTGCGGCGCGCGGGCACGGACGCGGGCGTGGTGCTGCCGACCGCCTGAAAGACCGCGCCGAGCAGAAAGGGCCGCCAACGCACGGAAGCGCCTACGTCGCCCGCGATGGCCTCGACCTGCGTAGAGGCCAGGTAGGAGTAGGGGCTCGCGACGTCGTAGAAGAGCTCAAGCTGCATAGGGGCCTCCGTGGTGGGGGGGCGTATCCGCGGGCCCGCGTCGCGTCCCCGCCACACGACGCGCGGCGGCAGCTCGGGCGGCGAGTTGTCGCGGGTTACGTCGCCGATCCTGTGGTATAAACTCCGTCTCCGAGGAGGTTCCTTGCCCGCATCTCGCGCCTTCGCCCGCCACGCGCTCGTGACGCTCTCCGCGCTCGTTGCCTCCGCGCTCCCCGACCTCGCGATGGCGGGTGGCCTCGCGACGGTCACGGCGGTCCCCGGCGTCCCGTCCTCGAAGGTGTGTGATGGTGGCGGCCCGGTGGGCTGCGTGCTGCGTCGCCCCGATGGCCACCCCCTCATGCTCGCGCTCCCCGCTCGGGTTCGGAGCGGGCATATCGACTTTGTGCTGCGCTCCAAGGGGACCTCAACGGCCATGGTGCTCAGCGTCCCAACCGCTGGGCTCGTCGACACCGACTTCATCTTTGGGCTCACCGGCAGCCCCGCCACGGGGCCCATGGCGCTCGGCGGCGACGATGTGTACGTCGGGCCCAAGGGCGAGCGCATCGAGGCGCTCACCGCCAAGCACGAGGCCCTCGTGCTGGGCTTGGTCGACACCGACTTCGTGTTCGGGGCGACGGGCCGCTAGCGGCCGCCAACCTTCCTACGCTGGCAGGTGGACGAGCCCCCCGCCTACCGCACCCGTGCTAAAACCAGCCTCTCCCGAGGCCCCCATGCTCTCGCTCCTCCTGCTCCTCGCCGCCTGCAAGACCACCCCCGTCAACGACACAGCGCCGCCGCCTTGGCGCCCCGACCTGGTCTGCCCGGGGGACGCGGGCTGCGCGACCGCGGAAGGCGCGCTGCAAGCCGGTGTCGCGACGGTCTCCATCCTGCCCGCCTGCATGGAGAGCTGGACCGACGCGAACGGCGACGCCACCTACCGCTACGGCACCGACACCTTCCACGACTGCGGCTGCGACGACCTCTGCGCCGAGGACCCCGGCTACCCGGGCGCCGACGAGGGCGAGGGCGACGGCACCTTTCAGGGCGTGTGGATGGCGGGCTTTCAGAACAGCCGCCCCGCCAACGGCGTGCGCGGCCCGGATCAAGGGCTCGAGGGCGTGCGCGAGGGCGACGGCCTGTGGGCGCGAGCGCTCGTGCTGCGGCAGGGCGACACCAGCGTCGGCCTCGTCACCTTGGACGTGGTCGGCTGGCTCTATGAGCCTGGAACCCTGCGTGTTCGCGAGCTCGCCGCCAGCCTCGACCTCGACCTCGTGGTGGTCCACGCGACCCACAACCACGAGGGCCCCGACACCATGGGCATCTGGGGGCCGAGCATCGTCACCACCGGCGCCAAGCCCGCCTACCTGGAGCAGGTCGCGCAGGCCGCCGCCGACGCGCTCACGCAGGCGAACACCAGCGCTCAGCCCGTCGCGGAGCTGGTCGTCGGCACGGTGGACAGCACGCCCTACAGCGAGCGCGGCACGCGCGGCGTCGTCAACGACACGCGCGATCCCTACGTCGTCGACGAGCGCGTCGGCGGCGCGCGGCTCGTGGGCGCGGACGGCGCGACCATCGCGGCGCTGGTGAGCTTTGGCGAGCACCCCGAGGCCCTCTCGGACGAGAACACCCTGCTCACCTCGGACTTGGTCCACGCGGCGCGCAAGGGCGTGGAAGCCGGCCTGCACTTCGCCGGGCACGAGCACCAGGGCGTCGGCGGCACCGCGCTCTTCCTCAACAGCACCGTCGGCGGCATGATGACGCCGCTGCGCGTGGGCTTCGTCGACTACGACGGCGTCGAGCACAGCGCCTCCTCCTTTGAGAAGGCGGACACGGTGGGCGCGCGCATCGCGGACATCGCGCTCGACGCCATGACCACCGCCGGTGAGTCCGTCACCGCCCCCACCCTCTCGCTGCGCGCGACGTCCTTGCGGCTCCCCGTCGAAAACATAGGCTTTCAGGCCATGTTCTTGCTGGGAACCCTCAATCGCCCGCTCTACGACTACGACCCCAACCAGCCCCTCGACGACGCCAACGTGCCCTACGTGCACACGGAGCTCGACGTCGTGCAGCTCGGGCCGCTGCGGCTGCTCACCATCCCCGGCGAGCTGCTGCCCGAGAACCTCATCGGCGGCTACGACGGCGGCCACGTGAACGCCCCCGGCGTCAGCGTGCTCACCGACGGCAACCCGAACCCGCCCGACCTCGCCACAGCGCCGCCGCCGCCCTACCTCATCGACCACTTCGGCACGCCGCACGCGTGGGTCATCGGCCTCGGCAATGACGAGCTCGGCTACATCATCCCGCCCTACAACTTCGAGCTGAACGCCAGCTCGCCCTACCTGAGCGAGGCCGAGGGCGACCACTACGAGGAGACCAACTCGCTCGGGCCGCAGACCGCGCCCCTCGTGCTCGGAGCGGCCGAGGCGCTGCTGACCTGGGCGCCGTGACCGCACGGCCGCCGAGACACGCTACGGGGTAAAGCCCTGGAAGTCGCTGGCTTGTCGCGGCGCTAAGCGAAACTCCCCGTGGTCATAGTACAAGATGCCGGTCAGCGCCGTGAAGGTCTGGCCTGGCGTTGGCGCCACGCCAAAGTCGGCGGTGAACTCGCCCGGCGAGTAAGCCATGTTGTCGATGAGGTAGAGGTCATCGAGCATCCACTCGCTGTAGGTGTTGGGGGCCGCGGTCACGGTGAACGGGCCGTCGATCGTCACGAGCAGGCCCTCGTACGGATCCAGCTGCGGACCGCTCGTCCACAGCGACGTGGGCAGCGTCACCGCCGGATAGGGCGAGCCCGAGCTGAGCAGGGTCACGTCGTTGATGTCAGCGACCAGCTCGGAGAGCGTCTCATCGTACAAGACTGGGTTCGGAAGTCCTGAGTTGGAGTACTCGCCATAGGTGCCCGTGACGCGCACTCGGGCGCCCTGCGGGAGCGCGGTCTCCCAGTTGCCCAAGGGAGCAGCGCTCAGGTAGATCCAAAGGCCGTCAAAGTCCCCCGTCCCGCCCTGGACATCGACGCCGTACTGGCCGCCGCCCACGACCGTAGCCTCGATGGTGACCACTGAGCCCGGCGCGACCAAGCCCTCGCGCAGCTGGTAGATCGGCGTGATCGAAGCCGGCCCGGTGCCGGTGTCGCTCGCCGTGTCTGTCGCGGTGTCGGTGTCGCTCGCCGTGTCGCTGGCCGTCCCCGTGTCGGTGTCGCTGGCCGTCCCCGTGTCCGCGTCCGACGCCGTGTCGCTGGCCGTCCCCGTGTCGGTGCCAGGGCTGCTGTCCGTCACCGTGCCCGTGTCAGACTGCGGCTCCGTGTCCGTGCCCGTGTCGCCCACGTAGGAGCTGTAGGGCTCGGCGAGGTAGGGCCAACAACCCGAGATGAGGACGAGGACAAGCGCGAGTCTGTTGGGCCGCATGTGCGCGCCTCCGTACATCGCTTCGCTAATAGAGCGCGCGGTTCGATACAACGAGCAGCGCACGCTATGCCACGCCGCAGACGCACCCGGAGCCACGCCATGCTGCCCCTCCTCGCCCTCGCCCTCGCCTGCGCGCCCCACCAAGCCCCGACGTCCGCGGCCCCACCCGCGCGCGTGTGGGAAGCGCCCCTCGGCCATGAGCACCCGCTCCTCGGTCGGATCTGGAGCCCCGGCGCCGGCGAGGTCGTGCCCGAGGCCGAGGCCCTCGCGCGCGTCGCGCACGCCGAGACGCTGCTGCTCGGGGAGAAGCACGACAACCCGGACCACCATCGGCTCCAGGCCGAGCTGCTCGCCGCGCAGCGCCCGGCCTCGGTCGTGCTCGAGATGCTCGACCTCGACCAGGACGTGAGCGCCGCGACCACCCCCGCCGAGCTCGCGACCACCGTGGGCTGGGAGGAGTCCGGCTGGCCCGAGTTCGCGATGTATGAGCCCGTGTTCGCGCAGGCCTACGGGCTCAAGGCGCGAGTGGTGCCCGGCAACCCGCCCCACGACCTGCTCATGGCCGCGATGCGCGGCGGCCTCGCGAGCCTCCCCCCCGACGACCTCGCTGGAATGGACCTCTCAGCGACGTCCACCCCCAGCGAGCGCGAGCGCCTGGAGCAGGACATCGTCGCCTCGCACTGCGGCCACGCCCCCGCCGCGATGGTGAACATGATGGTGCAAGGCCAAGAGCTCAAGGACCGCTCCCTCGCCCGCGCCTTAGAGCAAGCGCTCCCCCCCCGCGCGCTGATCGCCGGTCACGGCCACACGCGACGCGACGGCGGCGTGCCCGTCTACCTCTCCAGCGCCCCGCTCGTGGTGCACTTCCAGGAGGTGGGCGACGAGGCCCTCACCCCCAGCGAGTACGACCTCGCGGGCGCCGACCTGGTGTGGTTCACGGCCCGCGTCGACGACCTCGACCCCTGCGAGCGCTTCCAAGAGGAGCTCAAGGCGATGGGTCAGCACGCACCTACGCCCTAGAGCCGATAGCCGCCCCCCACCAAGGAGGCCCGATGGCCGAGTTCGATGCGTGGGCAGAGCTCTACGATACGCTTCACCCGGGGCTTCCCGGTGAGGCGCGCTTCTACGTGACCCGCGCGATCGCCGCCGGCGGGCCGGTGCTGGAGCTGGGCTGCGGCACCGGGCGCGTCGCGCTCGCCATGGCGCTCTCCGGCGTCGACGTGGTGGGGCTCGACCTCTCCGAGGCGATGCTCGACGTCGCGGCGGACAAGCTCGAGGCGCTAGAAGACGTGCCTGGCGACGTGGAGCTGGTGGTCGGCGACATGCGCGACTTCGATCTGGAGCGCGTCTTCAGCTTCATCGCGATGCCCTACCGCTCGTTCATGCACCTGCACGAGCCCGAGGACCAGCTCGCCTGCTTGGAGAGCGTGCTCGCCCACCTCGCCCCCGGCGGCACCTTCATCTTCAACACCTGGCAGCCGCGCCCGAGCGCCATCGCCACCTTTCAGGGCGCGATCCGCAACGTCGACCGCTACCCGGTGGAAGAGACCGGCGGCCAGCTCGTACACACCATGTCCACCCGCGCGGACGAAGGCGATCAGCGGCTCTACGAGGAGCACCTCATTCACGAGGTCGATGAGGACGGGCTCGTCGAGGCCTCGTATAGCTTGACCCTCAGCCGCACGTGGACGACCTACCGCGAGCTGCTGCACCTCATCGCGCGCAGCGGCTTTGAGGTGGTCGAGGTCCTCGGCGACTTCCGCGGCGAGCCCCGGGACGGCGACAGCACCGAGATGATCTGGGTGCTACGAGCTGCGGAGCCCGAGGCGGACTGAGCGCTACGGGCAGCCTGGAACCGGCAGATCCACCCAGCTGTTCGTACCGGTCTGCGTCCACGCACCTGAGGCGTAGAACCAGCTGTACGGCGCCGCTCCGACGCTAGCCCGCGAAGGGCACAAGTTCAGGCTCTCGGCGGTGACCTCGCCGTACACGCGACGACGCGCGGGGCTTGGAACGCCCGAGCTAAGCGCGGTCTCCAGCCCGCCCCACTCGAAGCGACTCGTGAAGCACTGCGTCCACGGCGACTGTCGGGTGAGAATGGGCTCTACGTAGAGCTTCACGTCCCACGCGTAGGCTCCGTTCGGCGCGTAGTCCACGGAGTTTGTGTCGCACCATCGGACGCGCTCATTTCCAGAAAAATCGGCGATGTAATTGGCGCCGTGCGCGACGTAGAACGTGTTGTCGTGCCAAACTGAGCCGCCCGCGCGGCGATGCTGGCCGTCCACGGCCATCGATCGCACCGCCGTTCCTTCAACGCCAACAATGGCGTTGTGGAAGACCTGCACGTAGCGAGACTCCGCGAGCTTCATGACGTACCCGGCGCTCCCCTCAGCCGCGACGAGGTAGCTCCCAAACACCGCGCCGCGGTTCTGGTGCGAGTCGAGCGCCATGCCTCCGTTCTCGTAGGAGAGCACCCCAGCGATGAGGAGGTCCTGGGGCGCGCAGGCGTCGAGGACCTGGTTCACCTGCGCGGCGACGTGCCGCGCGGCGGTCGTCCACGGCTCGGTGCGCACGTTCGGATCGTACAACAGCCCGCCAACTCCGAACTTATCCAGGTAGTAGGCGGAGCAAAACCTGCGCGACGTGTAGGTGTCCCACAGCGACCCGAGCTTGATCGCGCCCAGCCCGTGCTGTCCGTTGTGGTGAATCGCGAGGCGACGCAGCTCCACGCGGGCCCCCGTCTCCACCAGCACGCCCGTCCGCACCGCCGCCACGACCTCGCTGTCCTGGACCACGACGTGGTGCGCCCCGTCCGCGATCTGAACCCCGCTGACAACGCCGCTCGGAAGCCCCGCGCCGTCCACCACCACGTCCTGAATCAACACGCCCTCGGGCAGCGACTCGAACGGCTCGTTCGCCACCCAGCCGGTCGACGTCGCCGAGAAGGAGTACGCGGCTGGGCGACGGAGCGTGAGCATGGCCGCCGTCGGATCGGCCACCTCCGCGCGGGACACCAGCAGCATGGCGGGCAGCGTCCAGGCACCCGAGGAGTTCGCCAGAAAGATCGTGCGCGAAGCCGGGTCTCCGATGAGCTGCACGTTCGCGTGCAGGATCAGCCCCTCGTCGAGGTAGATCGTACAAGCGGGGAGCAGCAGCCGCGTGACCTGCGTGGCGCGATGGAGGTAGGCCCGCGCGACCGCGTCGTAAAGCGGGCTCGGGTCGCCGACTAACCCGCACACGGACGACGGCACCGGCACGTTGATCTCGGGCGGGCGTCCCGCGAGCCAGCCAGCGTCGCCCCACACCGGAGACGGGCTCGGGAGCGGGGCGGGCGAGCCCGTCATGACGACCATGGCCTGGTGGGCAGGGTCCGCCGGAGGAGCGACCACCGGTCCCCAGTACCGCAGACCTGCTGGGGTGGAGGCCTTGGGACAGGCGAGGTAGCCCGACGAGGCGCACCCGTCGGCGACAAAGCTGGGGAGCGCGTTGGATTGCGCGAAGGCGACAGAGAAGACCAGCGAGGACAGCATGTCGGGACCCCATTTTCAAAAGTTTACGGAACGAGGCTGGGAAGAACAACCCGAGCCCGACATTCTGCGGTGCGCCGCGTCCTCCGCTTGACAGCCCCGCGCCCCGACGGCACCCTCGACGCACGGAGGCACCGATGCGAACAAGCGCTGGGCTCATGATCGGAGGCGCAGCGCTCGCCCTCGCCTGCGGTGGCGTCGGCGGTGTCGGCGGCTACGCTGGGAGCTACGCGGCCTACCAAGCGGACGAGGCCGGCATCCCCTGCCCGAGCTACCGTCTCGGCAAAGAGGCGACGATCGGCAGCTTCACCTACGTCTTTCAGGGCACCGAGCTGGTGGACGCCGAGACGCGGCTCCCGTGGATCCGCAACAGCGACGAGCGCAGATCCTTCGCAAAGCCGGGGGTGAAAGCGCTCGTTGTGCGGTACAAGCTCCGAAACGACAGCCCCGTGGCCAAGGCCCGCGACTCGTGGTTCGAGGTGGTGGGCACCGACGGCGTCGAAGCGGGCGGCGGCCCCTACAACGAGGACCTGTACCTCGCGAAGCACTGGCTGGACGACCCGAGCGGCGACTACGCGCCCGGCAAGTGGTACGACACGGTCGACGTCGTCGCCATCCAGCCCGAGGCCGCCGACGGCGCCGCCGCGCACCTGCAGCGCAAGGAAGAGCAGCTCGACGCCTGGCGCAAGAAGGTCCGCGTGCTCGTGGAGCAGGCGGTCGTGGACCTGGGGACGCCGGAGCCTGGTGACGCCATCATCGGCGATGACGCTACGAAGCCGAGCGACGGCTCGCCGGGCCCCAGCAAGCTCCGCCAGCGCCCGAGCCGCTAGCTACGGCACCAGCTCAAAGGGTTGCACCACGTCGGGCTCAGCGGCGGCGATCGCGTAGTGCGCCGTGTAGTCCTCACCGATCGCGACCGTCCCCTCCTCGCCGCCGTGGGTGCCGGCGATCCAGGTGCGGTTCGGGTCCACAGGCGCGAGGCCGTAGGCGTAGATGTCGGTGGTGGCGTTGCCGTAGGCGCCGTCGAGGATGAAGCCCATCGCCAGCAGATCCTGCAGGTAGACGCGCTTGAACTCGCCGACGGCGTCGTTGTTTGGTGCGGCGGCGGCGGTGCCGTCGATGACGTGCACCGTGCCCGCCGGGAACGCGAGGTCCGCGAGCCAGCCCTTGGTGATGTCCGTGAGCCAGTAGGGGCGCCCCGACAGGTAGACCAGCGCGTAGCCTTGGTCCGCGCGCAGCTCCATGGTGGGGAGGGCGTCGACACGGGGCTCAGGCACATAGGTGCCGCCGAGCAGCGGCTGGAAGAGGTCGGCGAAGATGTCCTGGAAGAGCTCGGAGTCGGAGATGGTGAGCGTGCCGTCGATGTCGGTGACGATGAGCGACGTGCTCACGGGGTACATGCGCAGCTCTGACGTGACGAAGGTCTGGTCGCCCTTCACGCGCAAGAAGGTGGCAAAGCGCCCGAAGCCCGGGAGCAGCCCGGAGGGCACCTCGACCGAGATCCGGCCGTCGGTGTCCGTGAGGGCGTCGCCGACGTGTACATAGGCGCCGGAGCAGTCGTCGAGCCAGACCTCGATCCACTCATCCTGCAGGTCTTTGCTGATCGAGCCGTAGGAGAACTTGCCGGGGATGTGCGCCGTCACCGCGTCGGTCACGAGCACGTCTTGCGCGCTGTGATCGGGGTCGGGGTGGAGCAGCATCATGAGCTCGGTCGCGGTGTGCTCCCACGAGGCGTTGGCGCCCGCGGCCGGGAGCGGCGCGTCCACGCAGGTGATGAAGGGCTCGGGCGCGGGGCCGGGGTCCGTGTCCGTGCCGGGATCGGTGGCGGGATCGGTCGCTGTGCCGGGGTCGGAGGCCGTGTCGGAGGCCGTGTCCGTCCCGGTGCCCACGTCCACGGAGGTGTCCGAGACGGTGTTGTCGCACCCCGAGAGGACGAAGCTGAGCGCGAGTGACGCAATGAACGAGGTGCGAACCATGAACGAGCCCTCCAGCGGCGCTGCACCCTACGCTGAGCTTCAGGCGATCGCTAGCGCGTATTGGCGAACGCGCGCCCACGGCGCCCCGAGCGCGTCCACGAGGCCCCGCGAGGGGCCGGAACGTGCCCACACGGCGCTCCTTCGCCGACTCCGGGCCGCCCCGAGGGGTCCGCGCATCTCGCGCCGCCGACGGATCTTGGAGCAAACCCTCACAAGGTTGTCCGCGAAAATGCGGATACCATGGACATGGCATCCCACTTTACCCGGAGCACCCATGGCCCTCAGCACCGCAGCGAACATGAGCGACCTTCAGGGCTTGAGCAACCTGCGCGTGGAAGCCCTGCACAGCGCCACCGGCCTGTGCAGCTACGTGCTCTGGTGCGCCGACACGCGGGCCGCCGTGCTCATCGACCCTCGGCCCGAGCTGCGCGCAGCCATCGAGGCGACGCTGACGCGCCTAGAGCTCGGCGCTCGCTACGTCCTGCACACGCGCGGTCGCATGGAGGAGCGGGTCGCGCAGTCCAGCACCCGCTACGGCGACATGCTCGACGGCCTCAGCCTGCGAGCGCCGGACCGCGCGAACCGCGAGCTGTTCGAGGCGCCGACCCAGTACGACCACGCGGCCTGGGACGCGCTCCCGCACGTCCGTCCGCTGCCGGCCAACGCGTTCGGCGAGGTGACCGCGGTCGAGGTCGACGGCGTCGAGCTCACGATCAGCGACGACCGGACCCCGCTACACCACGCGCGCGTGCACGACTCGGTGCGCATCGAGGTGGGAACGATCTCGCTCCAGGTGATCCCGCTGCCGGACAACTCGGGGCAGATCGCGTATCAAGCTGACGATCGCCTCTTCACTGGCTGCACCTTCGTGCCCACGCGTGGCGCGACCTGCACGCCGAAGGCCCTGCTCGAGGCGCCGCCGCACACCCTGCTGTACCCGTCCCAGGTCATTGACGGCGTCGCCATCGCGATCGCCGACCATCAGCGGCGCGCCTTCGCCCGAGCGGCGCGCGCGATCGCGAACATCTAGCCTCGCGGGGACGAGCGCCGCGCAGCCTCAACGCCAGGTCGGGCAGAGCCAGTGCCTCGGATGAACCCCGCGCCAAACCTGGCGCAGACCCTACACGATCTGCCAGAGCTGCCCTTCTACCAAGGACCTGTCGGCCCGCCAGCGCAGCTCGTCCTGGGTGAGGCCATCGGGCGCGGCCGGCATGGGCGTGGTGCGCGAGGCGGAGCAGGTGGTGCTCGCTCGCGGCGTGGCGGTGAAGCAGCTCCGGCACACGGACGACGAGCACGCCCAGTTCGCGCTGCTGCAAGAGGCGCTGGTCACCGGGCGCCTGGAGCACCCGAACATCGTCCCCGTGCGCACCTTGGGGAGGTCCGAGGAGGGCTCGCCCGTGATGGTGATGAAGGTGATTCGAGGCACGCCTTGGACCGCGGTGATTCAGCGACCGCACGAGTTCACCGAGCTCATGGACGGGCACGACCCGCTCGCCTGCCACCTTGAGGTGCTCTGCGCCGTGTGCAACGCGGTTCAGTTCGGCCACTCCGAGCACGTGCTGCACCGCGACCTCAAGCCCGACAGCATCGTGATCGGCTCCTTCGGCGAGGTGAGCTTGCTCGACTGGGGCGTCGCTGTGCTGCTGGAGCGCGTCGCTAGCCTCCCGCTGCCCCTCGCGCGGGACATCTCCCGGATCGCCGGCACGCCCGCCTTCCTCGCCCCGGAGGTTCACCGCCTATTGGGCCGCGCGCGACGACGAGTTGCACGAGCGGCGGCGTGAACCACGCGCAAGCCGTCGGGCACACAGCCGCGACCCTCGGCGTCGCGGTCGCTTGGTACTCCGACGTGGACTTCGGCGTCGCCCTAGCGCTCTGGTCGCTGCTGCACGGGACCGTCTACCTCGTCCTCGAAGCGGCCACCGCGACGGGCGTCGCGTGCAGCGGCTACGTGTTCATGGGCGCCGCCGTGGCCATGGTCCTCGTCCCCGACCACGCGCTGCTCCTGTGCGCGATCGCCAGCGTGGCCGAGTGGCGCAGGCTCTCCCGCCAGAAGCGGGCCGTGCTCCAGTCGGCCACATAGTCCGTTCTACCCAACGTTTGACACTCATCGTCGCGCAATGGAGTGACGCCGGGAGCCGCGGGCGCTCAACTTTCGCTCGCAGGAGCCGACGTCCTAATCAGCGCAAAGGACTGGCAACGCCATGGCTGTTCACGGTGGATATCGAAGTATGCCCTCCGTGGGAGTCAACGGCGCTACTGGCGATGTGCAGGTCGAGACCGCGCCGAGCAAGAACCCCGCGCCGAACCTCATGCAATCCCTGCAAGATCTGCCCGAGCTGCCCTTTATGGATGGCCCGCTCGGCCATCACGCCCAGTTCATCCTCGGAGCGACGATCGGATACGGCGGCGCGGGCGTGGTGCACGAAGCTGAGCAGGTCGTGCTCGCGCGGGCCGTAGCGGTCAAGCAGCTGCTGGACTCGGGCGACGCGCAGGCCCAGTTCGCGCTCCTACAAGAGGCGCTGGTCACCGGACACCTTGAGCACCCCAACATCGTGCCGGTGCACACCCTCGGAAAGACCGAGGACGGCTCACCCGTCATGGTGATGAAGGTCATTCGAGGCACCCCTTGGACCGACGTGATCGATCAACCGGAGGAGTTTGCCGCGCTCTTGGACGGGCAGGACCCGTTGGGCTTTCACCTTGAGGTGCTCTGCGCCGTGTGCAACGCTGCGCAGTTCGCGCACACCCAGCACGTGCTGCACCGCGACCTCAAGCCCGACAACATCATGATCGGCTCCTTCGGCGAGGTGAGCGTCCTGGACTGGGGCCTCGCCGCGCTGCTGGAGCCCGTCGCAGGCCTCCCGCTGCCCATGGCGCGGGACATCTGCCGAGTCGCGGGCACGCCCGCCTTCCTCGCCCCAGAGATGGCGAGCCCGACGCCCGGAAGCATCGGCGTTCACACCGACGTGTACCTGCTCGGCGCTACCCTGCACTACATGCTCACGGGTTGTCCTCGACACGATGGCCAAGACCTCGACACCGTGCTTGAGCAAGCGCAGCGGTCGGCGCCCGCGGTCTGGCCCAGCGAGGTACCGCACGAGCTCGCGGCGCTGTGCGATCGAGCGTGCCACGTCGATCCAGCGAAGCGACCAGCCTCGGCGGACGAGCTGCGGCGCGAGCTGCACGCGTTCCTACGCCATCGCGGTGCGATCGCGCTGCTGGCGCAAGGGAGCGAACAGCTCGCGCACATCCAAGAGCTGCTGCGCTCGCAGCGCCCGTCCGCGCAAGTGGACCGCCTCATCATCGAGGCGCGCTACGCCCTGACTGAGGGCCTCAAGAGCTGGCCTGAGCACGGCGATGGCGCAGCGGCGCTGCGCGAGCTCGACGCCATCATCGACCTGCGCGCCGCCGAGCGCGAGAGCCTGCTGCACCAAGCGTGGGACGCGGACGTGACCGTCGGGCAGCTCGCCCGCCTGCGCGCGCTAAAGCTCGACGCTGGAGCGGCCGCGGGCATTTGCTTCGCGATGTACCTGGCACTTCACTCGGGCCTCGAGCGGGGGTGGGCCTACCCGCTCGCGCTCGGCGGGTTCACCGTGTACTGGGCGGCGCGTGCGACCGGGCACTGGCTCTTCACGGCGCGCGCGACGATGAGCCGCACGAGCGACGGCGTCGAGCATGCGCAGGCCATCGGCCACGCCGCCGCGACCCTCGCCTTCGGCGCGTGCTGGTACTCAAGCGTCGACTTCGGCCTCGCGGTCGCGCTGTGGGCGGTGCTCCACGCCACCGTCTACCTGGTGGTGGAGGCGACCACCGCGGCGGGAGGGGCCCGCTACGGCTACCTGTTCCTGGTGGCCGCAGCCGCCATGGTCGCGCTCCCGAGTCAGGCTCTGCTCCTGTGCGCCCTCGCGAGCGCCGTCGAGTGGGGCACGCTGATGCGCACGCAGCGCGAGGCGATGCGCCAAACACACGCAGTTGTAACTGGTGTTTAGCGCACCTTATCGCGCAACAACAGCCACGTGTCGCCCACGCGATAGGCGCCAAAGGGGGCCTGCTTGGACGCGCCGGTGGTGACGAGGCTCAGCCCGTACACCTGCGCGACGCCCTCCATCGAGTCCTGGTTCACGATGGCGGCGTGGATGGGCAAGCCCCAGCGCGTGGGCGTGCCGAAGAGGTCGCGCTCGGCGACGAACCAGTCCCCGCGCACCGAGACCGCCAGCACCTGCGTGCCGCGCGCCGTGTCGCCGCCCCAGGAGCGCTCCTGGCGAAGATAGGCGAGGCCCGCGCTGGCGAGCGCAGCCGGCGCGCCCACCGAGACGCTCGCGACGTTCGGCTGCCAGGATCGCCCCTGAATCGCCGCGAGCTCCTCGGCGCGGTACTTGGTCAGCGTGGCCTCCACGAGGGGGCGCAGCGACTCCGTAGCGCTCGCGATGCCGGGTTCATCTGGTTGAAACGCCGGGCAGATCGCGAGCATCGCGCGCGCCTCGGCGATGGCTTTGGTGCGGTAAATCTCGTTGAGCGCCGCGAGCACAGAGGGCTCCGTGTTCATCTGCAGGATCGCGAGGCAGCGGCTCGCGTTGCGGGCTGGCGCCTCGGTGATCGCCTGCAGCCCCTGCTCCACCGGCGCGTAGGCGCGCGAGCCGAGGAAGGGCGTGAGGTCCTCGAAGGCTTGGTTGAGCTCCTCATAGGGGCTCTGCCACGACTCCAGGTGCGCGAGGTACCGCTCGCGAAAGCCGTCCAGCACCTGCTGAAGCGCCGCGGCCGCGCCCATCGCCTCGCGCTGCTTCTCCAGCTTCTGCTGCATCATCGGCACGTTCTTGCCGACCTGCTCCGTGGTGCTGTCGGAGAGCGTCCACTCGGAGCGATTGCCGAGCGCCTCGACGCGCGCCGCCGCCGCTTGGAGCGCCGCCACGTCGGCGCGGCGCTGCTCCATCGGGACCACCGGCGCTTGCGGCGCGGGCGCGTCCTGAACCTCGGGCTCAGGCGCCGGCGCCACCCGCACCGGGTAGGAGTCGTGGGTGGAGGTCGGCGCCGCTGCGGCGTTGCGACCGCGCTCGACCGCCCGCTGCTCGCAGTCGATGAGCGCCTGGCCGTGGTTGTACTTGCACGGCCCCGCGCTCTTGACGCAGGCGGCGAGCCCGGGGCCGGTGAGGCCTGCGTCGGCGCACGGCTCGGCGAACGCGGCGCTCGGCGCGAGCGATATGGACAAATAGACAAGGAACGAGCGACCCTGTTTCACGACGACTCCCGACTGACCGCGTCGACCTCAGTCGCCGCGCCAGTGGGCGAGGATACGCCGACAACGCCGACGCTACAAGCGCGCGTCCGCGATGATGACAGTGCGTTCACGGCCGCCGACGCTGACACACTCCGTCGAGGCGGTGACTCACCCGAGCGAGCAAAACCCTGCCTCCTCGCGCCGAAGCGATCTCAGGCGACGGAGCCGCGATGCCTTTCCTCCTCCTCCTCCTCACCGCCTGCGGGCTGCAGCTGCCCGTGTCCGCGCACAGCGACCCGATCGTCGTGCCTGGGAGCCCGCTGTGCGGCATGACGCAGCTGCTCCCACCGACGCTTCAGGAGCCCGTGCAGGACCTCACGCGCGCCGCGGTCGAAGAGGTGTTCGACGCACTCGGACCGCAGGTTCAAGCGGAGATCGACGCTCAATCAACCGGCCCCGCGACCGCGGTTCACCTCACCCGGCTGCGGCTCGTGCAGGACCCGACGCCCGACGAGCCGAGCCCGTCGAGCTCGCTCGGCTTCTTGTCAGCCCTCGAGGTGAGCATCGGCGACGACGACGGGCTGCCGCTCGTCCCGATCGCGTGGGCGCATGCGATCCCCGAGGACGCGATCACCATCGACCTCTCGTTGGCTTCGACCGTCGATCTGCTCGGCTACCTCAACCAAGGGAGCGCGGTCCACGTCGCGCCAGTCCTGCGCACCTGCCCGCGCCACGACGTCGTGCTCACGTCGATCGCCAGCGTGCGCGTTCAGCTATAGTCGCAGGAAACCTTGGAGGTCCACATGCGTCTCGCGCTGCTCTTCGCTCCCCTGATGTTCGGCGTCGCATGCCAGGACATCAACCTCAACGACGCCCCCGAGGCCGAGGGCGACGACCCGGGCGAGTGCACCGACGGCGCGGACAACGACCGCGACGGCCTGTTCGACTGCGACGACGAGGACTGCTTCAACAGCCCCGACTGCAGCGGCGACACAGGCACGGACGACACAGGCACCGACACGGCCTCGGACACGGACACGGACACGGACACGGACACGGCCTCAGACACGGACACGGACACGGCCTCAGACACCGCGACCGACCCCGTCGTGGGCTCGCCGCAGGTCTTCGACGCAGCCGGCGAGCACAGCTTCACCGTACCAGCGGGCGTGAGTCAGGTTCACCTTGAGCTTTGGGGCGGCGGCGGCGCGGGCGGCTCGCAGATCGGCGCCACCGGCGGCGGCGGCGCCTTCGCGTCGGCCGACCACGGCGTGCTCGGCGGGCAGGTCTTGAGCGTGTTCGTGGCCGAAGGTGGCGCTGCGAACGGCAACGGCGGTGGCGCGTCCTATGTCGCCATCGGCGCGGCGGACCTCATCGTCGCGGCGGGCGGCGGCGGCGGCGGCAGCGACGGCTGCAGCGGCTGCAAAGACGGCGGCGCGGGCGGCGCGGGCGGCGGCTTGGTCGGAGAGAACGGCCACAACCTCACGTCGGGCTTTAGCGGCTACTGCGACTCCGCCACGGGCGGCACCGGCGCCACGCAGGTCACGCCCGGCGTCGGCGGCGTCGCCACCGGCGGGGCGTCCACCGTGTGCGACGGCACCGATGGTGGCCTCGGCGTCGGCGGCGTGTCCCGCGGCACCAACAGCGCCTGCCAGACCACCGGCGGCGCCTCGCGCTGGCACCAAGGCGGCGGGCAAGACAACGGCGGCGGCGGCGGCGGCGGCGCGGGCTACTACGGCGGCGGCGGCGCGGGCTTCGTGTGGACCTACTGCGGCGCGGGCGGCGGCGGCGGCAGCTCGTGGGCGGCCCCGAGCGCGGCGAACGTCGTGCTCACCGGCGGCGCCGGTCAGGACCAAGGCGCCGCCAGCTCCTCAGCGGGCGCTGGAGTCGGCGGCGCGGTCAAGAGCGCGGGCGCGGCTGGCCGCGTCGTCGTGTCCTGGTAGCCAGGTGAGCTGTCGGGCCAGGGTGTTGCGGCTGATGTCCAGCACCTTGGCCGCCGCCGAGCGGTTGCCGCCGCAGCGCTCAAGCACCCAGCTCACATAGGCGCGCTCGACCTCAGCGAGGCTTCGCGGGCCGACGGTGAAGCCGCCGACGACGGGCTCGTTGGTGGCGCGCAGCGCGAGCTCAGCGCGGGTGATGCGCGCCCTACCGTGGCGCTCTCCGAGCGCGAAGAGGAAGTGGTCGACGAGCCGAACCAGGTCGGTGCGCAACGCTACGACTACTCAGCGGTGCAAGCTGTGTTCTCAGGCGTTGACGGCGGGCTCACGCTCGGGCCAACCGCGCCGGTGCGGGTCCACGCGCAGGGCTCCGTGGTGCGGGCGTGGGATCGGTCCAGCGGCGTCGCGCTCGTGGGCGTGCCCGCCAACCGCGCCGAGGTCGGGCTTCGCGTGCAGCCGCGCGAGGACCGCCCCTTCTTCGACGTGACCGGGACCTCGCTCGCGCGCCAGAGCCACACCGACCTGCGCGCCGAGCTCGCGCCGCCCCCGGATGGCGTCACCCTGTTCGACCTGTCCCTCGGCGACGAGCTGCCCCTGCGCGGCGGCCTCACCCTCAAGCTCGGCGTCGACGTCAGCAACCTGACGAATCGACGCTACCGGGACTACACCAGCTTGCTCCGCTACTTTGCAGACGAGCCTGGCCGAGACGTGCGCGCGCACGTCGCCCTCGACCTCTAAGCACCGCTTCCATGCACACCACCCAGGAGGAGCCATGCTCCCACACGCTCGCCCGATCACGCTCGTTCTTACAACCCTATTTGCCGCGGCCTGCGCCGACACAACCCACCCCTCCGAGGTGAACGCCGAGGAGCTCATCACGACCGTGGCGCTGCTCGCGCACCCTGTGGACGGTGGCGCCGACGTGACCGCGACCTGGGCCGACCCCGAGAGCGACGGCAGCCCCGTCGTCGACGTGCTGCTCCTCAACGCGAACACGACCTACGAGCTCACCGTCGCCTTCCTCAACGAGGCCGC
>Ga0210033_1001011_pt1 | contig 26677 bp, 17 predicted proteins | sample CryGeymeta201501_FD_185465 | JGI IMG/M metagenome (GOLD analysis project Ga0210033, IMG submission 185465) | Groundwater microbial communities from Crystal Geyser aquifers in Utah, USA - Crystal Geyser metaG 2015-01 (SPAdes) (version 2) | ecosystem: Environmental > Aquatic > Deep subsurface >... | reverse complement strand
GACCGCCCCGAAACGCTTGACCGGAAGGTCTCAAAGGGCTGCGAATCCACGGGATTCGAGGAGACCTGTCGGTCCGGGGAGCGGCGGGGTCAGGAGACCCTCGCCGAGCACATTCGCGCTAAGTACTAGCTCGGGGCAGGTCTCCGACCGCCCCGAAACGCTTGACCGGAAGGTCTCAAAGGGCTGCGAATCCACGGGATTCGAGGAGACCTGTCGGTCCGGGGAGCGGCGGGGTCAGGAGACCCTCGCCGAGCACATTCGCGCTAAGTACGGTTGTAGTATTGACCTCTCGCGGATCGAGGCGAATGCACTGCCGGTGGCAAGTCTGTCCATCGCTTGAGGCTCTCGCGCTCCTGGCGGCGGCCCGCCAGGAGCGCGGCGACAGTCCTGACTCAGATCGCCACCGGCTCACACAGGTTGGCCGCCTTCGCTGCTGCCCTGCCGCAGATGTGGCAGAGGTACTTGGCGTCCTTCGCCAACTCGGCGACTGTGTTCATCTTCCGGCGGATGACCAGGTCGCACAGGTGCTTCTCGTGTCCTTCGTGTTCCTTGAAGGGCTTCTTGTCGTGTGCCATGGGGTGGTGACTCCTTGTTGACCGCGCCGTTGTCTGCGCTGCGCGCACCAGTAGTGAGTATGGCGCGGCCCGCCGACCTACTGCGCCCGGATTGACGAGGCCGGAGCTCGGGTATAGCGTGTGACAGGTGCCCTGAGACGGTTAGGGGCGAGCGCGCTTCTGGTGGCAAGCTGTGCTCGGCGAGGGTCTCCTGACCCCGCCGCTCCCCGGACCGACAGGTCTCCAGAGCCCTTTGAGACCTTCCGGTCAAGCGTTTCGGGGCGGTCGGAGACCTGCCCCGAGCTAAGAGACCTTCCGGTCAAGCGTTTCGGGGCGGTCGGAGACCTGCCCCGAGCTAAGTACGGTTGTAGTATTAGGGGCGAGCGCGCTTCTGGTGGCAAGCTGTGCTCGGCGAGGGTCTCCTGACCCCGCCGCTCCCCGGACCGACAGGTCTCCAGAGCCCTTTGAGACCTTCCGGTCAAGCGTTTCGGGGCGGTCGGAGACCTGCCCCGAGCTAAGAGACCTTCCGGTCAAGCGTTTCGGGGCGGTCGGAGACCTGCCCCGAGCTAAGTACGGTTGTAGTATTAGGGGCGAGCGCGCTTCTGGTGGCAAGCTTTGTCGTCGCCTGAGGGTATTCTGTGGGGGGATCCATGATGGACCACGACCACGATCTGCGTGTCGAAGGACCTGGGGTTCCCGGAGTGCCCTTGGAGACCCCTGCAGGCGGAGGTCCGCCGAACAAACCGCCTCCTGTGAGCGGCCTCGCCAGGAGGTCCGTCTTGTGCGGCGTGGCTGGCATCTGTTGCTTCGTCACCGCGCCACTGGGGGTGCTCTTCGGGCTGGCGGCGTTCCCCACGGTCTCGGCGAGCCGGGGAGGGCTCCGCGGCCACGGTCTGGCTGCGACGGGCGTCATTCTCTCCTCGCTGATCACGGCGTTCCAGTTCTCCTCGCTGGGTCTCTTCAGACCCAGCGAGAAGGCACGGATGGCTGCATGCCAGGGCAACTTGAGGCAGATTGGCCAAGCGCTGGAGTCCTACACGATCCAACACGGGAGGTTCCCGCAGGCGTCGAGCTGGTGCGACGCTGTTCTTCTGTGCCTGCCCGATCAGGGGCGAGACGTGCTCAAGTGCCCATCCACCCCCAGGCGGACGAAGGGCGAGAGCCACTACGCCTACAACCGGAAGCTGTCAACACTCCGCTGCTCCACTCCCGAACTGGCTGCTCGCGGCGTTGCTGCTGAACTGGTAGTAGTAGTCGACAGTCTGCCGGGCTGGAACCGGTCGGCGTACAAGTCTGCGGATGCCCGTCACACCGGCGGCGCCAACGTACTTTTCCTGGACGGACACGTCAAGTGGGTGCGCGGAGAGGAGGTCCCCAAGGTGCGGTGGGACGTGCCGCCGGCAGTGCCGGCCAAGTAACGGGCCGGTCCTCGACCCCTCGCTTGTGTCACCCTAAGACCCGTGCTAACATGGGCTTCGTCCGCCCCGGTTCCGGTTCTCTGCTCTCCTCTGGAGTGATGACGCTGTGCGCTTGATTCGCCGTTGGAAATGGTGGCAGTTTGCGGTGGCAGGTGTGGTTGCCGTGGGGCTGATAGTTGGGACGATTGCGTACCGCACGCGTCAAGCTGCGGCCCAGGAAGGCGTGTTCTCCTTTGGCTCCGACGCGGGCGCAGCCAAGGATGGGCTGGCTCCCGCGCCGGCGGAGTCAGCGGCCGATCCGGCGGAGAAGCCGACGGGCGAGCTGGCGATCACCTACCACCGACCGACCGACGAGTCTCACTACCACGTTCAAATCCAGGTCGGTTTCGACCAGCCGCTCGTGCCGCTGACCGACGTGAGCGATCCGCAGCGGCAGGAGGTGCTCTCGCACTTCGCAATCGACCCGAAGCCGGCGGGCGCCTTTCGGCTGGTCGGAGTCCAGGCGGTGGTGTTCTCGCCGGAGTCGCCCTTCCCCCCGGCGACCGAGTACACGGTGACGGTGAAGGCCGGCCTGAAGGACGGTACGGGCCGAGCGCTGAAGAACGACTTCGCGTGGAAGTTCCACACCGAGCCGCTGGGGTTGTCCTTTGGGTATGGGAGCCACACGGGGTTGCCGCTGGACGCCACGTTCGCCCTTACCAGCAATGGGGCTCTGGATCTCGCCTCACTGCGGCAGCACGTGCAGTGCGCGGAGACGGGCGACGGCAAGGCCCGCGATGTCGGGGCTGAGTGGCAAGTGACCTCCTCGAAGGACAACCCGCCGGCCGTTCAGGAAGTCACCGACTACCACGGCAACTACCGCTACACACTGACGCCAGGCAGGGAACTCCGCAAACACACGAGGTACCGCCTGACGATCGCGGCCGGCGTGACGCCCGAGGTCGGCAACAGACCGACCGCGGAGCCCACGGCACTGGACTTCTCGACGTACGGCCCGCTGACCTTCACGCTCGAGACAGGCGGCTGCGGGCAGCGCCTGCAGAACGAATACTGGGTCTGGCCCAGCAACCGACTCGACGAGGAGACGCTCAAGGGCGCGCTCTCTCTTTCACCTTCGGTCAAGGGCGACACGGCGTGGTCAAGCCCATACTCCACGCCGCTGCATCTGCCCGATCTGCTGCTCAAACCCGATACGGACTACACGGTCACCATCGGCCAACAGGTGCGGGATGTCTTTGGGCAGGGACTGGCTAAGCCCTGCGTGCTCAAGTTCCGCACCTCGCACCTGCGGCCGCGTATAGACGTGCTCGGCGACATCCGCCTGCTCACCCCGCGGACGGATCCCGTGCTCCCGTACCGCGCTGTCAACCCGCGGGTGCTACACACGCGACTGTTGCCGCTGACGCCGAATCAGTTCCTCGACTGGGCGTTCACCGCCAAGGCGAGCGACTGCTCTGGGGTCTTTGATCTGCATGACGCGCTTGCGCGCAAATCGGCTGAGCCGTACAGGCGGAACGGCGAGGCGCTGCGCGACCTGAACCTCGGCAAGCTGATGCAGTCCGGCAGGGGGCTCGTGCTGTACGACTTGGCGACAACCGAGAAGGACACCCGCTACGACCCGCCGCGGGTGGTCACGCGCGAGGGCGCCATCTTACGGACCAACCTGGGTCTCCAAGGGCAGTTCCTTCCCGCTGAGCTGCAGGTCTGGGCGACGCACCTGACCGATGGCTCTCCGGCGGCCGGGTGCGCGGTAGTGGCGTACCGCTACGCCCGGGAAACCGGTTCCTACTACAAGGACCGCAAGGAACCCCGCAAAGACAGCGGCAAGAACCGCGAGCTTGCCTTCCCCAAGCCCAAGCAGCTCTTCTCCGGGAAGACTGACAAGGCCGGCCGGCTGCGGATTCCGGCTGCGAAGCTGCTGGAGTCGGCAAAGCTGGAGGACCGCTACCTGCGCGGGGCGAGCGGGCTTGTGGTCGTCGTCCGCGAGGGAAACGACTTCGCTTACCTTACGGATCGCTGGTGGCTGGGCACGCAACTGGGCCTGTGGTCGTACACTGCTAACCCCGGGTGGGATGGGCCACAGGTCGTGTCGCTGGGCAGCCTCTTCTCCGACCGTGACCTCTACCAGCCGGGCGAGGAGGTCAGGCTGAAGGGCGTCCTCCGCTACCGAACGGAAGACCGAATGGTCATCCCCCGCGGGACCAAGCTCAAGGTGACCTTGAGCGACCCGCGCGGCGCGACTACTCCGCTGGGGGCGGCGACCACCGACGACTACGGGACGTTTTCCCTCGCCGTCAAGCCCAAACCCGGCGATCCCTTGGGCTACTACTCAGTAACCGCGTCCGCGGTGACGTCGTCGCTCAGCGTCTCCGGCAGCTTCCGCCGCGCCGACTTCCGGCCGCCGCGCTACAAGGCCCAACTGACCACCGACAAGAAGCTGTACGTGGTCGGCGAGAAGATCCGGGCGCAGGCCCAGGGCGACTACCTGTTCGGCGCGCCCTTGGCCGGCGGCGAGGGGACGTTTTGCGTCAACACGGAGCCCCAGGAGTACCAGCCTCACGGGTGGGCCGAGTTCCGCTTTGCCCTCCCCGAGTGGATCCGGTACTACACTGAGGACCGCGAGTCTGCCGAGAAGAGCCTGGTCGAGAAGGACATGACGCTGGACGACCGCGGCCGGGCGGGCCTTGAAGTCCCAGTCGTGGCGGCGGACGTGCCGGAGCCAATGGCGTACTCCCTGGAAGCCGAGGTCAAGGATGTTTCCGGCCAGTCCGTCGGCGCCGACACCACGGTGACCGCGCTGCCGTACGGGCAGTTGACCGGTGTGCGGATGAAGCAGTCCTTCGTCGCGGCGAAGAAGCCCTGCGTCGGCGAAGTGGTTGTGACCGACCCCCAGGGCAAGGCGCTGCGGGGCGTGAAGCTAACCCTCGAGCTGACCTCCCTGAAGTGGGTGTTCAAGAAGATAGACCACGACGGGTACGAGGAAGAGGACTATGTCCTCGAAACGAAGGTTGTCCACACGCAGCCGGTGACGAGCGGCAAGAAGCCGGTCGCCGTGGAGGTGACTCCGCCGGAGGCGGGCGAATACCTGTGGGTAGCGCGGTTTGCCGCCCACAAACCGACCGGCACGGAGGGTGCCGGTTGGCTGTACGTCTCGGGAGCGGGCGCCGTCAACTACCGCGAGGACGCGGACGAGAAGACGAAGATCGAGTTGCGTACGAATCGCGAGAAGTACGAAGTGGGCGACGAGGTACTCGTGGCGGTGCCGTCGCCGTTCAAGCGGGCGCGGGCTGTGTTCAGTGTGGAGCGGGAGAGGGTCTTCTCCCAGCAGTTCCAGGAGGTCGGCGAGGGCGCTGCGACCTTCCGGTTCCGTGTCACCAAGGAGATGATTCCCAACGTCTTCGCGCAAGTGAGCCTGACGGAGTTGGGACCAAAGGACGGGAACCTGTTCGCTGACAAGGACCACGTGCCATACCGGTTGGGGTTCGTGGAGATCAAAGTCGACCGAGCGCCGCATCGCCTCGAAGTGAAGGTGACTCCGCGCGACCCGAAGCGTCGCCCCGGCGAGACCGCCGTGCTGAACCTGCACGTGGACGACGCCACCGGCAAGTCGGCAGCCGCGCAGTTGACCGTGATGGTGGTCGACGAAGCCATCCTGAACCTGACGGGGTACCGCCCGCCCGATCTCGTCGAGCAGGTATTCCAGGACCGGGCGCTGTCGCTGTCGCTGCTGGACAACCGCCCGCTCGTCGTCCACGCCAGGAAGAAACTGCCCGCGCCACCCAAGGGCTGGGGCTACGGCGACGGCGGCGAAGGAGGAGCCATCGCCGGCGCCCGGCTGCGGAAGGATTTCGTGCACCTGGCGTACTTCAACCCGGACCTGCGTACCGACGACAACGGCAACGCCCGCTGTGAGTTCAAAGTGCCCGACAACCTGACGACGTGGCGCGCCTTGGTGGTGGCTGTATCGCAGGAGAACGACTTCGGCTCCGGCGACGCCACGTTCGTGGTCAACCAACCGCTGATGCTCCAGGGCTTGCTGCCGCGCTTCGCCCGCGTCGATGACCAGATCACCACCGGTGTCGCCATCAACAACCGGACCGGCGCGGCCGGCAAGGTGAAGGTGACGTGTCGCGTGACGAAGGGCGACGCCTTGTTGAAGGCGATGGGCGTCGCCGGCGAACAGACCGTCGACCTCGCCGACAACCGCACCGGCGCCATCCGCTTCCCCAAGGCAGCCATCGGCGTGGGCGACTGCGTGCTTCAGTTCGGCTGCGAGTTGGCGGGCAAGGACGAGGCCGGAAAGGCCCTCTCGGCCGCCGACCGACTGGAGCTGCCGTTGGTCGTCCAGCAGCCGGGTCACTGGGAGACGGTCACGGTGAACCGGGAAGTTCGCGATCGGTTCGAACTGCCGGTGAAGCTCACCGATGCCATTCGCACCGACCTGGGCGAAGTGAACGTCTCGCTTTCCTCCACCGCCTTCGGCAACCTGGCGCCCGACGCCGAATGGCTGGTGCAGTACCCGTATGGGTGCGCGGAGCAACTCTCGTCGCGGCTGATTGGCCTGCTGGCCATCGAGGAGCCGGCGAAGCGGTTCGGGTTGAGCATCCGGTCGGAGAAGCCGCTGAAGCAGCTCATTGCGGAGGACCTCGCCGACGTGCTGGAGTGCCAGCGAAGCGATGGCGGGTTCGGCTACTGGCCTGACACGGACTACTACGACGAGCGCATGGGCGACCCGGGGCTCAGCACCCACGTGGCGCTGGCACTAGGTTCGGCGCGGGCGCATGGCTACGAAGTGCCCAAGCGAGTTGCGGACCGGCTCGCGGCGTTCCTGAAGAAGGCGACGTGGGCGGGTGCGCCCGACGGAGCGTGGCTCCTCCACTACCGGGTGCTTCAGGCGGCCGCGCTGAAGGCGCTGGGAACCGACTTCACTCAGCACTACGGGGAGTTGCTGACCAAACGCAAGTCGCTGCCCCTCATCGACTGGGTGCGGCTGGATGGCCTGTTCCAGCGGCAGCCGCAATGGACGCGGCAAGCGCAGGACCTGTACACCGACATCAAGAAGCGCGAATGGATCACCGAACGGGGCGTCCACTTGGAGGACTGGCAGGAGTCCGGCCGGTGGTGGTGGTCGTACATGGATACGCCGCTGTCGCTCGCTGCCGCCGGGTTGAAGCTGGACCTGCAAGCTCAGCCCAAGGACGAGCGCGTCGCGAAGACGGCCAACTACCTGGTGAACAGCCGCAAGCACCTGGAGTGGCGGAACACGTACGACACCGCCCAGATGCTGGAGGCGCTGTGCCAGTACGTCAACGTACGCGAGTCCACCAAGCCCGACTTCACTGCGCGCGTGGGCATGGATGGCGGCAAGCCTGCGGAGTTGCAGTTCAAGGGGTACCAACTCGGTCAACAGGAACACCGGTTCGCCCTGTCCAGCCTGAAGGAGGGCACCCACCAGTTGCGCGTCGAGAAGGACGGGCGCGGAACGCTCTACGCGACCCTGGAACTGCGATACGTGCCCAAAGGCGAGCGACCGCCGCAGAGCCAGGGCTTCTTCGTCCAGCGGGAGATGACCAACCTGCGCACGAAGAAGCCGGTCGCCTCGGAAAGCGACGAAGTGCGCGTCGGCGATGTCGTCCGGGTGAAGCTCACCCTCAATTCCCCGCAGGGCGCGTTCAACGTTGCTGTGGAAGCGCCGGTGCCCGCCGGGATGGAGCCGGTGGACACGAGCTTCAAGACCACTCCTGCCTCCGCCCGCGAAGCCGAGAGCAGTCGGAGCAAGCAAGACTGGTGGCGCCCCAACCCCTTCGACCACCGCGAGTTCCATCGCGACCACATCGCCCTGTTCGCTCAGGACTTCCCTGCTGGCGTGTACGAGTACGAGTATCTGCTGCAGGCGACGAACCCCGGCTCATTCACGTACCCGCCCGCCCGCGTCTACCGGATGTATGAGCCGGAGGAGTTTGGCGCGACGAAGTCGGAGAGGGTGAAGGTCGGAGCCTCGTAGCGCTACGGCGCCGAGAACACCACCCGCTCCTTTTGGTCCCATGGGCCGGATTCGACGAACAACCTGTGTCGTGCTCGGCCTCGCCTGCCTCCCGCCGCTTGCCTTCCGGTTGTCGGCGCGGTGCGTCCCGATTCGTGCGGCCGACTTGGCGCACACCCCGGGGCGACTTGTGCGATTCACCGACCGCCATGGCGAAGCGCTTGGTTCCGTCCTGACCGACGGTGACGGCGCTTGCCAGCCGGTGAAGCTGAGCGAGGTGTCACCGAACGTCGTGCGCGCATTCGTGGCGGCGGAGGATCGTCGCTTCTACCGGCACGGCGGGGTGGACTGGCTGGCCATGGGGCGGGCGGCGGTGCAGAACGTGCTGGCGCGGCGGGTGGCGTCGGGCGGGTCCACGCTCACCATGCAGTTGGCGCGGTCGCTGCAACCCAACGCGAGAACGCTCCGCAGCAAGCTCCGGGAGATGCACACTGCGTGGCGACTGGAAGCTGGGATGAGCAAGGGCGAGATCCTCGAAGCCTACCTGAACCGTGTGCCGATGGGCGGGAACCTGGTGGGGGTGGGAGTAGCGTCGCGGGTGTTCTTCGGCCAGTCGCCGGGCGCCCTGAATCTGGCGCAGGCGGCGCTGTTGGCGGCGATCCCGCAAGACCCGGTGCGCAATGACCCTCGCGTCGGCCGGCAGCGGGCCGAAGCGCGCCGCGCGTACGTGCTCCGACGCGTGGTGCAAGCGGGATACGCCACGCCCAAGGCTGCCGACCTCGCCCGCAAGAGCCGTGTCGAGGTGTCGTCGGGCGGCGACGAACTGGCAGCGTACCAGTTCTTCTTTCATGTCCTCAAGGCGCTACCTGCAGAAGCCACCGAAATCCGGCTGACGCTGGATCGGGACACGCAGCAGATGGTCGCCGAGCAGATGCGGGTCGTTCTGGGTGGGTTGACCGACCGGAACGTGACGAATGGGGCCGCGGTCGTGCTGGACAACCACACCGGTGAGGTGCTGGCGTACGTCGGGTCGGCTTCGTTCTTCGACGTGAAGCACGCCGGCCAGGTCGATGGTGTGCAGGCGGCGCGCCAACCTGGCTCCAGCCTGAAGCCCTTCGTCTACGCGCTGGCGTTGGAGCACGGCTTCACGCCAGCGACGGTGTTGCCCGACGTCCCGACGGCGTACCCGATGGCCCCTGGGCAAGAGTATGCACCGGAGAACTACTCGAACACGTTCCACGGGCCGGTGCTGCTCCGAATGGCGTTGGCGAACTCGTTCAACGTTCCGGCGTGTCACGTGGCTTCGCGGCTGGGCGTGCAGGAGGTCTTAGGGCAACTCCACCGGTTCGGCTACCGCTCGCTGGACCGCAGTGCAGACTACTACGGGCTTGGCGTCGTGCTGGGTGGGGGCGAGGTCAAGCTCTACGAACAGGCGCGCGCCTACATGGCGCTGGCCAATGGCGGCGAACTGCGGGAGCCGGTCGAGACGCTGGAGGTGAATGGGAAGTCGGCTGGCGCCGCTCGCTCCCGGACGCGTGTCTGCGAGCCGGTCACGAGCTATCTGCTCACCGACGTCCTGTCTGACCACAACGCCCGCATTCTATCCTTCGGACCGCGCTCAGCCCTCAACCTGCCTTTCCCCTGCGCCGCGAAGACGGGCACCTCCTCCGGGCACCGCGACAACTGGACCCTCGGGTATGCGCGCGACTACACTGTGGCGGTGTGGGTCGGCAACTTCGATGGCTCGGAGATGGAGGGCGTCTCCGGCATCACCGGCGCCGGGCCGCTGTTTGCCCGAATCATGTACCACCTCTACCGCAATCGCCCGGAGCCCGAACCGTGGCGTCGGCCGCCCGGCGTCGCCCGTCGCCCCGTCTGCAGCCTCTCCGGCTACCGCCCCGGTCCCTACTGCCCGCACACCAGGGACGAACTGCTTCCGGAGTCAGCGCTGCCCGAGTACGACGCCCCTCAGTGCACGTGGCACAGCGAAGCCGGGGTGGAGGTGCCGAAGGAGTTCCGGCCGGGCGCTCAGCCCTGACTCGCTACCAGATCGTGGGGAGACCTGCGGCGCGGATCTGCAAGTCGCGGGTGATGAGTGGCACGCCGAGGTAGAGAGCAGCAGCGGCGATGATCCGGTCCGGGAGTTCGAAGATGGCGGCGCGGGGAATCAACGTCATTGCTTGGGCGACACACCTATCGAAGGAGATGATCGTCAGCACGTTGTCCGACGCTTCGGTGGCGTCGAGTACTCGCTGGAGCGCCTGCTGCGGGACCCGTCCCTTCTCGACGAGGTATACGAGCTCGGCCAGTGTCATCGCCGATACCCCGACGGGGTCGCCGCGGGCTGCCGCGTCTTCCACCTGTTGCCGCGCAGGGGCCGACAGGCGCTTGTCGTCGAACACGTACCAGACGACCCCGTGCGGATCAGCGATGGCGGCCAGCCTCAGATATCCTCGCGAGGGAAGTTCGCCCATGCCTCGCGACGCGCCTCGTCGATCGCCTCGGCTGAAGGCGCGGGACCCAGGTCTGCGCACAGCCCACGGAGGGATCTGAGCGGCGTACGCCCGGACGGCGTCGGCCGCGCCACCTCGGGGGCTGCCCGGGCAACAACTCGAAGCTGGTCTCGCGGCGGAAGCTGCCGGAGCAGTTCCAACACGCTATCGACGGTGACGGTGGCTGTGCTCATCTCGGTGACCTCTTCGTTCCTTCGGTACGGCCAGCATAGCAGGGTTGCGCCCAGCGCGAGACGTTTGCCGTTGCCCTGCTACGCCACCTCGATCATCACCTTCACCCGATCCGGTCGCGCCATCATCGCGTACGCCTCGTCGAGCTGCTCCAGCGGGAACCGATGGGTGATGATCTTCTCCGTGTCGATCAGCCCTTTCTCTTGCAGCTCCAGCGAGCGCTGCATGGCTTCGGTGCTGACGGAGAAGGACGCGGTAGTCTCGATCTCGAGGAAGTGGTACTCGCCCGGGCGCAGGTGGATGTCGCCGGGCGTGGTGACGCCGAAGACGTTCAGCTTCGTGCCGCGGCGGCAGAGGTCGTAGGCGAGTTGGGCAGCCTCCAGCGGCCCGGCAGCCTCGAAAACGACGTCGGGCCCTTTCGGCAGAATGTCGTAAACGGCTTCCTTTCCGTCGCACTCTCGCAGGTTGAGGAGGTGGGTGGCGCCGCACTCCCTGGCGCGCTGGAGCGGCAGGTCGGCAACGTCGAGGGCGAGGATCTTCCCCGCGCCCGCGGCCTTGGCCAGCAGAATAAGCAGCATGCCCATCCCGCCGGCGCCCACAACGACGAAGTCCTCCCCGAGCCGCAGGTTGACGTACTTGATGAGCCCCTTCCAGCAGCCGCCCAGCGGCTCTGTCAGTGCCGCCGCCGCGAACGAGACGTTCTTTGGCTTGCGGAACACGGCGCGGACGGGCACGCGCACGTATTCTGCGAACGCGCCGGGCAGCACGGTGTCGAACCCGTCACCGCCGATCACGGCGCCATCTGCGCAGTAGTGCGTCCGGCCGAGCCGGCATGGTTCGCACAGCCCGCAGGAAACAGCCGGCGACATCACCACTTCGTCACCTTCGGCGAACTCGGCCACGCCGGCGCCGACGGCCGCGACGATCCCTGAGGCTTCGTGCCCGCAGATCATCGGCGGCTCCCAGTTCATCCGGTCGCCGGTGTACGCCTTGTAGTCGGTCTGGCAGATGCCGCAGGCTTTCACCTGCATGACCACATCCGTCGGGCCGGGTTGGGGAAGAGGGACCTGCTTGAGGATTTGCTGTCGGACGCCCTCGAGAACTGCTGCGAGCATGGCGGCTCCTCCAGGAATGTGATTGCTCGTGTCGGGCTACGGCGCGGCGAACACACCCCGCCGCAAGTCTGGCAGTACTTCCGTCGCCAGGCGTTCATCCAGGCTGAACAGAAGGAAACCATCGGCGCCTTCCTGCCGGTCCTGGTAGACCTGCTCCGCGATGGTGACGGCGTCGGGGTGCAGCCAGGCGCCAAGTCCGACGAACAGCGGCTTGTTGGCGGCGGCTTCGCGCTGGCGTTTCACGTGGTCGACGTGCCGGTCGTAGTAACTGGGGGCATCGTACGTCATCGGGCAGACGAAGTCGAGCCAGCCTTCGCGCAACCAGCGCGCCCAGTCTTGCCCGACCAGCTTCCGGTGCGCCGGCCACGACGCGTACACGGCGGCAGACAACTGGCACCTGGGGTTGGCGGCGCGGACCGCTGCCGACGCGGCACGGACGACGTTGCTCACCTGCTCGCAGCGCCAATCGCAGAACTGCTCGTGGAAGTCGCCCTTGGGCAGCACGTCCTTGGGCCATTCCGGCACTTGCCGGCCGAGGGATTGCGCGAACAGGGATCGGTCCAACTCGCCGTACGAGCCGGTGTAGTTCTCGTAGCGAATGTAGTCGAAGTGGACGCCGTCGACGGCGTAGTTCCGCGCGACCTCCGCCATCATGTCGGCCTGTAGCTTGACATTGTCGGGGTGAGCGGGATTGAGCCAGTACGCCAACTGCCCACCTTCGTTGACGCGGTCTTTCCCGTCGGGGCCGAACTGCCAGCGCTTCTCTGCCGATAGCTTGTCGATGATTGCTTTCGGAGGGGTCCGCCAGTTGTGGTTGATGAACCAAGCGTGAATCTGCAACCCGTGCCGGTGGCAGGCGGCGACGGCGTCGCGGAGCGGGTCTTCATCCGCCCCGGGGGCCATTGGCAGCACCTCGCTGTGGTAGTGCGCCTGGCCGGCCCACTCGATGCGCACGAACAGCGCGTCCAGCCCCAGACCCTTGGCACGCCGCGCAGTCTGCTCCCAGCCCCAGTCACCGATGCCGTTCGGGCTGACGACCCAGACGCCGCGGAGCCGGTCCGGTCGAGAGGGGAAGCCGCGGAGATAGACGTTCTTCGTGCGCTGGCGCAGCCGGGTGAGCCGGGCGAATGCGCGCCATGGTTCCGCGCCATCCACCGCTCGGCTCTGTAGTCCGAGGATCTCATCGGCGACCAGCCGGGCGGCCAGCGACGGCCGCTGGCGCTCCGCGAACGCGACCAGCTCTGCCGGCGTTGCGGCAAACCGGAACCGGCACAGTTGCGCCAGCACTCTCGGCAACGCTCGGCTCCAGATCGTTGGGTCGTATGCACCGATGACAGAGAGGAGGAACTGCGCCTTCGCTTCGGTGTCGCCGCGGGTGAAGACGTGCCCGAACCACGCGGCTTCGTCCGTCATGACCAGCGCCGGGTCGGTGGTAGTCTTCCCGTCTGCGGCCACCCAGTCGGCCGCTACCCGCGCTTTGGCGCCGACGGCGGCAAGCACGTAGGCATTCCAACTGCTCTGGTCTACACTCGCGGGAATCCCCTTGGGAGCAGCAGCCGTGGGATGCACGAACGCAAACCGTTTCTCCGTCCCGGCAGCAGTGTAGACTGCCTCACCGACGCCCAGTCGCGCTCGGACCGGGTCGGGCAGGTAGTAGCAGAAAAGGGCGTGCCCGCCAGCGTCGAGGAACTCGCCGATCTTCGCCAGGATGTCGCCCTGCAGGTCCGGGCTGTAGGCGCAGAAGAGGAACTCATCCCGCGGGAGGCCCGCCTTCAGCACGTCCTCGTCGTCCAGCGTGTGGTGTTTCAGCCCTGCCGCTCCGGCAACGCCGCGCGCGATCCCCAGGTAGGTGTGCGCATCGTCGGCCCGCGAAGCCTTCGCGGCGAGGAAGCTGCGGGGCCGTAGGAGCACTACGTCGTACTTCTCCGGCGGCGCGTCCTCGGCCGCCGATGCACGCGGCGTCGTCACGATCGCCAGCGGCGCCAAACAGACCGTCAGTGCCGTGACGAGTCTGGTTGGCACAGAACGGTTCATCCGGGGGGCCATGGCGGTCGCCTCAGCTCCATTCCGCCACGTCGGCCGGGTAGCCGCAGACCACGTTGTCGCCGGCGAAGGTTCCGAGGAAATGCGCGCACACACGAGTGGGTTTCTGCACCGGGCTCACACACTGCTTCCTGCCCAGTAGCGGACACTCGGGCGGGGTCCAGTCCACCGAGTTGAAATCGTTCACTTCGACGGCGAGGGTGGTCGAAGTGACTTCGGAAACCGCCGGGGGGTTCTCGCCAAAGGCCGGGTTGTCCGGTCGCTCCATGCGGAGGGGGAGAGGCACGGCTTCGGGGAAGGAGCAGAGGACCGTGCCAGCGCGTGCCACCCGGTAGAAGTGCGGACAGTGCTTCCCGTCGTTGGTGGCGCACTTGCCGCCGATGGCGCCGGGACAAACGCTCTTGGGAACCTCGATCTGCAGACGCTGCGAGGGTACGAGGCGTAGTTGGCGCTCACCTGCCCGGTTCCACAGTGTCTGTTCGGCGCGCGTGAGGTGGCGAGGGGGTTGCATTCGGTGTCACCGGCCTCGAGCGGGGCGTGCGGCCAACCGGGCTGCGAGGATCGGTTGCCGCTCGTGCAAGGCGCTTGCCGCGTGCTTGCCGACCGGACGAACTCGGGGAAGAATAGCGAGGTTGGGGCGAGTCCGGTAGGCGGGCCTGACCGGACGAATGGAGACCCGTTGAGAACGAAGACGCTCAGTTCACCTTCCTGCCTGCCAGTCCTTGCCGGCGCACTCGTCGTTGCACTGTGTGCCCGGCCCGTCGCCGCGCAAGTCGGCAACTTCACCTTCGTGCATCTGACCGATGAGCACTTCCCCCACGATGCGACCTCTGCAGAGGTCATCCGCCAAGTGACCCAGCTCGGAGCCGTCCGGCTGGCTCCGTTCGGTATCGAGTCCGACCGGCCGAGCTTCGCGATCTCGACGGGAGACATGACGGAGTTCGGTATGGACGGCTGGCAACAGTACCTCTCTGCCTGGCAGGGCGCCCCGTTCCCCGTCTACCACCAGACCGGCAACCACGACAACACCTGGACCGCCCTACGCCAGCACATCCGCGAGCTGCACGGTTCGGACCCGTACTCGTTCGACTACGGCGGCTGCCACTTCGTCGGCATCGACACGGCGACCCCGCAGGACCCGCGCCCCTCTATCGGCAGAGAGGTGCTGCTGTGGCTGGACCGGGACCTCGCCACGGTGCGCGCGGCGACGCCGCTCTTTGTGTTCATGCACCACCCGATTCCGGGAAGCGAGTTCGCCTGTGAGTTTGACTACGACCGACTGCTCGACCGGTTTGCCGGCCACAATGTCGTGCTCTTCCTGGCGGGGCACTCGCACGGCGCGGCGAGGTTCAAGCCGGGCCCGTTCGACGGCCTCATGGGTGGGTCCACCTTCGGCAAGATCCCCGGGTACGCCATCGTCATCCTCCGCGACGGCAAGCTCTACGTGGCCTACCGCGTGGCGGCAGAGCCCGAAGCGACTACTGAACTGCTGACCAAAGAGATCCCCCCCCGGCCGCTGGTGCCGGTGGTGACGATCACTTTGCCGGCCGAGGGCACGGACGTCGTCCCCACCAACTGCCGAGTCGAAGCCGCCCTTGCCGACTCGCCGCACCGGTTGGTGGTGGCGCAGGTGGCCGTCGATGGCAAGACGTTCCTCGACCTTACGTTGACTGGCCGCAGGGCAGTCGGGACGATCCCCGCTGAGAAACTCACGCCTGGAGCGCACCGCCTTCGCATTGGCTTCAAGACCGAGACCGGCGAGATCTTCGGCCGCAGCACGTTCGTATACGTTCCCGCCTCGCAGCCGCGCGTGCGCTGGCGGACGTTCCTTGACGGCTCTTCGAAGAGCACGCCGCTGGTGACGGGCGACCGGCTGTACGTCGGCGCAGACGACGGCAAGCTGTACTGCCTCGAGACCACCACCGGCAAGATTCAGTGGGCGTTCGCGGCGGGCGGGGAGATCCTCACCGACCCGTGCCAGACCGAGTCCGGGGTCTGCTTCGGCTCCGGCGACGGTGTCGTCTACACGGTTAGCGCGGAAGGCAAGGAAGTGTGGCGCCAGCAGATCGGCAGTCCCGTTTACAGCTCGCCGGTCGGCGAGCGCGGGCTGGTCTTCTTCGGCAGCAACAGCGGCAAGTTCTACTGCCTGTCTGCGCGCACCGGCGCGGTGAAGTGGGTCTGCCGGGAACCGACCTATGGGATCGAGAGCAAGCCGTTCCTTGCCGAGGGTGTGGTCTACTTCGGCGCCTGGGATCAGTACGTGTACGCGGTCCGCGCCGAAACTGGCGCGCTGCTGTGGAAATGCAAAGGCGAGGCCAGCGCCACAAAGCCTGCAGCCCGGTACTACAGCCCGGCCGACTGTGGCCCCGTGGCGGCCGGCGGCAAGGTGTTCATTCCCGACCGCGGGTACCTGCTCTCCGTGATCGACGCGAAGACCGGCCAGCGGCTGGCCCCGGGCGCGTCCGTCGGTGGCGTGTCGCTGCTGCCGGACGGAAGCGGCGTACTCCTCCGGAAGACGAAGGGCGTCGCCAAGTGGACGCTGACGGGCGAGCAGGTGTGGGAGACTGAAGTGGAGACGGGGTTCCGCCCGACGACCATCGCCTCGGGGGGCGACCGCCTATTCGGGGTGTCGGACCGCGGTCTGCTGTCGTGCCTTGACACCTCCTCCGGCGGCGTCCTCTACCAGTACCAAGTCACGCCCCGGCTCTGGGTGATGTCCACTCCAGTGGTTCACGACGGAACGGTGTACGTCAGCGCCATGGACGGATCGGTGACAGCGGTCCGATGACCACTCACACACAGGTGGACGATCTCCTGATGAGCGACTGCTGCCATTGCGGCGCGAGGCTGGACCCGGAGACTGGCGCCTGCTCGCGATGCGGAGGGGCGCCGCCGGCGTCGGTGGACGCGGACGTAGAGTCGTCCACGCCCGCTACACCAGAGCCTGCCCTTGGAGAGCAGAGCGACGACGACCGCGAGAGGGAGCTTGCTCTCGCCGCGGCGAACCTGCTCCGGATGCGGCGCCGGTTCCGCGAGGCGGCCAGCCGGGCGATGGAGACTCTGCGAAGCCACCCCGCAGACCCGGACACGCACGCGTTGCTGGGTGACATCCACGCCGACACGGGCGAACTGGGTGAAGCCCAGTACTGGTACCGGGAGGCCATCGGGCTGGCCCCGGAGAACACGAGCTACCAGCAGAAGCTGTCCCGCGTGTTGGCGCGCCGTGACCTCGGTGAGGGAGCCCCAGCCGACCCCGCCAGCGAACCGGCTGTCTGGGAGGCGAGGGCCACCGATCCGCCGCTACCGGGGCGACTACTGCCGCTGGGCCTGACGGCTGTCGCCGGGCTGGCCCTGATCGTTGGCACGTATCTGCTCGGGCAGATGACCCGACCATCGCCGCCGCCACGCCCTCGCGCCGGGACGGTCAAGCAAGCGCAGGCCCGCGGCGCCGAGCCTCCGCGGGCGATTACGGCCGATGCCCTGGCGGATGCCCAATGGACGCAGACCGAGAGCGATCTCCTGGCAAACCTTCGACTGGAGTTGGCTGCGCGGGAGCAGCACGGCTTCGCCCTCTACAGCGCCACGTTTGATCCGGCGGCCGGCTCCCTTATCGTTACCTTCCAGTCGCCGACCTCTGATCACCAAGGCAAGGCGCGTGACCAGGTACTGACGCGCGCCAAGGCGGTGGCCCGCCTCGCCAGTGGCGCGTTGCCCAGGGCGGAGTTCGTGACCGTTCGCGCGGCCGTGCCGGAGGAAGGCACACTGAGACTCGTGTTCGTCGGCGTCGCGACCAAGTCGAGTCTGGCGGCCGCGAACAAGGGTGTGGTGTTCGTGCCGGAATGGTGGGGGTGAGGGACTCCGGATTGCAGATTGAGGACGGCCCGCGCTTGCCTCAGGACGTTTTCCTCTGCGTTGACTGCCCGCCGGCGGCGGCGCCGCTGGAGAAGATGCCGCGGTAGTTGAGCTTGAACTCGTCGGGGTTGTTGCTGGCCGCCAGCGCGTCGTCGAAGGAGACGTATCCCTGCTTGCAGAGCGCCACGAGCGCCTGATTGAGGGTCTGCATCCGGTAGTGGGTGACCGATTGCTCTATGGTCTTGTGGATGCTGCCCGTCTTGCCCTCTTCGATGAACTTCCGCACGGTGGGCGAGTTGATCATGATCTCCATGGCAGGCAGGCGGCCGGTACCGTCGGCTCGCCGGACAAGGCGCTGGGAGATCACGGCCTGCAGACACATGGAGAGCTGCAGCCGGATCTGCTGCTGTTGCTCTGACGGGAACGAGTCGATGATGCGGTCGACCGACTGCGTCGAATCGATGGTGTGCAGGGTCGAGAAGACGAGATGCCCCGTCTCCGCGGCGGTTATGGCGGTAGAGATGGTGACCAGGTCGCGCATCTCGCCGACCAGAATCACGTCCGGGTCCTGACGCAGGACGTGCTTGAGTGCCTCGCCGAAGGACTCTGTGTCCAACCCCAGCTCTCGCTGGTTGATGACCGAGTTCTCGTCGGTATAGGAGAACTCGATGGGGTCCTCGACGGTCATGACGTGGCACTGGCGATTGAGATTGATGTGCTGGATCATGCCCGCCAGCGTGGTCGACTTGCCGCTCCCCGTCGGCCCTGTCACCAGGATGAGTCCCTGGGGCTTGGAGGCGATGTCTTTGAGCACGGCGGGCAAGCGCAGATCGTCCAGAGAGGGCACGCGCAACGGGACGATTCGCATCACTGCGCCCATCTGCCCTCGCTGCTGGAACACGTTCACGCGGAAGCGCGCCACCCGCTCGAGGGTGTACGACATGTCCAGTTCTCGGTGCAGCTCGAACTGCTGAATCTGGGACTCGTTCATCATCGAGTAGACCGCGGTCTTCAAGTCTTCCTCGCTGAGCGGCTCGAACTCCGTGGGCACCATCTTGCCGCCGATGCGGAACAGCGGCGGCCGGCCGACCTTGAGGTGCAAGTCCGATCCCTTGCGTTGGGCCAGCGTGCGCAGCACTTCATCAATGTTCAGCATGGGGTCACCACCGTGGGGATGCGGGCACAGGGCTACTTCGTAGCTGCCGACGCATTGAGGCGCCGCGCATTGTCGAGCAGTTGCCCGACGAGAATGCCGACCGTGGACACCAGTTCGGTATCGTCCGTGTGGAACTCATCGCCGTCCTGCTTGTTGACCAGTTCCAGTACGCCAACAGCCTCTCCGGCCACTCGGATGGGCGCACAGAGCAGGCACCGGGTCTCAAAGCCGAGTGACTTGCTGATCTGGCGGTAGAACCGGGGGTCGCTGGCTACGTCCGACACGGCTACCGGCTGGTTCTGCCGGAAGCACCACCCCGACACGCCGAGACCCGGGTCAATTCGGAACTCCTTGACTTCTTCTGCTTTGGGGCCGGTGGCGGCGGCGAAGTAGAGCTTGCCATCCGCCGGGTCGAAGAGCAGCATCGAGCCGGCTTCGACACCGATGGCCTTCTCAATGATCGCCAAGGCCTTCGCGAGGATCTCCTCTTCGTCGAATGTGGAGTTGAGGATCGCAAAGAGCTGGCGCACCACGCCGAACCGCAGATCGGCCGACCCGAATGCCGTCTGTAGTCGGCTGAACTCCTTCCGCAGATCATCCAACTGGCCTGCTATGTTAGACATGCGCAATCCGTCCTTCCACTGACCTCTTGCCAGGGCTCCACCTTGTCGCCGTGGCGGAGCCCCCGTTCGGCCAGGACTCCGAGAGGAGAAGCTGCCGAAGTCGGCATCGATTCTGGTAGGGTGATTCTACGGGGTGACGCGCCGGTTGTCAAGCGGCAGACCGGCTGTCCCTTGGCCGATCCGGCCCCGAGCGTGACAGCGGGGTGCCGTCCTTGCGTGGAGGTCAGAGCGCGAATAGTCGCCGGCTAAGGGGGTCTCTGGATGGACGGTGCCCGGCACGGGGCGCCGGGGGAGGCTGCTTGTCCTCGACTTCGACCCGGGTCTCGTGGATCGCGCGCCAGTCGCCGGCCCTTCTGACCCGGATCCGCGCCACCACGAGGTGTACGGCCACGACAGCCGCAAACGTCGCCAGCGCCGCGACCCAAGGCGGCAGGCTCCCGGCTGCAAAGGTGGTGAATCGGTCCTTGATCGTCACGACTGATTGGACGAACGGGTGCATGGTTGGCCTCCGCCGGCTGGCCGCAGTGTGTTTGGGATCGCGGCGTCGTTCCTCTAATGTAACGCGGACGAGTCCTGAAGTCACGCGAAATGCAGCAGTGAGGGCTGCGGAAAGCGGCGGACCAAGCAGGACCGCTCCGGCGAAGGAGGAGTGCGGATCCGACGGAGGGGAGGGAGACCATTGGGCGGGAGACAGCAAACCAGCCGTCTGCGCTCAGTACTTCATTCGCACCCGGTATGTCACGGTGGTGATCGCTTTGGGGGCGCACATGACGGGGAACTCCAGGGCCTTGTCGGCGCGGGTTGTGTAGAAGTGGCTAGCTTCGAGGATCTCCCACTGAGGCCAAGGGTGCTCGACGGCGACAGCTTCCACCCACTCGCCTGTCTTGTTGTTGAACTGGATCTCGATGTCCTGCTCCTGCGTGCGCTCCGCGACCTCCCGAAAGGCGGTCTGCTTGCGCGTGCCCTCGAGGTTGCCGACATCGCCGAGCACGATCTCCAGGTCCTTGTCGGCGCCGACCCCGGGGATGCCGCGGTCGCTCACCACTTTGGTCCCTCGGTCTGTCTCCTGGTAAATCATGCCGCTGCCCGCCGGGAGGCTGACCCCCAGACCCGCCCAGTCCGCGTTGCGCAGGCGCACGACGCTCTTCAGCTTCTGCGGGGGAGTGGGGCCCGCGGGGGTGGCGCCCAACGGGTCGAACAGGTACACCCGCTCCAGCGGGACGACTCGGGGAGACAGCAGCGGGACCCGAAGGGGTTCGTCGGCGGCCAACGTCAGGGGCTGCGTTAGCCCGACCAACGGGTACTCGACCACCTCTGTTTCTGTGACAGGCTGGAGAGACTCAACCTTCCGCGTCTCGACAGACTCCAGCCGGAGCTGTGCGTCGGAGAAGGTGATGCCGGTGCCGTTGGTGAGTGTGACCCAGCCGGTGATCTCTGCTTCTCTGAGATCGGCCGAGAGAGTGAGCACGTAGTTGGCACTCCAGTCGAGCCCGTCCGTGAGGTATGTCAGTTCCGCCCGGGCGGCGCCCTTCCCCGGGGGGCGCAGTCGCCAGACGACGCGTGGGGTGAGCGTCACGGCCTCCGGAAGCGGCGGGAGCAGCACCTCGCCGCCCGGGTTGAGAAGCACCTCCCCGGTGTCCAACTGAAGCGCCGCTGGACGCCCGCCTTCGACGCTGAGCACCGTGCCGGCGAGGCGCTGCGTCTCATTGCCGGTGCCGGCTCGCTGGACAAGCTGGACGCGCTCACCCACGCACTGCCTCATCAGGGCATCCCGGCTGGTCTGCCCGGACTCGAAGCGTTGGTCGAGCACCGTGACCGGCTTGTCGGGAAAGCGAAGCTGGAGCGAGTTGGGGTCAAGCCGCTGGCTGACGCCCTCCCACTGCAACTCAAACTCGCCGTCCAGCAGTCGGACAATCCGTCGCTCGACGACCGACGCTTTGCCCTTCGCGCGAAGGGTCAGCGTAGCGCCGGGAACCGCCAGGGGTTCCGCTGGCGAGGGAGTCGCGCCGCCTAGCGCAAGCAGCGGCAGCAGACGGGCAGTCAGGGACAGGCTTCTGTGAATAGTCATGCGCGGAGGTCCTCTGCGTGTTAGGTCCGGCTCAGCTCTTGGCGGACGTGGCAGTCTACGGCTCGCGTAGGAGCTGGAAAACTCGGGGTGCTTCGACGTTCCCCGGCGCGGGTCGGCCGACGCTTGGCGAGACGCCATGATCATACACGAACTGCCCGCACTTGTCCGTGGCGCGCAAGGAGAGCGTTCGTGCTCGCCCGCCCGCCACGAGCAGCTCTGTGTCGCAGGGCCGCCAGGGACCATGGTCCAAACTTCGCTCGATACCGGCGACGCCGAACCCGCCAGGAGCGTCGCGGGCGGACAGACTCACCTTCCAGCCGCCCTCCGGCAAGTCGTCGCCTGCCGGTAGCCGCTCGACTTTGACCTTCGTCCGCGGCGGCGTAGTGTCGAGCTGCCAGTCGTCGGCGAAGTAGCCGGCGTCCAGGAACGCTTCCGGCAGGTAGACGAACGGGTTCTGCTTGGCCTCAGACGGCTTGAGCCGGCTATCCCACACGACGTAGTCTGGCCAGTAGAAGGGCAGCGCCTCCAAGTCCTTGCCGACGTTCCCCGCGCCGTACCGCGACGGGTCCACTCGGCTGGAGAGGTAGCCGCGCGCGACGACGACGTAGCGTTCCGGGTTGTGTGGGTTGGGGGCGAGGAAGAAGTAGTTGACGTTGTCGCCGGTGTAGAGCCGGCTGCCCACGCGAATCCCGGGTGGGAGGTTCGGCGGTGATAGCTCCAGAGGCAGCGCCGGCGCGAACTGGCGGACGACCCAGTTTGTCGAGGGATCGCCGAACAGAATGAGGTTCCTGTCAGCCGGCAGCGAGCTTAGCCCGAAGGCGGTGTCGGGGAAGGGGCGCAGGATGGGTTGGCTGGCGGGGATGAGCGGGCCGTTGGCGAACGGGTAGGGGGGGACCCACCAGTCGTCACGCCGGTCCGCCGGCGGGGTTGCCCCCCCGCTCCACTGGAGGACCATCCAGGCATTCCATTCGGCGGCAAATTGCTCGGCGGCCACCCAGTCGCGGTTGTCCGGAGTGGCTCCCAGCGTGCCGCCGCGGGTGCCGTAGATCACAGTGAACGGAGTCCGGAACGCCTCCGCGAGAGGACCGCCCAGTGCCGGGCACTTCCTCGGCCCGGCCGGCGAGGGTGCGCGCTCGGGCCCGGTCTGGCGCCAGTTGGTGATCTCGTGGTTGTCGTCGAGCCAGGCGCGGAACGAAATGGGCTTGTCGCCGGTGACGGGGCGGGCTCCGCCGTTGTCGACCTGGACATAGACGGGCCGGCGCAGGTCCACGGGCGCGCGGGACAGGTCAAGGGTGAACCCCAGCACGTTGTCGGTTTTGACCTTGACGCGCTGGAGCTCGCGGCCGGACACCACGGAGGCATCCACAGCCCCCCACGTCCGCGTCAGGCACAGGCGGTCGAGGGTCACCCAGTAGCTTCGGTTGTAGCGCAGGTCGTTGGTTGTGTAGAACACGTCGGGTGGGCGCGTCTCCGACTGCTTGGTTGAGAAGAAGTGGTAGTTCGCGGCGGCGGAGTAGCTCCCGACATGCCCCGATTCGCCCACTCGAGTTGCGAACCGATCGCTGCCGATTGCGCGCAGTTTCTTCAGCACCTCTTCCGCGTTGACCGGCGGGTTTACGCCGTCGTTGGTATCGTAAACGAGGTAGGTCCACATGTGCCGGGCGTTCCCTGTCTGCCAGAAAGAGGAGGCAGTCTCGAGAACGGCCTGGCGAGCGGGGTCTACGTAGTCGGGCATCCTGGGCGAACCTGTGCGGTCATAGAAGTGGTCGTAGAACTCTCGGTACGTTGTCCAGCCCGCAGCCGGAGCCGTCGCAGCGAATCGGTCGGGGTACCGGAACGCCTCACGATAGCCGCCGTGTCCGCCCATGGAGCCACCTTCCAGGTAGAGCCGCCGGGGATCCACCTTCAGTGCGGCGTGGTACGGGGTCGTTCGGTGTAGATCCTCCAAGAGCAAATACAGGTCGTCCTCGCCGATGGAATCCCAGTTCTGGTTGCCGCGACCATCGGCGGTCACGAGGAGCCACCCGCTGCCATCCGCCCAGTTCTGCCGCCAGGCATCCGGCGCGGCCGTCCCCGTCCGGCCGCCGAAACCGTGCAGAAAGACCACCACGGGGTGGGGCTGCTGGGGGTCGAAGTCGCGCGGGATGTAGACGTGGTAGGGCTGGAGGGTGTCGTCGAGCGGGGACCGGTAGTACCAGAGGTAGTTGCCCGGCTGAACCCACTCGAAGGGCCGGCTCTCGGCAGCGTTGTTTGGCGTGGTGGGGCCAAGCACCGCGGCTGCGAGCAGCAGCCAGGGAATCGCTCGCTGCGGGTATGCGGGGCTGCATGTGGGAGGAAGGGGCATGGTCGTGAACGCGACAGACTCGACGCGGCTGCTTGGGCGACCTTATTCTGTGTGCCACTGCTCCACCCCTTCTCCGCCGGGAGACTCAACTCATCCCTGCCCCCGGTAGTGTGATATACTCGCGAAGGTTAGGAATACACCGAAGCTATTGCACAAGTTCGACGCCTCTGCGTGCACAGCAGTGTGTTGGGTGCTCACCACACGCCCGCGGGTGAAGTTCTGCGAACTTCCACTTCGGTGTATTCCTAACCTTCGCGAGTATAGAATAGCCCGCAATCTCGGCGGGTGCTGGGGCGTCCAGCCGAGAACACGCGACACACCTGTGGAAGGAGTGCTAACCATAGAGCCTCAAGCCCATCCGGCGTTGACCGCAAGCGACCCCGCCGGCGCAGCGCGCGAGTTGCGCGCGTTGCTGTCCTCTCTCCCCGCGCTCGGGGCGGCTACGTCCTTCCCCCAGTCGGCCGCGCCGGAGCAGGTCGAGCTGCCCGGCGCAGGCAGGCTTTGGGAGTCGTTCGGAGTCATCCGACAGGTCGTGGACGGCTCGGCCGAGGAGGTTGCGACTGCGTTCAGGGCGAACGCGGCGGAGGCCGTTGACGCTCAGCTCGAAGGGGCTAGTGCCGGGATCCAGTTCCAGGTGACCGGCCGGGGAGCGGTGGCAACGGTGGACATAGACATCCACTTCCCCAACGCTACCTACATTCGGCGCCGACGTCGATGGCTATTCGTGCGCCTCACCGAGGGCTCCTATCGCCTCTGGATGCTCGGAACAGAAGGTTGTCCGTACGTCTCCCCCGCGGACACCTTCGCGTTGCGGGAACAGGCCAAGAGCTTGCGGCGAGAGGAGTGGCTCCGAGTCCTGGTGTCCACCAAGGGCTTCGCGCAGGCCTGCAACCTCATCCCAGAGCGGGCCCGCGACTTCCTTGCGGCTGTACTTCAGGACCCCCCCTGCGAGCCGGGCTTTCGCTTGTCGGCAGTGAGGGCGCTGGAGTTCCTGCCTCGAACACTCGCCATCGGCGTGCTGGAGACCCTGGCGTACCACCCGGACCCGGAGGTGCGGCGCACCAGTCTGGGCGTCTTCTGGTCGATAGATCCCGAGGACGCCATCGGGCCGATGATCGATTTGGTTTCGGAGACCTCCTGGGACGCGGTCGACTTCTTCCTGCATCTGAAGGGCGCCAGTCAGGCACTCCCCCTCATCGCCGAGCGAGGAGACGTCCAGGCGTTCCGCAGTTGCCTCAATCACCTTATCCACGCGAACTGCTACGACCTCGCCGTGCCGGGACTGCTGGCTGCCATTCACTCGGGGCCACCGGAACTCCGGGAGGAAGCCTTCAGCGAGTTGTGTTTCCTGGGCGACTGGCGGGTGCGAGCCCTGCTCATCGGGCAGTTGCAGGACGCGGCCGAGGAGAGCCGGGCACAGCTGCTGGGCCGGCCGTTTCGGTCGAGTGCCCGCGGCTCCCGAGACCATGTTGTGGCGCTGATCCGAGAGGAGGCCTCGCGGCAGTTGCACATGGCGTACCATAGCTCTTGGGCAGCAGGCGGGAGCGCCCCGGCCCTCAACGCATCCGACGGACTGTGGTTATGTGCTCGCCGCAGTCGATTTCCCAACCGGCAAGGTGATGACCCGCGTGATGCTGGCGTGTCGCGTGGGCGAGGACGACTACCTCTTCTGGGCGGTTGAGCCGGGCCACGGCGACGCACTCTATGCGGATACCCGCGGGCGTGATTGACAACCTGCCGGGTTGACAGCCAGGCGCCGACCATGTAGCATTGCGCCCCGAGCCCGTCGGCGACCTCGCCGGCCGCGACCAGGAAGTCCCTTCTTTGGCTGAGAAAACGCTGTTTGAGGAAGTTGAACTCTACGATCTCCCGGAGATTGCCCGGTTGACTGGGGTCTCTGTGGGGACGTTGCGCCGCTACGTCAAGGAGGGGCGGCTGCGGGCGCACAAGTTCGGCGGCAGGTACCGGGCCACGAAAGAACAGGTGCGGGCCTTTGTCGATGGTGACGGCGACGGCGACGTTGTTCCCGCGGTTGCCGGCGAGCGCCTGACGGGCGCGTCTGCCGTGCCGCTCCCGATGGAGGGCGCTCCGCCTGAGACCTTCGCGGGCGAGCGTCGTGAGGGGCCGGAGCCGCGACTTCTGCCGGAGGCTGAGGGCGAGACTGCCAGCGCGGACGAGCACTCGTTGGTCCGTGTTGGGCGGGCGCCGCTCGAGTACAGGCCGGAAGGCGTCCACGGAGGGGGCGAAGACTCCAGCCCGCCGCAACTGCTCTTCATGAAGCCGGGAGACGTGGATGCGCTGGTGTCGTCTCTTGCCGCCCACACGAAGCGTATCGAGGAGAGCGCGGAGGAGCGAGACCGGCAGATTGCCGGGCTGGTAGAAGGGCTGCAAGAGAAGAACCGCCAACTCCGGCATGCCGTCGAAGGGGTGCGCGAGGACACCCGGCGAGCAGTGCGTGAGATGGCGGACGAGATTGTCGGGAAGGTGCTTGACCCTCGCCGGGAGGAGCAGGACCGGATCCGCTTCTCGTGGCTCCGAGGCCGGATGGATGAAGTGGCGGAGCGAATGGACCAGTTGCTCACCAGCGAACCGGCTGGCGGTAAGGGGCGTCCGTGGTGGCGCCCTTGGTGAGCCCAAATCGACAAGATTGCTCCAAGCATTGACAGGGCGCCGTCGGTCCCCTATAATCTTCCGGGGCTTTTCCGGTTCATCCGGATAATGCGCACTTCGTGAGTTTGGCGCTTCTGGCTACCGGCAGGTTCAGACCGTTGACTGCTCCAGACGTTTCGGCTACTCTCTCGGGTGCCGGACGGAGGATAGGGCAACGCTGGAGAGCG
>Ga0210033_1001010_pt1 | contig 26714 bp, 21 predicted proteins | sample CryGeymeta201501_FD_185465 | JGI IMG/M metagenome (GOLD analysis project Ga0210033, IMG submission 185465) | Groundwater microbial communities from Crystal Geyser aquifers in Utah, USA - Crystal Geyser metaG 2015-01 (SPAdes) (version 2) | ecosystem: Environmental > Aquatic > Deep subsurface >... | reverse complement strand
GGTGAAGACGGGCACGTAGCCGGCCGCCATGCCCACGGTCTCGGCGTAGCGCGTGGCGTCGAAGCTCAGGCGAAAGCCCGTGCCGCTGCTGGGGTCGTCGACGAGCATGTCGGGCTCGGGGAAGCGCGCCAGATCCCCGCCCTCGGGATCCCAAGAGAAGACCGTGCAGCTCGGCCCGGCGTCCGCCACGCCGTCGTCGACGAAAGGCGAGTCCGCGCTGGCGTCCGTGGGACCTCCGTCGCCGCTCCCGCCGTCTGGCGCGCCGTTCGAGCCGCCGCAGGCTGGCGCGGACATCGCCGCCAAGACCAAGACCAAGACCGAGAGCACGCGCATCCGCACCTCCGCGACCGAAGGTAACAGCAGCGCGCCGGGCTGCTCAAATGCGGTTCAGCGCTCGAGCAGCACGGCGCCGCCCAGGATCGTCGCCTGGTCCGCCGTCAGCTCCGTGCCCCGGCCGCGACCACTCCAGAACATCAGGTTCTCGCTGCCGAAGCCGCTGCACTCGCCGGCTGCGAGCACGCCATCGCCGTCCGCGTCGTGCGAGGGATCGCAAACAGGCGTGTCACCGAGCGCCTCCGCGCCGCTGCCGTTGATCTCCGAGGTGTGGAAGAGGCCGAGGAAGTGGCCGACCTCATGGGTCAGCACGGCGCCCAGGGAGAGCCGCTCTTCGCCGATGATGGACGCCGCGACCACGACGCCGCTGCCGGTGGTGGCCATCACGCCCTGCGGTCCGGGGATGCCGCCCGACGCGCCCAGAGCGCCGCGGTCCATGGCGCGCACGAAGAAGACGGGCAACGCCGGTTGGCGCAGGCCGGCGGAGAGCGCGAACAGCTCCTCGCGCTCGGGCGAGTGGCCGTCGGGTGTCTCGTCGAGCACGGCGAGGCGCGTCGCGAGCTGACCCGGGATCACGTGTTGGCCCGCGACGTACGCCGTGATGCTCGCGGCCGAGAGGATGCTGAGCAGCTCCGCGAGCGCGGCCTGAACCTCGGGCGGAGGCGCGTCGCCGACCGGAGCCCAGCCGGGCACGCCGACGTAGAAGAGCTGCAGCGCCAGCGAGCCAGGGCCTGGTACACCCCTCAGGGTGATCTGCTCGACGCTCCCCTCGCCCGTGGAGTCGAGCTCGAGCGCGTAGCCGTCGGGGGCCGCCGGCGCATCCGAGCCGCTGGGCACGAGCAAGGTCAGAGGTCGTCCGAGCGCCGCGATGGGGTTGATCGGCGGATGATTGGCGTCGCCAGCGCTTGGCCCGAAGAGCTCCGTGCCGTCCATCAGTGCCAGGCGATGGGCGCTCACCTCGGCGCCGCAGCTCGGCAAGAAGACACTCAGCGAGGGGCCCGCCGCGAGGGGCAAGGTCACGCGCGGCGCGCTCGAGGACAAGAGCGCTGCCCTCGGCAGGCGCTCCGCGCTCACGCCCGTGGGCAAGAGCACGCGCGGCACGCAGGCGCCCAGATCCTGCGCCACCTCACTCGAGCGCAGCGCCCAGGCGTGCCGACAGACGTCGCCGCCGTCGCAGTCCGCGTCCTCGACGCAGGGCCCGGCGCACCTACCCGAGACGAGACACACGCCCCGCGCGCAATCCGAGGGCTGGCTGCACAGCCCATCACCCGCTGCGGAGGCAGGGGCGCAGAGCAGAGGTACGGGCGCGCCGTCCTCGAGCGGCGCCGCGGTATCGGCGACGCACACGCCCGACGCGCAGTCGGCGTCGCGCTGACACTCGCCCGCGAGCGCGACCCCCGGCGGGCAGTCGACGCCAGGCGGGCCCGCGTCCAGCGTCGGTGGCTTGGCCCCGGAGCAAGCGAGGGAGAGACAGAGCAAGAGCAAGAGGAGCAGCGAGCGCACGCTGCATGGTAGCAGTCACGCGCCGGACAGGCCGGGAACGCTCTAGCTGGGCCAGAAATGCGAAGGGAAGCTGCCGGTCGCGAGGATCGAAGCCAGGTCCATGGCGATGCCCACGCTGGCGTGGATCAGCAAGCCCGTCCAGATCGAGCGCGTGCGCAGCGCGAGCGTGCCCAGAAAGACACCGGCGAAGATGGCGCCGAGGGTCTCGGGCAGGGGCTTGCCGAAGTGCACCATGCAGTAGGGCACGACCATGATGAAGATGGCGTAGCTGCCGAAGCTGCGACGCAGCACGGTCAGCCAGTGGCCGCGGAAGAAGAACTCGAGGGAGAAGAACTGCGCCACGTAGAGCAGCTCCCAGCCGAGTAGATCCGCGCCGCTGCGCCGCGCCAGGCGGTAGAAGGGATACTTCGCGGTGAAGGCGTCGCTCTGGCTCGCCACCAGCACGAGCAAGAAGACCACGCCCAACGCCAAACCCAGGAAGGGCAGCTCCTGACGCAGGAGCCCGCGCCGGAGGCCGTGGTCGCGCACCTTCTCCTTCAGCACGACGCGGATGAAGAGCGCGGGCAGCAGGAAGTAGGTGAGCACGCGAAAGGCCGCCCACCAGGCGTGACCACAGAGCGCGTAGGCCGCGGAGTGCGGCAGCGTGACCCAGAAGGATCCGGGCGCTGCGTCGCGGGCCAGCCAATGCACCCACGCCTCGAAGTCGGACGCGCGCCCGAAGCGCGCCTTCAACGCCAGAAGCGCCGCGCCCACACACAGCAACCAGACCGGTCGATAGTCGTAGCCGAGCCCAGCAGCCTGGCGCGCCTCGCGCTCCCGTGCGGACTCGGCGTCGGCGCTCTGCCAGGTCTCGAGGAAGAAGCGCCGCGGATGCAGCGACGCCAGCCAGCCGACCTCGGGCGCAGCGCCCTCGTGGGTAGCGCCAGTCGCCCCCTGCCCTGCGCGGACGACCCTCTTCTTCCTCTTGCTCATGCGGACGCGCAGCCTACTCCAACCTCGGCTACGATGCGCGAGCACCCAATCAATACAACAGCGGCGCGTGGGCGAGCACGTCGCTCTGCTGTGGGCTCAGGGTCTCGCCGACGCCCGCCCAGAACATCAAATTGTATCCGTCGTTGGCCGCGCACTCCTCGGGCATGACGTATCCGTCGCCATCGGCGTCCAGGGAACGCGGACAGCGCAGCGTGTCGGGCAGCGGCTCATAGATGCTCCCGTCGTATTCCGTCGTGTGCCAGAGACCGAGGAAGTGACCGATTTCGTGGGCCATCGTGTAGCCCAGGTCGTCCGCTGTCGGGTCGTGCAGATCCACCGCGATGAGGATGCCTGAGCTGCCCGTGCCGTGGATGGACTCGGGGCCGGGGATGCCGCCGGCGACACCGAGGGCCAGGCTCACTTCGCGCACCAGGAAGAGAGAGACACTGGAGCGTCCGGCGCCCGCGCTCAAACGCAGAAGCTCGGGCATCTCGGGCAAGCTTCCGTCGGACGTGCCCTCGATGACGGCGAAGTCGCGCTGGAGCTGGCCAACGATCTCGTGCTGGCGAACGACGCCGAGGCGCACGCCGAAGCGCGCGCAGACGCGCTCCACCGTCGCGAGAGCGTCGGCGATGCGCGCGGGTCCGCGATCGCCGCTGGGCGCCAGGCCGCGCGCGCCGACGTAGAAGAGATCGAGATCGAGCGTGTGACCGATGCGCTCGCGCGACATGCTGGTGACGAAGACCGGGGTGCGCGAGTCGGAATAGAGGTCGAGCCCGTAGCCGGCGGGAGAGCGCCGCGCGCGCGGGCCGTTGGGCATCAGGATCGAGAGCACGGGGCCCGGCGTGCCGAAGGGCGCGAGGGGTGGAGGTCCGTCGCCCGCGTAGCCCTCGGCGTCGAAGAGCATGACGGCTGGCGTCTCCGAGGTGCGGAAGCGGCTGGCGTAGAGCGTCTGCGGTAGCTCGGGCTCGAGCACCATCACCTGCGTCCCAGGCGCATGGGCGAGGGAGAGCGTGTCCGGCGTGTCCGCGCCGCGCACCACGCCCGCGCGGCCGCGTGAGACGTGCACGTCGGGGGGCGCGTTCACGCGATCGACGCAGCCGTTCAGCCACTGCAGCGCGCTCGAGGACGTGCGCACCCAGAGCTCGGTGCAGCGCTGGCGCGGCCCGCAATCGCCGTCGACCACGCAGGGCGCGACGCAGCTACCCGCGACGACGCACAGGCCACGGCCGCAGTCGGCGTTGGTGTCGCACAGCGCGCCATCAGAGCTCGCCGCCGTGGCGGGACCGCAGGCGAGATCGAGGCGCGCGAGGTCTACGGCGGCGACGCCGGGCGCACGTACGCAGGCGCCGGAGCAATCGGAGTCGGTGGCGCAGCGAGTGAGCACGCCGCCGTCGGGGAGGCCACCGTCCGGCGCACCCGTGTCGGGACGACCGCTATCCAAGAATCCGCTGTCGCGATGGCCACTGTCCACTGGCGCGCCATCCGGTCGAGCACCGTCGCCCGAGCCGCTGTCGCGGACGCGCGAGTCAGGCAGGTCGCCGTCACTCAGGTCTCCCGCGTCGAGGCCATGGGAGCGGTAGCAGCCGCCGGCGAGCATCGCGACGAGGGCGATGGCTCCCAGGAAGACGTGTGGGTTCACGCGCTACCGTTTGCGTCGGGATCCCACGGTCCGTTGACGTGGGAGACGTTCGCCTCGAGGCGCCTCAGCTCGTCGCGCAGCGCAACCCCCACCTCGCCCTCGGGTCGCTCCCGCAGCAAGCGCGCCACCAGGGGCGTAGCCGCGGCACCGTTGCCATGCGTGAGGGCGAAGCGCGCGGCCTCCGCCAGGGCGTCCTCGAGCCCGGGCCGGCCCGGCGGCTGACGCAGGAGCGAGGCATAGGCGCGGTAGGCGTCGGCCAGCAGCCCGGCGTGGGCCCATCGTTGCGCCAGGGCCCGCAGCACCACAGGCGCCTCGTCGGTCTCGGCGCGCGCGTCGACCAGGATGCGCTCGGCAGCGCCACCGCGACCGAGCTCGTCGAGCACGCGGGCGACGTACAGGCTCGCGTTGGCCGAGTCCGTCGGCCGACCAGCCGCCGCGAAGGCCCTGGCCGCGCGACGAAAATGGTCGAGCGCGTGAGCGGCCTCGCCGCGCGCGAGGTGCGCCTCGCCAGCCAGGAGCCGAACCTCCGGGGAGTGGGGCGCGAGCTCGAGGGCTCGCTCGATGGCGGCGGCGATCACGGAGTCAGCCGCTTCGGCATCGTCCGCGGACGCCTCGATCACGCCGAGATCCACGAAGGTCGGCGTACCCCGTCGCAGCGCCATGGCCATCAACTCACCCCGAAGGGTGTCCTCGCAAGGCGAGCGCTCGATGGCCTCCACGACCTCGAGCCGGGCTGCACGTCCAGCGGCGGGCGCGGCTTCGGCCGCCTTGGCCAACGCCACGACGTCGTCCCCCATGCGCGTCGCGGCGCGCGCGAGGAGCTGGGCCGCGACGGGAGGCACACACAGCACGGCGGCCAGATGCGCTGCCTCCACGGCCAGGCGCGGCGACGGGTCCGAGCCGAGCATGACGCGCGCGGCCTGGGCGGCGTCGTGGGCGTGGCCGCGGTCGAGGGCCGTCTGAAAGGTGTGTTCGAGGCGGAACCAATCGGGCATGTCGTCGAGGTCTGTGCGTTCGACGGCGCCAGGCCAGAGCTCACCCAGGCGAGGCTCGTCGAGCAGCTCGGCCGCTTCGTCACCGGCGCTCAGCCAGAACCCGCCATCGCCCACGGCGAGGTGGACCACGGGCAGGGCGTCGCCCTCGGGGGCGCGTTGGCCCGACTCGGCGAAGGCGTCGGCCAGCAGCCAGAAGAGCGGGCGCTCGAGACGATAGCCATCATTCAGACCCAGCCGCAGCGCGGCGCGATGCAGACGCGCGCTTGGAGCCTCCGCCCCCGAGCGGGCCCGGAGTCCGTCGAGGCCGAGGCTGAGATCGCCCCCGACGCCCACGGCACGAAGCGTGAAGCCCAGGGCGCCTTGCTCGTCGACCAGCGTGAAGTGCATGAGCTCGGCGTCCACGCGATCGACGTGGAGCCCGACGCTGCGCTCCTCCGCCCAGCGCTCGAGGGCGGTGGAGGAGAGCCAGATGCGTGCGCTCACGAGGCGGCGACGGCGGGCACGAAAGCCCAGCGCGCCCAGGCGCAGGTCCACGGGCGAGGGCAGACGGCCGAGGTCGAGGACGCAGCTCTCCACGCGCCCGAATCCGGTCGTGAGCGGACGCGCCAAGCGCAGGCGCGCGCTCTCGGCGTCGACCCGGAGATCGAAGTGGGGCGCACGGGGCGTCGTCCGAGACGCGCTGGCGAAGGCCTGTTGAAAGCGCTCTCGCCCTGACCCGAGCTCAGGCACGCTTCTCCAAGAGCGCGCACGCCCGCGCCCAGGGTTCTCCCAGAGCCTCGGCGAGCTCCGCCTCCTGGTCGTGAAGCTCGTGTTCGAAGGCGCCCGCACGTCGCGCCGCCCGCAGGCAACCCATGGCCGCCACGCGCTTGCCACGCGCGGTGTAGCAGCGCGCGAGTTGGGGCAGCACGGAGGCCTCGGACGCGCCGAGCATCAGCGCGCGACGAAAGAGCCCAATGGCCTCGGCGGGTCGATCCTGCGCCATCATCGCCTGCCCGAGGCGCTCGAAGAGATCCCCGCTGCCCGGGCTCTCCTGCCCCCACTGGATGCCCAGCCGCATCACCTCTTCGGCCCAGGCGTGGCGCCCCGTGTGCACGTAGGCGGTGCCGAGGAGACCCAAGGCCTGCGCCAGGTTCCCACGCACTTCGGCGGCGAGGCTCTGCCCCTCCGCGGTGCGAAGCAAGAGTGAGAGCGGCCCCGGCCAGGAGCCGATCAGCGCGATGACCGCCGCCCAATCGTCGTCCGAAGCCGCGGCCAGAGCCCGCGGGATGGCGCTGAGATCGATGGCGAAGGGCGACTTGGGCCGCACCGACTCGCCCTCCTGGCGCACGCGCTCGTGCAGGAGGTCGCGCAGCACGCTGAGCTCGATCTCGTCCTTGGCGCCGCCGAGATCGACGCGCACGGTGGGAGGGAGGTCACCGCCCACCATGAGCTCGAGCAGGGTGAGCCCGAAGACGGGCGAGAGCAGCACGTAGCGGAAGCCCATGAAGGCTTGCAGGTCACTGGCCTGCGGCTTCTGGGGCAGGTTGCGGGCCGCGACGTCGTCGGTGCACAGCGTGGCGACCAAGCGCCGCCTCAACTCGCCCAGGGGCAGACGATGTTCCTGCGTGTCGTCGCCCACCGTGAAGTCGACCAGGGTCGCGTCTGGCGACTGGCGGTCGATGGTCACGGAGGCGATGCGCACCCCGGCGATGATCGAGAAGGCGAGAAAGCGCTCGCCCAGGACCTCGGAGAGCTGCGCGAAGCTGGGAGAGCCCTCCCCGAGCTTGGCGAACCAGCCGTCCGCCCGCGCATGAGTGAGATCGATTACGCGACGCGGCGACACGGTGTCCATGGTGAAAGGCCCCTTGCCGCCGGTCAAGCGTCGACCGTCAGACCGAGCTTCTGCCGGTACCAGGCCAGCGTCCTCTCGATGCCGTCGTCGAGATCGGTGGTGGCGCGGAAACCGAGCAGCTTCTCGGCCTTGCGCACGTCGGGGATGCGCAATTCCACGTCCGCGAAGTCCCAGGGAATGAAGCGAATCTCGGACTCGCTGTGCGCCAGACGTTTGATCAGACGGGCGAGCTGATAGATGGTGATCGTGCTGCGGGGGTTGCCAATGTTGAAGGTCTGACCCACCGCCTCGTCGCGCATCAGGGACAGCACGATGCCCTCGATGATGTCGTCGATGTAGCACCAGGCCCTGATCTGATCGCCCTCGTTGTGGATGTGCAGCGGCTCGTTCCGCAGCGCGCGCAGCACGAAGGCGTGCACGGCGCCCTCCCCCACCTGCCCGGGTCCGTAGATGTTGAAGGGCCGGATGGCGCAGGCCGGGAGTCCGAACTGCTTGTAGTAGTTGTGCGCCAGGTGCTCGGTGGCGAGCTTGCTGACGGCGTAGGTCCAGCGCGCCTCGCCCACGGCGCCGAGCTGGGTCACGTCCGCCTCGCCGACGCGGAAGGCGTGCGAGCCGAAGACCTCGGAGGTGGAGAAGTCGACCAGGCGCTGCACGCCGCCCACCTCGCGCGCTGCGCGTAGCACGTTCATGGTGCCGAGCAGCGAGACCTCCATGGTCAGCACGGGGTTCTTCAGCACCGTGTCCACGCCGGCGATGGAGGCCATGTGCAGGACGTAATCCGCGCCCTCCATCGTGCGCTTCACGAGGTCGAAGTCGCGCACGTCGCCCTGCACCAGCTCCACGTTGGGGTGCTTGTCGAGCCCGGCCTCGGCGAGCGCGTTGCGGCGCAGCAGGTCGAGCACGCGCACGCGGTTGTGGTCGGCGAGTCGGCGTGTGAGCGCGGTGCCGATGAAGCCGGCGCCACCCGTGATCATCAAGGTCTTGTCGCGAAGCATGGGGCCAGCTACCACGACCGGACGGCGGCGGTCGAGGCGTAGACGCACGCCGGAACGTTGCCGGGAGAGCGATCAGGCGAATGCACGGGCACGACCACGGACACGGGCACGACCACGGACACGGGCACGGACCCGGGGGCGAGCGGCGCTTCCCCTTCGAGAAGATGGGCCGACTCGACGCCCTGGAGCGCCAGGTGAGGCAGCCCGCCCATGCGCTGGTGAAGACGATCTCGGAGCCCCTGGAAGACGGGCGCGTGCCCCAGAGGTTGGTCGAGATCGGCGTCGGCACGGGCTATTTCGCGCTGCTCTGGCTCGAGACCCTGCCCGAAGCGGAGCTGTGGGCGGCCGACGTGGAGCCTCGCATGTTGGGCGTGGTCATGGGCCGCGCCATGGAGCGAGGCCTGGCCAGGCGCGTGCACTTCATCGAGGTGGCAGCCGCCGAAGCCGAGCGCATCCCCGCCCTCGAAGGCACGTTCGACGCCATGCTGATGGCGAACCTGCTGCACGAGATCGACCAGCGCGAGAGCTATCTGACGGACCTGCACGGCAAGTTGACGCCTGGAGGCCGCCTCGTCGTCTGCGATTGGGATCCGCGCGCCTCGACCGACCACGGCCCGCCCGTCGACCACCGCGTGCCCATCGAAGAGGCGCGCGCGCTGCTCGAGGGCGCCGGCTTCACGCGCGTCGAAGAGCGCCCGCTCTACGGGGACTTCTACACGCTCGTCGCGAGCTAGGGCGCGGCGTGAAGTGCCAGAGCGGACCTCCCTTCGGCGGCCCTCTCTTCCCATCGAGGGCAACGCCGCAGCCAGCTAGCCGTCAGAACGGAGGATGCTTCAGGCCTGGTCGGCCGTGAAGTCCACGAAGGCCTTCATCCACAGTAGATTGATGGCCGACGAGCGCTCGATGGGCGTGGCGGTCGACGTCTCCAGCACCGCGGTCCAGCGCACGCCCTTGCGGTAGAAGTAGTCGGTGATGCTGCCGTCGTGGTGCAGCAACAGCCCGTCTCCGTCGCTGGTGCGGTGGTCGTGCACGACCACGTTGGCGCCAATCGGCACCACGTCGGCGCCCCTGTGCATCAAGTCCACGAAGGGGGCACGCGGTCCGAAGTAGTAGGCATAGTGGCAGGGCTCACCGACCCACGCGTCTTGGTGCAGGTCGAGCGCGGCGTAGGGCACTGGCTGCTTGACGATGTCCGCCCGCAGCGCGCGCGTCTCCTTGGGCCCGCCGTCGTGGAGAAACCAGCGGTGAAACGACTCGCCCTCCTCGACCTCGTATTCCACGACGCCCGGTCTCACCTCGTAGCAAATGAAGTCGTTGTTCGGCTCCTCGCCACTCGCGTTGTAGCGGTGACCCGCCTCGAAGCCGCTGGGGTTGACGCAGGGGTACAGCGTGAGCGCCACGTCGCGCGCGAGAGCGTGGTCCAGCAACTCTTCCAGGTGGGTGAGGACACTGAGCGGCCCGGCGGGCTCTTCGCCGTGAAAGCCGGCGGTGATGAGGCAATGGTGCGTGCCGCGGGTCTTCAGGCGCAGCAAGGGCCATGGCCGACCGAGTTCCTGAACCACCGCGTAATTCATCACGTCGACGCCACGCGCCAGCCGCCGGAAGCGCTCCACATACTCGGTGTACAGCACGCTGGAACTATACCCCAGATGCGACGCCCACGCCCGACGGGACGGCTCGAAATACCCGCCCCACGAAAGGCGCCGTCGTCGGCCTCGTCGCCGCTGGTCGCGCCGAGCCCGTGCGCAACCGGTGGCCACACCGATCCCAATCCGAGCGCGCGGGCTGCTAGACTTGAAAAGCCTGAGCCAGCGTGAAACGCTGCCGGCTCGGGGAACATGGAGGCAGCGTGGGGATCTTCAGTCGTCTGAACACCGTCATCAAGAGCAACCTGAATTCGCTCGTCGACCACGCCGAGGATCCCGACAAGCTGATCGGGCAGACGGTCGAAGACATGAAGGCGGAGGTGAAGCGCGCTCGGCGCGAGCTCGTGACCACGCTCGGGACCGCGAAGCGTCTCGAGAAGAAGGTCGACGCGCTCGAGGACGAGGTCGAAGGCTGGGAAGAGAAGGCCGTGCTGGCCGTGAAGAGCGGCGACGACGAGCTCGCGCGCGAGGCCTTGAGGCGCAAGGCCAAGCTCAAGAAAGAGATCGAGACCACCCGCGCCCAGGCGGCCCGCGAGGCCAGCTCCGCCGATCAGATGAAGGACACGCTCGAGAAGGTCGAGGAGAAGATCGAAGACCTGAAGGCGCGACGCGGCACGCTCGCGGCCCAGGTGCGCAAGGCGCGCGAGACGCCGGACGACGTCAGCCAAGGACGCTACGGCTCCTCGAGCTTCGACGAGCTCGAGCGCATGAGCGCGCGCATCGACCAGCTCGACTCCGAGGTGGAAGCCGGCTCCGTGCTCGACGATCCCAAGCGCGCCGAGGTGGACGCGCGCTTCCGCAAGCTCGAGAAGACCGTGGACAGCGGCGAGGTGGACGACGAGCTCGCCGCGCTGAAACGTAGGCTCGAGAGCTGAGCCGCGTCGGGCGCGAGACATCATGGAGCGCGTCGTCCTCTGGCATCGAGCATTGCCCGCCGGCTATGGACAAACGTCGGCGCCGGAGGAGCTGTCGCGTCACGTCGGTGGCGTCGCGGCGCGCGTCATGGAGGCCGGGGCCGAGCTGCTCGGCACGCTCGGCTCGGCCGTAGTCGCGAGCTTCCGGCCCGAGCGGCTCGAAGCCGCCGTGGAGTTCGCGCTTGCGGAGGCGGCCCGCGCGGAGGGCGCCGAGGACGGGCCGCGCGTCTCCTTCGGCCTCACCCGCGGTGGCGTCGAGCAGCGCCTCGAAGGCGGGCTGCTCGGTGATTGCATCGATCGCGCGCAGCTGCTGGCGAATCGGGCACGTCCCTACGAGATCCTGCTCGACGATCCAGCGCGCCAGGGTGCCGAGACGCACTTCCTCTTCGGTCGCACCGTGGGTACGGGCTCGGCGGCCGCTCGCGGCTACTCGCTCGATCGCGATCACCCGCGCCGCCGGGACGCGCGCGCGGCCCTGCGCCACTTGAGCCCGCTTCCCTCCGCCCGCGTCGTCGAGGAGGCCCTCTCGAACAGCCTCGGCACGGCGCTCACGGGACCCCGGCTGCTGGTCGCCCGAGGTCCCGAAGGTGCCGGCCTGCGCGCCGTGCTGCGCGAACACGTGACGGTCACGCCCTACGCTTTCGTGCTCCATTTTCGGGGCACGCCAGGCGGGCTCGAGCCTCTGGGCAGCCTGAAGCGAGCGTTGGCGGGCGCCGAGGTCGCGGAGCACGCCGCCGGTACGCCCGCGGATCCTCGAGCCGCGATGAGCGAGTGGCTGCGCCATGGCGACCACACGCGCGACGAGACGCTCGTGCGTTGGAACGCGCTGCTGAGCGAGGCCGCGGGCCGCGGCGGCGCGCTCATCACCCTCGCTCTCCATCATGCCCTGGACGTGGCCTCGGTCGAGCTCGTGGGCGCCGGCCTCGAGGGCGACGCGCCCCATCGCGTGGTGGCCGAGCTTCCCATCGACGCACCGATGCCGCGGGCGCTGGGCGGAGAGGCGGACGTGGTCGTGTTGCCCGCGCTACGAGCTCGGGACGCCCGCGTGCTGGCCGGGGCGATCCTGAACCTCGACGCCGCGGGAGATCTCGCGCGACGCGTGGCCGTGCTCGGTGGAGACACCCCCATGGGTGTCGAGGAGGCCGCGCGCACGTTGGTCGCGGCGGGAGACCTGCTGCATGGCGGCGTGCAGGGAGACCAGTGGCGCTGGCGCGTGGCGCCGCGCGGTGGCGTGTGCGCGATCCCCGTCGAGGCGCTGCTGGAGGAGCGCCTCGAGGCGCTCGGCGATGACGCTCGACGCATGCTCGACGTGCTGGCGGCCGCACCAGAAGGGACGAGCCCGGACGCGGTCACGCGCATGGGCGTACGCGACGGCATGAGCGTGGAGTCGATGCAGGAAGCGCTCTCCGAGCTCGGGTCCGACGGCCTGTGGTCACCCGAGGCGGGCGGGCGCCTACGACAGGTCCTGCGCGAGCACCTGCAGCTCGCCATGCCTCCCGCGCGCGTGGCGGAGCTGAGGCGCTACCTGGCGGAGGTGCTCGAGGCGACCCGCCCCAACTCCGCCTTCGAGCGCGCGACGCGCGGATACCTCTGGGCCGAGGGCGGAGACTCGGAGAAGGCCGCGACCGATCTGCTGGAAGCGGCCCGCGCAGCGCACGACGCGGGCTGGGTTCGGGCGGCCGTGAGGCTCGCCGCCCGAGCGGTGCAGACCTCGCCCACGGCGGAGACACGCCGCCAGGCATTGGCGATCACCCGCGGGCGCAAGCTCGGAGGGACGGGTGAGCGCCCCGCATTCGACCCGCGAGACACGCAGCCGGAGGGCACGGATCGAGCGGCCCTGCTGGGACCGGAAGAAGACGAAGCGGACGAAGCGGACGAAGAACCGACGTCGCGCGCCGTGCAAGCGCTGCTCACGGGTGACTTCGAGACAGTGGACGGCTTCATCGATCTGGCGGTCGCCGAGGGGCACGACCTCGCCGCCACCGATCGCTTGCGGGCCATGGCGCATGTGCTGAGGAGCGACATGGGCTCGGCCCAGAGACTGCTGGATCGAGCCCGCAGCCGGGGCGGCGAGGATCCACGACAGCTCGCTCGTGCCGCGCTCGCCCTGGCCTGGGTACGGCTGAAGGGTGGCATGCCGCAGGAGGCCATCCGCGACGGACTCCACGCCCTGGCGCTCGCTCGGAGCTTGCACGATCCGCGCGGAGAATCCGCCGCCATGCACACTCTCGCGGCTTGCTACCGCAGGCTCGGTCGCCTCGAGCAAGCGGCGCGCATCGACGAAGCGTCCCCCGCATGAGCCCACGTCCACGCCGCGGCGCGATCGACCCGCTGCGAGTGATGCTCGCCTCGATCATGCTGTGCGCGGGCGCGCGGGCGAGCGCGGACGAGACCCACGCCACGCCCTTTCCGCTGGGTGAACGCGCGCTCGGCATGGGCGGCGCGTACGCCGCCGTCGCCTCCGATCCCTCGGCGGCCTACTACAATCCCGGAGGCCTGGCCTTCGTGGCCGACGACGCCCTCAGCGCAAGCCTCTCGGTCCACGCCTTCGACCGTGTCGTGCTCCGCCACGGTTTCGGCGCGGGCCCCGGCACCACGGATCTGCGCTGGCGCGAGCGCCCCTCCGTGCCGCTCTTCGTGGGCGTGGTGCAGCGTGTGGGCAAGCGCGACGAGGAGGGCAATCGCCGCTTCGCGCTGGCGCTGACGACGCTCTACCCCGGCTCACGCAGCCTGCGCTTCGACACCGAGCTCTACGATCCAGCGACGGGCGTGAGGGACTCGCTGCGCGTCACGAACGACGAGAGCGTCGTGCATTGGGGACCGAGCTTCGCGCTGCGCGTGTCGGAGCATCTCGGCATCGGCTCGAGCGCCTTCCTCGTCACACGCCGAATCCGCCACACGGAGGATCGCTCCATCATCACCGAGGGCACGCGCGATCCTGTGCGCGGCACCTTCGAGAACGCCACGCTCTTCGTGGACGAGAGCCTGCTGACCCGCGACACGCGACACATCCTCTTGCGCGTGGGTGCGCTCTGGCGGCCGACGTCGCGGCTGTCCTTCGGGCTGACGATCCAGCCTCCGGGCGTGGAGATCACCGACTCGGGCCGATTGCGCGAGCGACGGAGCTTCGCCGACACGCTCGCGGCGCCGCCCTACGCGACCTTCTTCGAGTCCGACGCCAAGGGGCTCTCGGCCGCGTCGCCGATCCCCTTCGGGCTGCGGGTCGGGGCCGCCTTCACACCCTCGGAGGACATCACCCTCTCGGGTGATTTCACGGTCACGGGTCCGTCGGGGAGCGCGTCGAATCCCATCCGCATCCTGGGCGATCCTCCGCCCGATCCCGTGACCGGGGACGTGCCGCAGGCGGGCAGCTTCGCCGTGCAGAGATGGCATCGCGAATGGACCGTGGGCGGCGCCCTGGGCATGGAGGCCGTGCTCCGAGGCGTGGTGCCGCTGCGCTTGGGCGTCTACACGGATCTCTCGAGCGCGCCGAGCGTGCCCGTCGCCAGCGACGTCTACCAGCCGGCCCACGTGGACGCCTTTGGCGTCACCGGCTCCCTGGGCTTCATCCGCGGAGGCTACGACGTCTCCGTCGGTGCGGCGGCGCGCTTCGGCTTCGGCTACGGCCTGGGCACCAACGCGAACGCGGGCTCCGTGGAGAGGCCCGAAGCCTACATCCGGCAAGAGATGCGCGAACGCACGGTGGTCGTCTTCTTCAGCGGTGCCCAGCGCGCGGCCAAGCGGGTCGCGAGGCAGGTGTACCACGACTACATCCGGCCCAGCCGTACCCCCGATGGCGCGGACGCGAGCACCGACGCGAGCACGGACGCCGACGCGGACGCCGACGTGGACGCCGACGTGGACGCGGACGCCGACGCGGACGTGGACGCGGACGCCGACGCGGACGCGGACGCCGACGTGGACGCGGACGCCGACGTGGACGCGGACGCGGACGCGGACGCGGACGCGAAATGGAGCGGGCGATGAATGAAGACCACTTCGCCGACGTCGAAGGGCGCGACATGACGCGCGGCTGCGACAAGACCTCGTGCATTCCCTCGCTGTTGCTGGGCCTGCTCCTGGCATGGGCACCCACGGTGGCCATGGCGCAAGCGCGAGTGATGGTGAGCCTGGTGGACGGCGCCGGGCGCCCCGTCGACGGCACCGTCATGCTGACCGGACCGGCGAGCGCGAGCTGCCGCACCACGGCGGGCCGCTGCACCTTGAGCGCCCAAGCCGGAAACTACCGGGCCAGCGCGAGCCCCACACGCGGGACGCCGCCGCCTCCGCGCATGCTGAACGTCCCGAGCGCGGGCAACGTCTCCCTCGTCTTGCGCGTCGGTGATGCGGCTCCGTCGGCGACCGTGCGCCCCGCCATCGTGCGCCCGGGCGTGATCCAGCCCGCCGCGCCGCGCACGACCACGACCCGTCCCGGCACGCAGGCGACCGTTCGCCCCGCAACCGTGAGCCCGCGGCCCGTCTACGCTTCCCCCGCGCCGCGCACGAACGTGGCTCGCGCTCCGGTGGTGGCGGCAGGCAGGCCGGCGCCCACCGTTCAGACTTCGCCGCCCCGAACCACGGTGCAGGCGGGCGCGGTCGTGCGCCCCGGCACCGCCGTGGCCTCGCCCGGCAGCGCGCAACCGGTCTCGCCCTTCCTGACACCAGCCCAGGCCACGCCGCAGACCGCGCCAGCTGGCAGCGTGGGCCGCAACCTGGGCCAGGGATCGCACCTCTGCGCCCAGGGTCAGGTGCTCGACTCGGCCGGCCGACCCCTCGACGCCACGCTCCGCTTCGAGAGCGGCGGCCGTGTCGTGGGCGACGTGCGCAGCACAGCCGGCCGCTTCTCCCTCTTCGATCTTCCGCCCGGGACCTACAGCGTGAACATCATGCCAACCCGCGGCGCGGCCACGCGCGCCAACGTGAACCTCCCGGCAGGCGTCGCCCGCCTCGTCTTCCGCGTGCCCTGAGCGCGGAGAGTCGGGTCCAGTCCAGTCGGGCATTGCTCTAGACCAAGACTGCCCCCATTCTGGGGGGTCCATGTCGCTGCATGTCATTCAGGATGCCCTCGACGGAGTGGTCCATGTGTCCACGGGTGCGGACCTGCCCGGGCCCCGCGCCGCGATCTTCGCGCCGGACGCTGATTCAATGTGCCGGTGAGGTCGCGCCACGACCGCGGCGGGCGTGCTTCTGCTCGTACATGCGCACGTCGGCGAGGCGCGTGGCCATGGCGAGGGCGCAGCCATTCGGCGCCGTGGCGCCACCCAACGAGACCACGACGGGCAGGTTCCGCTCCACCTCGTTGTGCCGCTCGAGGTCTACGAAGAAGCGCTCGCGCGCGGCCAGGCGGCCTTCGGCGTCGAGGTTCGGCAGCAGCACGGCGAACTCGTCGCCACCGACGCGTGCGACCACGTCCTCCTCGCGAAAGGCGCCACGCAGCACGGCCCCGAGGCGCTTCAGCACGCGATCACCCGCGTCGTGACCGTACTTGTCGTTGACGTCCTTGAGGCCGTCCACGTCGAGCACGAACACGCTGATGGGATGCTCACGTCCGCGCTCGAGGCGCGCCTTCTCGGCCTCGTAGAAGGTGCGATTGAAGAGCCCCGTGAGTCCGTCGTGGCTGCCCAGATAGCGCAGGCGCTCCTGCTCCTTCTGGCGCTCGGTCACGTCACGCACGATGGCGGCCGGCCAGAGGCGACCCTCCGCCTCGATGGCGCTCAGGCGAATCTCGGCCGGGAAGGTCGTGCCGTCGCTACGCCGCGCGTGGATCATCTCCCCGCAGCGCATCTCGCGCGTGGTGGGACGTTCGACCCAGCGCTCGCGATGCTTGAGGTGCGGACCGCGCGCCGCCTCGGGCACCAAACGCTCGATGAAGTGGCCGACGAGCTCCTCCTCACGAAAGCGGAAGAGCTTGAGCGTCGCCTCGTTCACCATCACGATCCTGCCCGTTTCGTCCGTGACCAAGATGGCGTCCGGCGCCTGCCGAAATACCGCGCAACATATCGCAGGCGTGGGGGGCATTCGCTTTCCAAGTGCTCACCCGAGAGCCTGGCGTCAAGACGCCTGGAGCAATCTTCGAACATGCCCAGCGGCGCGGGAAGCGCTGCTGCACGTCGCGCTCGAGGCCGAGACCACGCCGCGCTCCCCTGCCTGTTTCGGGGCATGATCGGGCCCCGAAGCGCGGATCAGATCAGCAAGCTGTCGCAACCGAACTGCACGTCGACGCTCGCGCCGCCGGCGGAGCGCACGGCCTCCTGCGCCGTGTCGCAGCTGGTCGGACACAGGATCACCTGGGTGGGCGTGGCGTCCGAGTCGTAGTGCCAGCCGCCCGTGCTGGGACAGACCCCGCCCTCGGGGACTCGCGGCAGAGTGGTCTGCACGCCGTCGAGGCCGAGCACGACGTTGACCTTGCTCGCGTCGAGCATCATCGCGTCGGGCGGCGGCGGCAGCGCGAGCTCGCAGTCGATGCGCGACGCGCCCTCGACGGAGCTGGCCACGGCGTCGAAGAAGGGTCCCCACGCGCTGGCGCCATCGCAGATCTTTGCGCGCACTCCGCCGGTGCGACGGACCAGCTCGGTGTAGGTCTCGCCCGAGGCGGCGGCCGGGGTGCCATCGGCGAAGACGCAGGCCTCGGTCGCATCCGAGGCCGAGTTCCAGCCGTAGATGGCGTCGAAGAGGTAGCCGTCGAAGATCCCTCCCCAGCTCGGGGCCAGGATCCCGTCAGGCAAGCTGGTGCTGTTGAAGGGATCGACGCCGGCGGAGAAGTGCTCGAACTCGTTGGCCGTGAGGCGCGAGTTGTCGTCCGTGACGACGACGATGGTCTTGGTGGCTTCGGGACGCAGCCACGCCTGCCACGGCGGTCCACCGCGCAACTCGCCATCGGCGTAACCGGCCGTCTGCGCGAGCGTGCCCAGGAATTGCTCGAGGGGCTGGGTCGACTTGATGTTCATGGTCGACTGGAAGAAGCGCGTGCCGTCGCCGCAGCTCGAGTCACCGGCCAGGGGCGGCGGGATGCACACGGGGTAGAGACCCGAGGGCGCGCTCGGACCACGCAAGGAGAGGATGATCACGCGGTAGTCGAGGCCGCTAGCGAGGATGCGTGCCGCGAAGGCGTTGAGCCCGTCCTGCACCTGTCGAATCGCCGGCTCCATGCTGCCCGAGTTGTCGATCACCCAGATGATGTCGACGGGTAGGCGCGCGACCTCGGCCGACACACCCACGGAGGCACAGGCCGCGTCCGGGTCGAAGGCGGAGTCGACGCTGGCGTCGTTGTGGTCTGCGTCCGTCGCACCGTCGCCCACGTCACCGTCGGCGTCGGCGTCGCCGCCTCCGTCACGGGCTGGGCTCCGCCGACTGTTCGAACACGCCGCGAGGGCGAGAGCCGCGAGCAGCAAGGTCGGGAGAAGCGAGGTCGGGAGGAGGCCTACGGGCCGATTGGAGTGGGAGCTGAACACGGGTCTGCATAGCACGGCAGCGCCCGCGGATCCCACCCCAGCGTGGTGACATCTGGGCGAACTCATAGCCGACATTGACAAGAGGGCGTGATCCCGCCTCGTCGCTGGCCCGCATGGCGCGGGTGCGTCGACGGCGAGGGGGGCGCGTGCTTCGCCCAGCGTCGCGGACGGAAGCCGCCTCAGAGGCGCTTGGCGAGGGTCACGAGATCCTCGCCGTCCTGATAGAAGTCGCGGAAGCGCGCCTCCTCGACATAGGCGAGGGCAGCGTAGAAGCCGCGAGTGGTGCCGTAGGCCTCGGTCGCGCTCGTCTCCACGCGTACGATCCGCCCGCCACGAGTTCGGAGCTCGTGCTCCATCGACTCGAGCAGGGCGCGACCCACGCCATGGCCGCGCGCGTCGGGATCGGACGCGACCCAGTAGAGGTCGAAGGTGCCCTGGGTCATGGGCGTCGGGCCGAAGCAGACGTAGCCGACGACGACTCCATCCAGCTCGGCGACCCGCGTCTGGTAGTCAGGCGGGTCGGGCTCTAGGCTCGCGTCGATCAGCTCGAGCGCGCACTGCACCTCGTCCGGCGTGAAGTTCTCGATTCTCTCGAGTAGATGCGCGAGGGGCTCGCGGTCGGCCTGCTCTATCGGACGTGTTTCCATGCTGACGACTCAGGGCGGTCTCGACCAGGCGCAGACCGAGCTCGTGGTAGGGGATGCCCGCGAGGGCGGCGGCCTTCGCGAAGCCAGCGGTGGGGTGAAGATCACAGTTGGGGTTAACGTCGATGACGAAGCAGTTTCCCTCGGCGTCGACTCGCAGGTCGACGCGACCGTAGTCTCGACAATCGAGCGCAGCGAAGGCGGCGAGGGCGACCTTCACGCAGCGCAGCTCGAGCTCTCGAGGCAGGTCGACCATGCTGGATTGGCTGTCGCCGTACTCGGGCGAGTCGTCATCCCATTTGGCGCTGTAGGACAGCACGTTGGGCAGGCAGGCGAAGGCGGCACCGAACTGGATCTCGGAGAGGGGCAGGTGGCGTCGGGGGTTGTTGCCCAGGAGCGGCACGTAGATCTCGCGACCATCGACGTAGGCCTCCACCAGGGCGGGCTGCTCGAAGGTCGTCAGCACGCGGTTCACGGCGCAGCGCAGGGAGGCGCGGTCGTGCACGACCGAGTCGAAGTCGATGCCGAGGGAGGCGTCCTCGCGCACGGGCTTCACGATCAGCGGGAAGGGCAGATCGACCTGGGCGATCTCGGATGGCCGGGTGACCACGCGGAAGGCGGGCGTCGGTACGCCGCGCGCCGAGAGGATCTGCTTGCACTTGTCCTTGTGCAGCGCGAGCCCGAGGGAGAGCGCCGACGATCCGGTGTAGGCCAGGCCGTGGACGTCGAGCAGCAGCGGCACGAGCATCTCGCCACGTGCGTCCGCGGCCAGAGACTCGCACAGGTTGATCACGCAGTCGGGGCGCTCGCGCCCGAGGGCACGGGCCAAGCCCCCGAGGTCACGATTCACGGGCACGCGCTCGACGCACCATCCGTGGCCTTCTAGGGCGTCGGCCATCTCGGCGGCGACCGCCACGACCTCGGCCCGCGCCTCGGCCCCGCGTTCGTCGGCGCCCCCGCCGTCGTCGTTGTGCAGCACGAAGGCCCGCATGCGCGTGGCGCTCGCGCGCGACGGGCGTCCGCTGCGCTCGGTCGACACCTTCGGCAGGCGGCCTTGGCCCGGCTGAGCGCTGGCGGCGAGGATCTCGTGACGCTTGCCGCCGGCGCGGCTCCGCGGCCGTCTGGCTGGTGGTTCGTCCGACGCAGGATCGTTCGCGGACGCAGGGCGACGTTCGCCTGATCCGGATCCCCCGTCCGGTTTGGACACTGGCGTGGGCGACTCGGTGGAAGCAGGCACGCGCCCGCGACGCGCGTCGCTCATCGCGCCGCTGCCCGACCGGTCGAACTCGAGGCCAGCCCCAGTCGCCGCAAACATTCGAAGAAGAAGGAGTCAGTGTGGGCCGCCTCGGCCCGACACGTCGCTTCAGAGCATTCCATCATGGGTCGCTCTCCTGATTCGCTGTAGAGTGCGGGCCCTCCGCGAGGCCGTCAAGGTAGGATCGTCGCGCCCCTGCCGATCCTGAGCGTTCCGTGGTCGGGCAGCCGAGGCTGGCCCGCCCGGTTTGAACCCGCCGCGAGCACGCGCAACTCGGGTCGACGTGCCCCGGGATCCCTCAGGGCGGCTCGCCGGGCTCGTCGCTCGACAGGGCCGCCGCGTCCGAGCGCACCAAGGGCGAGAAGAAGTTCTCCTTCTTCAGGCGTTGATCCACCTCGAGGGCGAAGCGATAGCTCGGCGCCGAGCGCATGTTGCAGTCCGTGCGCTCGCAGAAGCGACACGTGGTCCCGACGGGCGTGGCCTGCCGGGCCGGATCCACGAAGGGCATGTCGTCCGCGTAGGCCATGTGCTTGGCGTTCTCGGCGTGGGTCCCGAGCCCGATGCTGTAGGCCGTGCCGCGCGCGAGGGAGCCGCCGCTGGGATCGGTGACGACCTTGGCGAAGCAGAAGAAGGTCGCTCCGTCGGGGTAGCGGTTGTACTGCCGACGCAGCAGGCTCGGCGTCAGGAAGGCGAGGTGCACGGCGAGCTTGGGGCACGAGCCCTCGTGATGACTCAGGCGGATGCCGTCGCCGCTGTAGCGCTTGGAGAGGTTGCCGGCGGCGTCCACCCGCAGGAAGTGCATGGGCAGACCGCGACGCGCCGGATCCGAGAGGTTGCACAGGCGATGGGCCACGGTCTCGTAGGAGGACTCGAAGCGCTCCGCCAGACGCTCGACGTCGTAGCGCACGTGCTGAGCCTCGCGGAAGAAGGCGCCGTAGGGCAGGAGCAGCGCGCCGGCGAAGTAGTTCGCCAGATGAATCGCAACCAGATGCGAGGTCTCCACGTGCGTCCCATGCGCGTCGGCGATCAAGGGCGCCGCGAGCGGCTCGCGATCGGAGATCACCAGCGCCACGCTGACCGCGAGCTGAAAGCGCAGGCGCTGTTCGCTCAGGTGGGGCGAGACCATCAAGCGCGCGCGCCCCGGATCGTAGCGACGGATCACGCTGCTGCCCTCGGAGGGCGGCGCCGACACCACGTCGATCCCGAGCTGCTCCCGCAGCAAGCGCGTGAGCTCGGCGCTGCTCGTGCGGTCGCTGAGCCCGGCGTCGCGCCGAAGAGCCTCGGCCCGCTCCTCGAGGGAAGGGAAGTAGTTGTCGTGGCGCTCGAGGAAGTCCGCCACCTCGTCGTAGGGGCTGTAGTCGAAGCGCAGAGAACCGGCGCCGTCGTCGCCGCGCCGCGCCGCCGCCGTGAGCAGCTGATCGAGCTGGTGGCGCGTGTTCTTGTACAGTTGGAAGAGCGCCGTCACCGTGCTCGCCAGACGCGGCTCGGCGCCCAGGGCCGCCAGATCGTCCTCGCGCAGATCGAGCGAACGCATCAGAGGCTCGTCGAGCAGATGGGCCAGACGCTCGTCGACGTGGGCGTCGCCCAGGCTCTTCATGAACTGCTCGACGGGCTCCTCGTAGAGCGTCAGCGCGGAGAGCAGGAGCGGCAGCTTGAGCGCTCGTTTGCCCTTCTCGATCAGGCTGAGATAGGCGGGCGAGATGCCGAGGCGCTTGGCGACCTCCCCCTGAGGCAGCCCGCGGGCGAGGCGGAGCTCGCGCAGCTTGCGGGCCATCTGGGCGTCATCACTGGACATGCCCTCACTTTACAACATCCTCGTTTTGTAAAGTCGAGTCGATTGGGCGTATCTGCATTTCGCCGCAAACTGATTGCTCAAAATCAAGACTTGAAAGCTCCACGGCGTGTGTTACGCATTGCGTCATGCGCTGTCGGGTGAAGGTGTAAAGTGCGGCGCGCGGATCACGGGAGACGACGCCCGCTCGGACTAGCCACCCGTCAGCTCGGCCGAGGTGGCTTCGACGACAGCGGGCACGGACAGACCGCCCGCGAGCTCGCGCTCGAAGCGTTGGCGCAGACTGGCGCCGCCCCCGAGGGCCGCGACGCCGCGCTCGCCGTGCAGACGCAACAGCTCCCCGAGGGCACGGGCGGCGGCCGCGCGCAGGCGCCGCTCGCTCAGGGTCGGCGCGAGGCGAGCCGCGTGGGCGTCGAGGGCGTCGATCAAGGCGTCGACGCCGGTGCCGTCGTGGGCGCTGACCGAGAGCACGGGCGCCCCCACCGCGACGCCGGCCGCGCGCAGGCTGGCGATGGCGCTCTTCAGATCGGCGAAGGTGCGCTCGGCCACGGCGCCCTGATCGGATTTGCCCACGACGAACACGTCGGGGATCTCCATCACGCCCGCCTTGATGAACTGCAGCAGATCGCCTCCGCCCGGCTGCACCACGAGCAAGACCGTGTCCACGGCGTGCTCGACGGCCGTCTCGGACTGGCCGACGCCCGTGGTCTCGAGGAAGGTGCGGTCGAAACCCGCGGAGAGGATCTGCACGGCGTCCGCGGCCGCTCGCGCCAGGCCGCCGCCCTCCCCCGCCGTGGCCAGGGAGCGCACGAAGAGCCCTCTGTCGTCGGCGTCGAAGGTCATGCGCGCACGATCGCCGAGCAGCGCGCCGCCGGTGCGGGCGCTCGAGGGATCCACCGCCACCACGCCCACGCTGAGATCACGCGCGCGCAGCGCGTGACCGAGGCTCGAGAGCAGGCTGCTCTTGCCCACGCCCGGCGGTCCCGTCACGCCGATGCGTGGGCCACCCGCGTCGCCCAACAGTTCGAGCAACGAAGCCAGCTCCCGTCGCGCCTCGGGCCGGCGATCCTCCGCGAGGTTCAGCGCGCGCGCCACCGCTTGGCGATCGGCGCCACGCACGGCTTCGGTCCAGGCGCGGAGATCAGCTGACGCCATGAACCTCTTCCAGCAGCGCGACCAGGTCGGCCATCAGCGGATCGAGCTCGAAGTCCTTGGGCGTGTAGACCCGCGCGACCCCCAGCTCGCGCAGCCGCTCGGCGTCGGCCACGGGGATGATGCCTCCGACCACCACGGGCAGATCCGCGAGGCCCTGCGCGCGAAGCTCAGCGAGCACGTCGGGCACCAGCTCGAGGTGGCTGCCGCTGAGGATGCTCAATCCCATCAGGTGCACGCCCTCCTCGAGGGCGGCGCTCGCGAGCTGCGCCGGCGTGACGCGGATGCCCTCGTAGACCACGTCGAAGCCCACGTCGCGCGCCTTGATCGCGATCTGCTCGGCGCCGTTGCTGTGGCCGTCGAGGCCAGGCTTGCCGACCAGGAGTTTGGGTCGGCGTCCGAGCGCCTCCGCCAGCCGAGCGATGCGCACCCGCAGCGCCTGAACGCCCTCCCCGGCCGCGCCACCCGAGCTCAGAGCCACGGCGCCGACGCCCGTCGGTGCACGGTACTCGCCGAACACGGCGCGCAGCGTATCCGTCCACTCGCCCGTGGTCGCACCCGCGCGCGCCGCCGCGATGGACGCGGGCAAGATGTTCGCGCCCGTCTCGGCGGCCTGCCGCAGCGCCGTCAGCGCGGCGTCCAACTTCGCCCCGTCACGCCCTTGGCGATGCGCGACCAGTGCGGCGATCTGCGCCTCGGCCGCCGCCGGATCCACCTCGAGCACGGCGCTCTCGCCCAGGCCCGTCACCAGCGGCGACGGCTCGCCGTCGCGGAAGCGGTTCACGCCCACCACGACCTGCTCGCCCGACTCGATGCGTCGCAGCCTGGCCGCCGCGGACTCCACCAGGCGACCCTTCACGTAGCCGCTCTCCACGGCGGCGACCGCGCCCCCGCGACGAAGCACCTCCGCGACCTCGGCCCAGGCCTCATCCGCGATCTCGCGCGTGCGCGCCTCGACCACGTGGCTGCCCTCGAACAGGTCGCCATGCTCGAGCAGGTCGGTCTCGTAGGCGAGGATCTGCTGCGCCCGCAGCGACCACTGCTGATCCCAGGGGCGCGGCAAGCCGAGGGCCTCGTTCCACGCAGGCAGCTGCACGGCGCGGGCACGGGCGCCACGACAGAGGGTGACGGAGAGCATCTCGAGCACGATGCGGTGCATGTTGTTCTCGGGCTGCTGCTCCGTGAGCCCGAGGGAGTTCACCTGCACGCCGTAGCGGAAGCGCGTGAGCTTCTCGTCTGTGACGCCGTAGCGCTCGGCGCACAGACGACTCCAGAGCTCGACGAAGGCGCGCAGCTTGCACAGCTCGTCCACGAAGCGGATGCCCGCGTTGACGAAGAAGGAGAGGCGACCGACGACACGCGAAAGTTCCTCGACGCCGACCTCCTCGCGATCACGCACGGAGTCGAGCAACGCGATGGCCGTCATCAGCGCGTAGGCCAGCTCCTGGGGCGGCGTCGCGCCCGCTTCCTGCAGGTGATAGGAGCAGACGTTCATCGGGTTCCAGCGTGGCGTGTGCTTGACCGCGTAGGTGACGAGATCCGTCGACAGACGCAGGGAGGCCGCGGGCGGGAAGATGTACGTGCCGCGCGAGAGGTACTCCTTGATCACGTCGTTCTGGGTCGTGCCCCGCAGCTTGCGCACGTCGTCGCCGCGCTCCTCGGCCAGGGCCACGTAGAGCGCGTAGAGCCAGGGCGCCGTGGCGTTGATGGTGAGCGAGGTGTTCATCTCCGTCAGTGGCAGGCCCTCGAAGAGCGCGCGCATGTCGCCGAGATGCGTCACGGGCACGCCGACCTTGCCGACCTCGCCGCGCGCGAGCGGGTGATCGCTGTCGTAGCCGGTCTGCGTCGGCAGGTCGAAGGCGACGGACAGCCCCGTCTGACCCTTGGCGAGGTTCTGACGGTAGAGCGCGTTGGAGGCCGCAGCCGTGCTGTGGCCCGCGTAGGTACGCATGATCCACGGCCGGTCCCGCGTGACCTCGCCTGGCTCCTCTTCCCTAGCCGCCATGGTCGATTCCACCTTCCTCGCGCACGGCGACACGCCGGGCGTTCGAGAGTAGCTTGTGTGCGGCGACGCGCCGCGTCATCGAGCGTAGCCCTCCCGGGCCACGCTTCAACACCGGAGAGGCATGATGCCTGAACAAACGCTCGAGGCCCTACCCATCGGATCGATCCCCGCGCTCGGGGAGGTCCCGAAAGCCATGCGGGCCTACGTGATCCGCAAGGAGCGCTTCGGCGAACCTCTGAAAGCGTTCCAGGAAGAGGTGATCCCCACCTGGGAGGTCGGATCGGGGGAGGTCCTGGTGCAGGTGATGGCCGTGGGCGTGAACTTCAACGGCGTCTGGGCAGGCCTGGGCGAACCCGTGGACGTCATGCGCTACACCAAGCTCGACTCGCACGTCGCGGGCTCGGACGCCTCGGGCGTGGTCTGGGCGGTCGGTCCGGGCGCGGAGGGCGTGAAGGTCGGCGACGAGGTCGTGCTGCACTGCAACCACTTGCTGCGACCCGGCGCCAGCGACGCGCAGCTGATCTGGGGCTACGAGACCAGCCACGGCTCCTTCGGTCAGTTCACCAAGGTGCAGGCCCAGCAGTGCTTGCCGAAGCCCAAGGATCTGAGCTGGGAGGAGGCCGCGAGCTACGGCCTCACCTTCTACACGGCGCACCGCATGCTCGTGGACAAGGCGCGCGTGCAGCCGGGCGAGGACGTGCTCGTCTGGGGCGGCGCCGGCGGCCTCGGCGTCTTCGCCGTGCAGCTCACGAAGATCATGGGCGGGCGGGCGATCGCCGTGGTCTCGAGCGAAGAGAAGGCCAAACTCGCGATGAGCCTCGGCGCCTTCGGCACCATCAACCGCAGGGACTTCCCCGAGCTGCAGTACCTTGACGGCATGACGCCCGAGGAGGAGGAGGCGCACCTCGCCGCGGTCAAGGCCTTCGGCAAGCGCATCTGGAAGATCCTGGGAGAGCGCAAAGGCCCCGACGTCGTCTTCGAGCACGTCGGCAAGGCCACCTTCCGCGCCAGCGTCTTCCTGGCGGATCCCCATGGTCGCATCGTGATCTGCGGCGCGACCACGGGCTACGACTTGTCCTTCGACGTCCGCCACCTGTGGATGAAGCGCAAGCGAATCATCGGCTCCCACTTTGCCAACGCCCAGAGCTGCGACCGCGCCAACCGCCTGGTCATCCAGCACCAGATTCGTCCCGTGATGACCCGCCTCTTCACCTGGAAGGAGCTGCCGCTGGCGCATCAGCTGATGTACGAAAACAAGCTGCACGGCACCGTCGCCTGCTTGGTCGGCTCGCCCATGCCTGGACTGAGGAACCTGGACGAGGTCCGCAAGGTCACGGAGGGGCAAACCCATGGCCAGTGAGACCGCGCCCTGCCTCGACGCCCTCACCACCCTCGCCGCTCGCGTCAAAGCTCGCCTGCGCGAGCGCTTCGCCCCCACGGGCAAGCTCGACGGAAAGGCGCTCACCGCGGGACAGCTCGCGGCCCATGGCTACGCCTACCTCGAGATGGAGCTCGAGGCGTCGCGCCAGCTCACGCGCTGGGCCGAGGCGGGCGGCGAGAGCGAGGCACGCATCGCGGGCGCCT
>Ga0210033_1001009_pt1 | contig 26734 bp, 3 predicted proteins | sample CryGeymeta201501_FD_185465 | JGI IMG/M metagenome (GOLD analysis project Ga0210033, IMG submission 185465) | Groundwater microbial communities from Crystal Geyser aquifers in Utah, USA - Crystal Geyser metaG 2015-01 (SPAdes) (version 2) | ecosystem: Environmental > Aquatic > Deep subsurface >... | reverse complement strand
GACCCTGTCACCGGCCGCTCAGCCTGCTGTGTAATCAGCCGTGTAGCCGTCGGTTGCCTAGTCGATTCAAGCCATTCAAGCAGCCCCGGTTGGCAACGACCGGGGCTTCTTTTTGCCAGCGATTGCTGGATCCACCAGGGTGGCTGCACGCGGCGCCGGGGTGGCGGCACATTGGCAGGCTTGCCGTGGCGCGGACAACGCTTGGCTTGATCTGGATCGGCTGGCTGCTGCTGCTGCCAGGCCCAGCGCTGGCGCAGGCGCACTTGCACCGCTGCACCGGTGTCCACGGCGAGCCAGTATTTACCGATCGCCGTTGCAGCAGCGTCAATTCCCGCGAAGTCCGCAGCCATCGCCAGCAGACATTTCCAGAAGCATCCGATGCCGTCACCGTTAATGTCCCCAGCAGCTGCGCCTTCGCCTCGAAAAAGCTCACGCTGGCCGATCCTGCGCTCGATGGGGTTGAAGTAAAACTCAAAGTTTGGTGGGACGCCGATGGTCCGGGCCTGGCCATATCGGTAAGCGGCGAATATCGCTGGGAAGACAAGCTGCGATCGGCAGAGCTGGACCAAGCGGTAATGGAGCAGGGCATCCGCTTGGACGACGGTCGTTTCTTTGCCGCAGACTCCCTTCCGCAACGCGACCAACTCGGTTTTGGCCGCTCCCGCTCCCGCATCATCCTGGCCGCCGCCAGCACCTCCACGGTACGCCTGCTGATTCGCTTCGACGGCTATCGACAGACCGTCCTGAGCAGCCCGCTTGAAGCCATCGAAATCAGCGACACCCTGGCCGAAGCCAGTCGCTGTTGGCGTTTGCACAGGCGCAAAATAAACACGATTAAACAATAGGTTCCGAGCTATTCCTCGAAGATTCATCACGAAAAGTCCAGGCCCCGCCGACGCGCCGATTAGGTCGCGTCAGCACCATGATGAATGCACAAAATGGCCCCGGCCGGGTAGCTTGGCAGGGACTGGGATTGCCATTTGGTTTGCTAGCGGTTAAGGTCGCGCCGTGAACGATTGACAAATCAAGTACAGCCACACGCATTTCTGGAGAGCTTTGTGATCGGGACTTTTGTGAGTTCGAAGCTCGGTGGTCTGCGGTTGGCGCTGTTTGTGATTGGCATGTGCCAGCAGGCGACGGCGCAGTCGATTGCGGACGAGCGGCACTACGAGTTGATTGCGGTCGATGAACGCGCCGGGCGAGCGGTGCTGATGGACGTTGCGGGGGCAACGGTGGTGTTGCATCGGGATGTGGAAACAGCGGATGGCTTGCGTTTGAAATCGGTTTCGGCCGGATCGGCCTTGCTTGAGGTTCGATTCAAGTCACCTGGCGATGTGATCGCGTATCGCATCACGCTTGGGGAAACCGTGCGTATCCACGCCTTACCAGAACAACGCAGCGGTGGGATGCGGGTCATTGCAATATCGCCAGTAGCTCCGACTGGCGCCAAGGAATCTTCCCACTAACCCAAGGACAGGTGCCGTCCATGAAGTTTTGCATGCGCGTCCTGCGCGTCATCGCCTCGCTCGCGATGATTGCCGGGCAAGGAGTTGCGGTCGCTGGCCCGCAGGGCTTGGGCGACGATGTCGAGCTGATTCAGTTCGCGCCGGTGACCAAGGCGGTTGCCAAAACCGTCGGCCCGGCGCAGGAACTCGATGGCATTGCAATCATCGAGGTGTCTGACGACTACAGTCGCGGCGTCACGCCCGTGCGCACGGATATCGCCCGGCGCTACTTCGAGCGCTACCGGGACGATCACGACCTGTTGTTGGTGTTCACCAATTTCGAGTTCGAAACCGGGCAGGCGGCGGCCTTCGCCAACATCATCAAGAACGATGTCTCGGGCATTGGTTTAGCCAATTACGACAACAGCGCGGCGTTCGGCAGTGCCAGTCGGCGACTACAAAACTACATCGATATGGCCGCGGTCTCGCGCTGGCAGTTGAACCCTTCCTCGCCCGGCTACGGCAGTTTGCTCGATGTCGCCACCCACGAGCTGATGCACCGCTGGGTGGCCTTTCCCAAATACCTGAAAAACGGCGTGCAGAGCAGCGACCTGATCGGCCAGGAAGCGGCGCATTGGAGCTTTTTTCTGGATAGCGACGCCTCGGTCATGTACGGGGCCGACTGGCAGATGGGCACGGACGGGCAATTCGAGGCGGTCGATGTGCGCCATCGGCTGTCCCCGCTCGATCTCTACCTGGCCGGTTTGTTTTCGGCCGCCGAAGTGCCGGACATGAACTTGATCCGCGAGGGCGTCGGCGCCACTGCACAAGATTTGCCGGTGCTCGGCTTCAAGACCCCGGGCAGCGTGGAAACCATTGGCATCGGCCAGATCATCGCCGCCAATGGCGAGCGGCAACCCGATGTCAGCCATTCGCCAAAACACTTTTCCGCCGGTGTGCTCTTGTTGATTCGTCCAGGCCAAGGCGTTACCGAGGAGACAATATTCGGATTGCAGCGCTTTGCCCGGGATTTCGAGACGCGATTCGCCGCGATGACCCGTGGCCGCGCCTCGCTGTCGATTGAGAACCAACCGGTCCAGATCGTGGCGTCTGGCGCGCCGGTCCCGATCAGCGGCCAGGCGTTGTGTACGACCTGTACGCTGGATATTGCCCAGGCCAAGGTCTGGTTGCTGGCCCAGCAACGTGCCAGCGATGGTGCCTTCGTCGACAAGCAAGTCAATGCGCTGGCGACTGGAGCCACGGCGCTGCGTGCCATGACCAGCGGCAACTTTGGGACGACGACGGCGATGGCGCCGATTCGCGCCTGGTTATCGGCGTTCCCGGCGCGACATTTCGACGATCTCGCGTTCAAAGCGCGGGTCGGTGTTGCGCCTTCCATCGGGACCGAAGTCGAATTGGCGGCCGCCAGAGACCAGCTTTTGCATGCTGGGTTACCGGGGCTGGCGCCGACTTGGTCGGCGAGCGCCTGGGACACGGCGGCCAGCATGGTCTCCGCCGGATTCGCCGATCTCAGCGCGTCCGAACGTGGGGTTTTCCTGGATCGGCTGCGGTCGTTGCAGAACGCCGATGGGGGCTTCGGTATCCATCCCGGCGGGGCGAGCCACGTCGGACTGAGCGCCTGGGTGCTGAATGAAGTCGCGCCCCTGGCCGATCCCGCCGCTGTACCGATCACCCATGACAGCGCGGCCTGGCTGCTCTTGCAACAGAGCGCCGAAGGTGGCTTCGGATCCGGAGCCGATGGCGTGTTGCCCACAGCTTGGGCGGTCGCCGGTTTGGTACGCCTCGGCAATGGCGCCGATATCGCTTCGGCAATGTCCTACTTGCGCTCGCGCCAGAGCCTGGCCGGCGATTGGAACGGCAGCGTCTTCACCACGGCGGAAGTGATCCGCGTACTCGCGGAAATTGCCAAGCCCAACCTTGCCTTCGACGCCAGCATCGTGGCGACGCCTGCGGCGCCAATTTCGGGTGACCGGGTGCACTTGGTCGGACGTATCCGCAACGATGGCGTGCTCGCCGAGGGCGTGAAGCTCGCCTGGTTCCTTGGCGATCCCGATCAGGGCGGAGCAATGATCGGAGCGGAAGCCGACCTGGGTACGCTGGCGGCGGGGCAGTCGCTGGAGGTCAGTGCCGATTGGGAGAGCGCTGGATTTTCCGGTGCACAGTCGATTGTCGCGGTGCTCGATCGCGCCGATAGCATCGATGAGTTGAATGAATCCGACAATCGGCAGACTGTCGCGTTGGAAGTCGCGGAATTGCCGCAGGCGCCCGACGCCGCGCTGTTGCGTGAAAACTTTACCCTGACGCCGCCCAGCGTCAATGTCTTCCCATCTGCGGTCGCGCTAAGCGGCACTGTGGTCAATATCGGTGGCGCCGATCTCACTGCGGTGCCAGTGGTGCTCTATCAGCTAAGGAATGGCGTCCGCACCGAACTGGCGCGGACCGAGCTCGATCTGCCGGCGCAGGCCTCAGTGCCGCTGCGGCTGGATTTCACTTTGCAGCGCGAAGATTCGCGGTCTCTGTTGCTGGTCGCCGATCCCGACAATGCCATCGCCGAGATTCGCGAGAACAACAACGAACTCGCCTTCGAGCTGGCCAGCGTCGCTGGCATCGACCTTGCCATCGCCAGCAGCGATCTGCTGCAGCTGACCGTGCCGGCGGTGATCAACCAAGCCGTGCGCTTCCGCGTCAGCGCGCGCAACAACGGGGCCTCAGCATCACCCGCTTTCACGCTGGCGGCCGTGGTCGACCAGGGTGGCCAGCCGCATCCGCTGGGCGACATCCTGGTGCAGATCGAAGCCGGCGGCAGCATCGAGCGTGAGCTGGTCTGGACTCCGACCGCCAGCGGGCCAGCCAGTTTGACCGTCACCCTCGACGCGGCTGCACTCGTGGAAGACGCTGATCGCAGCAACAACAGCGCAGCGCTGGACTTCTCCGTGGTCGATGCCGATGCGCCTAATTTGATCGTTCCCGTCGAATCGTTGTCGTTGTCGCCACTGCCGCTCGATCAGTCCCGTGTCGCCACCATGCAGCTGATGGTGCGCAATGCCGGTGCCGCGCTGGTCGGTGACGTGGTGGTCGCGATCAGCACCAGCGGACTCGACGGACCGCGTGCGGAACTGGCCCGGGCGACGCTCGCCGGTGGCCTGCCCGCCGGTGCCGAGCGCCCGCTGAGTGTGAACTTGCCTGCGCTGCCCGATGCCGGTGATCGCCTGTTCTTCGCGGCGGTCGATCCGGACGGCTTGATCGCCGAACTCAACGAAGACGACAACTTGGCCTTCGTCGGCGGCCATGTGCGCAGCCTTCCGGATGCCTCGGTCAGCATCGCCAGTCTGCGGCTGACGCCAAGCATTCCGATTGCCGGACAGAGCGTGCGTGCGGATGTGAGTATTCGCAATCTTGGCGAGCAGCCGCTGGAGGGATTGGTCGCGCGCCTGTTCGATGGCACACCGACTGCTGGTAGCCCAATCGGCGAGGACCAGGCCGCCCCGGCCATCGTCGGCGGTGCCAGTGCCGAACTGAGCTGGACCTGGACCTTCGCCGGCGGCGCCACGGTCAGCGTGGCGCTCGATCCCGATGCGCGGATTTCGGAGGCGCGCGAGGACAACAACCTGGCCGTGCTGCAGTTGCAAGTGCAGGGCGGTCAATTCGCCACCGAGCCCTACATTTCACCCAACGACGACGGCGTCAAGGAATCGACCCAGGTGCTGTTCGGCGATCTGGCGGCAGCGCCCGCGATCATCGAAGTGCTGGATCAGGCTGGGCGCAGCGTGCGCGCGTATCCGCCCGAGCAGTTCGTCGGCAACAACGGTTACGCCGTGCTGTGGGAAGGCCGCGACGATGTCGGCGTCCTGGTCGCCGATGGCCGCTACCGGGTGCGCGCGCTGTCCGCTAATGGCGATGTCATGGGAGAAGTGGCAGTGGTGGTCGATACCAATCGCTCGCCGATCCTGGCGGCGGTGGGCACTCGCTTGGAGCGCTTCACCGAACTGTCCACCGATCCGCTGCAAGTGCTGGATCCACCCGCCAGCTACCACGACCAGGACACGGTAGTGCTGCGCGCCCCATTGAATCTGGCGACCGCCGATGTCAATGATCGCCTGCTCGGTCTGTATCGTTTCGACCTACTGCTGGGCACGCTGGAACCAGTGCTGGACGCGAGCTGGCTCCTCGCCCAGGGTCCGAATGCGATGGTCGTTGCGGCACATTGGGCCGAGGGCGGCGAGTTTCTGGTGGCGGTGGTACGGGTGGGAACCCAGGACACGGTCTGGCGGGTCAGCGTCGATGGCCGCAATCTGGTGCGGCGACTGATCGGGCCGGAGGCAGCGTTCGATTGGGAGCAGCTTCAGGTAGCGGGTCAGATTCAACTGATCTATCAGATTGAGTTGGGCTCTACCGCCCAGGGTTCCGCGCTGCTTTGGGCGCGCAGGTCCCAGGTGTGGTCGGCGCGTTCGATTCGACTCGACAACGCCGCCGTCACCGGTTTGCAGGCGAGCGGCGTTTCCGGCGACTTGGTAAAGGTATTGGACGATGGATTCCTGGTGGGTCGACACGAAGTCCTGGATTTCATTGCGTTCGATCCGTCGCTGCCGGCTCACAGCATCGTCTCTGAGAGCGGGCAGTCAGTCATCACCCATATCGGACACGACGCCGCGCTGGTGCATCGTCTTTCCGGGACCGCCGAAACCTTCGAGTGGCGGAGCCTGCGCGGGGATGAATCGCGCGTGTTGATCTCGGCGCAGCGCAGCGCCGACATGGTGGCAAAGAACCGCTGCTTCCTCGACCACGAGATCAGCGAGTGGTTCGACGGCGAGTCGCTGATCCACGATCTGCGCACGCGCACGGTCACTGCTTTCGACGTCAATTCAAGCCTGTCCAGGATTTTCGAAATACCGGTGACAACGCGCGTCGGCGACTATCAGGCATCGCTGCATATCGATTTCAGCGAGTACAGCGAGGATCTTGAATTGGTGCGCAGCGAGCGCACGGTCGCCTGCCAAAGTGCGTCGGGGGCATTCACCCTCAACCGGCGGGTGCCCGCACATGCCTTGGTGTTCGACGGTGAAGCGATTCTCGGTCGGCACCTGGATAATTGCGACTGTGAGCCTGAAAAATATATCGACGGTGCCCACTCAGCCTATGTGCTGGATCGTGCCAGCGGCGTGCTGACCCGATTCGGCGGCTATACCTTATGGCCGCTGCTTGACCCCTTGGATCAATCGCAGTTTCCGCTCGATGCCGACGAACTGTTTCTGCTGGGAGCGGAGTCGCCCGGAGCGGCAGCGGCCAAATCAAGCGTCGAATCCAAGCAATCCCCCAAGATCACGGTCCCGCCGCGGGTCTACGACCCGAATGGTTTGATCGAGGAATATCACCGCCGCACCGCGGTGTCGGACCCGGTCCTCGGCCTCGCCGATGGCAGCGGCATCAGCTACCCGGTCGACGGTGCCGAGTTGCCGGCCTACAGCGTCTTCCTCGCGGGTGGCTATGCGACTGGAGCCAGCCTGCAGGCGCTGAACCTGGCCGGGCCAGCGGGCACACATTTGATCGCGCAGGGAGAGTACTACTCCTCGCTCGCCAACCAGCCCACCAAATTGCGCGCGCGCGGCAGCGCCCAGGGCATTGATCTGCTCGGCATCGCCGAAGACCAGAACTTCCTGCAATTTGAACTGGCATGGGCCGCCCCCGCCGTCCCCGATCAGTGGCACGTGATCGGACCGGCGGTGCTGGAGTCCGCCAGCGATGGCGAACTGATGGCGTGGACGCCACCGGCTGCGGGTCAATACCTGCTGCGCCTCAGCACCCTGGACAAGGCCGGTAATGTCCGCCAGGCGACGGCACGCGCTGTGTCGCCAGCGGGCGCCGACATCGCCAATCCACGGCTGACCTCGCGCTATGTCTCGCCCAACGGCGATGGCGTCAAGGACTTGCTCGAACTGGCCTTGGATGTGCTGCGGCCGACCAATCTGCGCATTGAAATCCGCGATGCGAGCGGCGCCGTGCTGCGCGCTCAGGATATTCAGGTCACCGCGGCAGGCGCTTTTACCTGGACCTGGGACGGCCACCGGGATTCGGGCGAACTGGTCGCCGACGGACGCTATCGGATCAGCGTGAACACCTGGTTTGCGACCGGGTTCACCGTTGATGGCACACCGCCGACTTTGTCGCTGGCACGCGACCCGGCAACGCAGCGACTATTTCCCGGCAAATTCGCGCGCGTCGTGGGCGCTCATGTCGATTACGGCTTGTCCTGGCACGCTGAGGACACAAACCTTGAAGTCGCCCGCCTGGAGTCCGGCGACAGCCCATCACCAAGCCAATGGCTGAGCGTTGACGACCAGCTACCGGCCAGCGGCCGTCGCGCGCTCGGCTCCGACGATGCCGACAATTATCGGCTGCACGTCGAAGACCGTGCCGGTAATCGCGCCAGCAGCAATGCGACCGGGGTTCCGCCGCCGGATTTGGCCATGGTCGGGCGTTGGGTCGGCGTGCAGAGCGATCCTTCACGAGCCTGGGGTTGTGGCCCAACCAACAAGGTTGAGGACGGCTGCCTTTATATTGCGACCGGTTACGTCGGTGCTGTGGCGTTCCCGCTCGAATCGGCGGCGATGATCGAACTCGACCTGTATCTGGCGCCGAACACGCCCGCTACGGAGGTTTCACTCCGCTACCAAATCAACCAGTTCGGCGCCAACGCACCCAGTGATGGACCCTGGCAGTCCTTGCCGATCACTGCCCAACGGCGTGAGGGAGTCGAACTACGGTTGGATGCGTTGGCGCCGACGCTGCCGCTCGGTTCGATGATTACGTTGCAGGCTTCCAGCCCATTGAACACAGGCACAGCGCTGGCCGCTGAACCGGTGAAATTTGAGTACGTGGGCCTGGCGCCTCCCCGCAGAATTGATTGCCCGCCAACGGTATTCGATCCGTACCCGATTCCCGGACTGTTGGATTGCGCGCAGGTGGGCGAATCGCTGCCGGGGCTCGTGGTCAATCCCACCTTGACCATGTTGGCCACCGACGGCAGCGTGGTTGTTGTTCCGCCGCGCTTTATTGAAGATGGGGGGGTCTTGTTTGAACTGCCTCACTTCGGCGATGGCTGCGAACAGTTGACCGCGCGCGCGCGCAGCCAAATTGGGCGCCAGTATGAATCGACTGCACGCTGCGACTTCCCTTCTGCTGCGCTCTCGGCCGCCGTTGGCCCGCTGGTTCAGACAAGTTGCGATGCCGAACCGCAGCAGCGAATGCAGTACCAGTTTAAGATAGAACACGTGGGTGGCGTGCCACACCTGCGCATCGACTATGCCTTGGTGGATGGAACACGGCGGATCGTATTTGATCAGGATCTTAGGCTGGTTGCGGACGGTTTCGATCCAGACGGACCTTTTGCTGCTCGCCTGGAAGGCGTTTTTGCTGCCAGCGATTTGCCGGACGGTCGCTACAGCCTGACCTTCACCGCGAGCCTTGAGAATGGTTCGCAGCTACAGGAGGTACGCCCATTTTTCGTTGATCGCAGCCCGGTTGCGATGGACGTGCGAGTGCCGCGCGAGGGGCGGCGCGAGTGTGTTGTCGGTGTGCAACTACCGATCGACTTGGACACGTCCGATCCGTCTGGTGTGGCCAATCAATACGCCTTGGCGCAACGGCCGAATCCACCAGATGACGTGATCTGGGCCCCGCTAAGTGCCAATTTATGGAATGAACCAATAGACAATGGTGCTGTGCACTTGGTGTTCACGCGCATAGCAATCTTTCCCGCAATTTCTACTGCTGAGGATGCATCGCCTCGGCTGCAGCCTTCGGAACAAGTCAGCGGTCCCGCCCAATTTCGATTGGCTACGGTCAACTGGGGCGGTGCGCCGCAGTGCCAATTGGTCAATTTCTTTGCCGATACTCGAGTCGAAGCCAGTCTGCGTTATCAACCGGGCTCGGTCACGGCGGAACTGGACGGGGTGGTGATCATCAACCCGTCCGGCCCGGCGGAGTTCCGCACGCTGGCGGTCGAGTTGCTGGCCGAGGAGCCGCTGCGCGCCCGCTTCGAACTGCGGCGGGGTTTGTCGCCAAGCACCGCCGTGCGCGTCGGCGATGTGCGGGTCGAAGCGGCTTATGCGGAGGGTACGCATGGCCTGAGCTGGGACGGCAAGCTTGCCGATGGTCAGGGCGTCGCCGACGGCACCTACTGGATCGTCGCCGCCGCCAGCGACGACTGCGGTCATGAATCCGGAACCACGCTGGCCGTGCCGGTGCGCGTCGACAGCACCGGACCCAGCGTTTCCTTCACGGCGCCGGAGGCGGGGGCCAGTGTGTCCAATCTGCTGGTCCGCATCGAGGGTAGCGCGACCGACCCCAGCGGCGGCGTGTTCGAGCTCAGCGCGCAGTCCGCCGAGACCATCACGATCCAGTCCGGCGCTTTGCTGCTGCCGAATGACCAGCCCGACGATCCGCGCCTGGCCTTTGCCCAGTCCTGGAATCGCGGCGAGATCAGCGGGCCGGTGCTGCTGCGGGTGGTGGCGACCGACGCGGTGGGTAACCGTAGCGTGGGGGAATTGCCGATCACGCTGGCACCGCGACCGACCCGCTTGTTCGACGCGGCCGAGGCGCTGCCCGAGCTGGTCTCGCCGAACGGCGACGGTGCCTTTGATCAGAGCGAGATTCGCTACGTTCTAGCGGCGAACGCCGACGTCAGTGTTCGGCTGTTCACTGCAGCCGGCAACCTGCTCACGGTCTTGCAGAATGCCGAGCCGACCTTGACCGGCAACCACAGTCTGGTCTGGAACGGGCAGGGGCTGCCTGCGGCCGCCGCCGATGGCGTTTATCGCATCGAACTACACGCGGTCGACGCCCAGGAGCCGACCCAGTTCGAAGACCTGAGCCTACCGGTCGCGGTTGATATCACTGCGCCGCAGTTGGCCGTGAACACGCCAGAGGGCCGCTATTCCCAGGGCACCGGACCCTTGCAGGTCAGCATCGGCGAAGCGCACTTCGGTAGCGCCAGCGCCGAGTTCGCTGGGCAGACCGTCGCGCTCACCGCGCCCGGCCTGGCCACCGTGCTGACGCTGGACGATACCGCCGAAGGCCCGCACAACCTGGTCCTGACCGCGCGCGACAGCGTGGCCAATGCCGCACAACGCGAATCCGAAATCGTCATCGACCGCACCCCACCCGAAGCGCTGATCAGCGCACCGGTGGAATCCGCAGTGCTGGGCGGAGCCGCGAGCGAGGCACTCATCCAAGGTACCGCCAGCGATCTTAACTTCGCCCGCTATCAACTCAACATCGCGGCGGCGGCGACGCCTGCAAACACCAGTTTGCTGGTGGAGTCCAACACGCCGGTCACCGATGGCACACTGCACACGCTGTCACTGGCGCCAGTCGATGGCGACTATGTGCTGAGCCTCGAAGCGACCGATCTGGCTGGCCGCCAAACCACGCTGCAACGCGGCATCCGCATCGACCACACGCCGCCGGTCGCAGTATTGACCGCGCCGCTCGACAACGCTTTTGTGTCGCGGCAGTTCGAGGTCCTCGGTACGGCGAGCGATCTCAACCTCAACGACTATCGACTGCGACTGGCAACCCCGGAGCAGGCCAGCCTTGGGCTGTGGTCCGACCTGTGGGTCGCGACCGAGTCGGTCGCTGACGGCAACATCGGACGGGTGGATCTCACCGTGCCCGATGGCGACTACATCCTGGAGCTGGTGGCGACGGACCGGGTGGCGCAGCACGCCGAGGCACGCATCCGTATCCGGCTCGACAGTACCGCGCCGCCGACGCCGATCAGTCTGGTCGGCAACCGCCAGGGCGAGGCCGATGTCGCCCTGGCCTGGCAGCACGAGGCGCCGGCCGACCTGCTCGGTTATCGGGTCTACCGCGATGGTGCTCGGCTGAATCCGACGCCGGTGCCGGGTCGCGCCTGGCTCGACTCAGGCGTGCCCGGTGGCCGCCTGGTGTACGAGGTCAGTGCGGTCGATCAGGCCGGCAACGAATCCGCCCGCAGCAACCCGGTGGTGGTGGTCGTCGACCGCACACCGCCGCTGGTCGATCTGATCGATCCAGTGGATGCGGCGATCGTGTCCGGCACGGTCCGGGTTCGCGGTACGGCCTTCAGCGAAGATGACTTTGACCATTACCGACTGAGTCTGCTCGCGGGCGCTGCCCAGATCCCGCTGGCTGTGCTCGCCGAGTCGGGCAGGGCAGTGCAGGGCGGCGAACTCGCCGTCTGGGATACCCACTCCCACGCCGAGGGCGAGTCCCTGACCTTGCTGCTGGAAGCTTGGGACCGCAACGGCAATCACGCCGAAGACCGCGCCAACGTCACCATCGACAACATCGCCCCGGCGGCACCGACCGGCCTGACCGCAGTCGATAGCTTTGGCGACGGCCAGATCCACTGGAATGCCAATAGCGAATCCGATTTGCTCGGCTATGTGCTGCTGCACGATGGGGTTCCGGTCAACGGTGGCAGCATCTTCCCGGACGACTTGCGATTGCTCGCCATCGCCACGACCACTTGGCTCGATCGCAGCCTGGTCGATGGCGAGCATGTCTGGGTCGTCTTTGCCATTGATCGCGCCGGCAACCTGAGCCCGCCTTCCGACCCGGCCAGCCTCAACATTTCGCGCCGACCACCGGACATCACCATCGCCAGTCCGTTGGCCGGGCACCGTTTCGAAGGATCACTGCCGGTATTGGCAGTCAGCGAGGATAGGGACATCGCCGAGGTGCGCTTCAGTGTGCGTGCTGTTGGCGACGCAACCTGGACCGCCATCGGCGCCGATACCGGCCTGCCCTATGAAACCGTGTGGACGCCGGGCGCTCTGCCGTTCGGTGATTACGAATTGCGCGCCGAGGCCAGCGACCAAAGTGGCCAGGACGATCCGACCCCGGCCTTGGTCGCGGTTACCTACGCCGATCTGACGCCGCCGACACAGGTGATCGGGCTCGACGCCCACGCCGAAGGCGGCGATGTGCTGCTGTCCTGGACGGCCGTGGTCGCGGACGATCTGGCGCATTATCGGGTCGAGCGTCGCCAAGGGGATTACTACACGTTCACCAGCGTGGCCGAGGTCGCGGCCGGCACCACCACCCTGGTCGATACGGTGCCGGAAGACCGCGTGTGGCAATATCAAGTCACTGCGGTGGATAGCCACGGCAATGCCGGGGAGCCATCTGCGGTGGACAGCGCGCGCGTATTCACTATCGAAGTGGAAGCGCCGTTCTCGCCCATTGTGGCGCTGACCACGCCGATGCACGGTCGCTCGCCGGTGGCCGGACAACTACGGGTGGCACGCGCCAGCGCTGGACAGCCGCTCGAACTGGCGACGCAGCCGGTAACCGAAGATGCCTTCGATCTGCCTGCGCTGCCCTTGTTGACGGGTGAGAATCAGTTGTTGCTTGGCGTCACCGACGCCGAGCAGAACACCAGCCGCGAGGCCGTTGCCTGGGTGAGCACGGGTGCGCTGCCTTCGGCGCCGACCGGTCTCGCGGTGGCCGTGAACGACCACCAAGTCACCGCCAGCTGGAATGCCAATCCGGAGCCGGACGTGATCGGCTATCGATTGTTCCGACGCGATTCCCCAGCCTTGGTTGAGCGCGACCTCACCGATTTGACGGTCAGCGCCGCGCAACCCATCGACGCGCCCGAAGCGGCAATCGACGGCGATCCCGCCACCGCCTGGGCTGGCAGCACTTGGTTTTATGGCGGTCCGTTGGCAGATGTCTGGCTGGAGCTATCAAGTGCCGAGCCTCGACAGATCAGTGCGCTCAGCCTGAGCTGGCTCAACGGCCGCAAACCGGCTTCGTTCGAGGTGTTGGCCTACAGCGGCCGCGCCTGGGTGCGCATCGCGTCGGTGGCATCGGTGCAGGACTCGCAGTCCTTGCGCATCGATCCGCCTTATCGGACTTGGAAGTTGCGCATCGTGCCCACCGTGGCGACTGGCACCCCGGGCGGGAACTGGCAGCAAAGCATCGCGCTGGCTGAACTCGTGGTCGCCGAACAACCGTTGATCGGTGCCACCGAATTCGTCGATACCCTGATCGACGGCGGTTATCCGCATCGGGTCAGCGCGGTCAACACGCTCGGCTTCGAAGGCCCGCGCTCGGACCCGGTCACGGCCGATGTCGGCGATGCCGAAGCGCCGACGCCGGTGCTGCTTAGCGGCACGGTGCAGGGCCGCGACGCCAGCCTCAGTTGGAGCGCGAGCATCGCGCCGGATGTGGCCCGCTATCGCCTGTTGCGCGACAGTAGTGAGCGGGCGTTGATCGACGCGCCGCAAACTGGCTTTGTCGATGTCAATCTGCCCAATGGCACCTACACCTATGTGGTGCAGGCATTGGATGCCTTCAACAACGAAAGCCTGCCCTCAAACGCGGTGGCGCTGATCGTCGCGGTGGCGGGGCCCGGCCTGCCGCGCAACTTGCGAGTCGTGCCGGTGCCTGCGGGCGGGGCGCTTGATATCGACTGGCAGCCCGGCGACGGCGCGCCTGCGGTGCGTTATGTGCTGCGTCGTTCGGACGCCGAGCCCGGCCCGTATGCCCAGATCGCCGACACCACGGCGCTCGCGCAGCGCGACCAACCGCTCACCAATGGCAGTCGCTATTGGTACACGGTCGAGGCCTTCGACAGCGCTGGCAACGCCAGTGGTCAGACCGCGCCGGTCTCCGGGCTACCCGAAGATCAGCAGGCACCGCTGCCGCCGGTGTTGACCTTCCCGGTGCGCGATGGTGAATCGCTGACCCTGGATGTGGCCAGCACTACCGTGGCCGGATTCGCCGAACCCGATGCGCAAGTCAGCATCCGCCGCAACGGCAGCGAGGTGTTTTCGACGCGGAGTCGGACCGACGATCTGCTGTCCGATGTGAACGGTTACACCGAAGGCCGACTGCGGGTCTCGCCCAGTGGCAACTGGCTGTTCGGTGACGGCAGCATCGAGATTCATACGGTGGAAGACACGGGTCTGTTCATCGATCCTTCCCGCTTCGGCCGACTCTTGTCCTGGACCCGCGATGATCGCCTGCTGCACCAAAACGGCAACTGGGTCAGTTCCGCTCCGAACGGCGGCGACGACCGCGTGCTCAACATCCCGCTGGAGACAGTCGAGGATGCGCGCTTCTCCAGCGACCTGCGTTATGTCATCGCGCGTGCCGTGCATCCGAACAACGGCAGCCCGCTGCGCGCCCTGTGGTTGGTCGACCAGGTTGCCGGCAGCGTGCGTCCGGTGCCCGGGGTCGATCCGGATGCGGTGGTGTTCGATGATCTGGTGATCTCCGAACAGTCGGGTTTTGCCGCCTGGCGCGCGGCCGATGGCGAAGTCAGCCTGCTCACCTTGGCGACCGCCCAGGCACGCCCGATCGCCGCTGCCACGGAATCGGTACGTCTGTCGGTATCGCCACGCAGTGGCGACGTGCTGCTGGTGCACAGCGATGCCGGTCAGTTGCGGGTCGCCCGGGTCGACCGCGACGGTCGATCCACGCCGGTGGGTCCCGGCCTGATCGCCGCCTGGTCGCCGGACGCCAGCAGCTATGTGGTGGCCGAGGCGGGTGGGCTGCTCGCTTTCCATCGCGAAAGCGACGACAGCCTGCTGCGCCGCCTGGATTTGCAGGCCAGCACAATACGCGACCTGGACTGGACCGCCTCTGGCCGCATCCTGGTCGACACATCCTCCGGTAAACGCCGGATCGAACCGGAGGCCAGTTTCCGTTCCGCGCCAATGGCACTGGTCGCTGGCGAAAACCGTCTGGACCTGTTGGCCGTCGATGCAGCCGGTCACAGCCAGGCCAGCAACCCGCCCGGCATCGTCATTCGACCGGGGACGGCACCGGCGCTGCCTGATCTCAGCATCAGCGCCAATGACATTCACTTCCTGCCAGCGGGCGGCGTGCCCGGGCAGAACTACGCGGCGCAGCTGGTGGTGCGCAATATCGGTGCGGCGGCCGGTGCCGCCACCCAGATCCGCGCCACTCTGGTGCGGCCGGATGGCAGCCAAAGCCAACTGCCGAACCCGCCGACCGTGCCGGCGCTCGGCATCGGTGCCAGTGCCGGACTGGGACTCTCACTCGGCCAGCTCGACCAGACCGGCAGCTACTGGTTGCGCGTCGAATTGCTGGTGGATCGGGCAGATGCCAATGTAAGCAACCACGCCGCCAGTCAGCGCTTGCTGCTCAGTGCCAGCCCCGAGCCGGTGCTGGAACTGGGTGTGGATGCGGCGACTTTCGCGCCCGGCATCGATGCCATCGGCCGGGTCAGCGTGCGCAACAACGGCAGCGCCTTCAGCGGCAGCGTGCGGCTGCGGATCAGCACCCAGACGGGCGAACCGATCACCGAACTGCCAACGCTGGCCGTCAACGCCCTGGCCTTCGGCGCCGAAGCGGTACAGGACTGGCGGTGGCCCACCACCGACGTGTTAGCCGGCGGCTATCGGGTCGAGGCCACGCTACTGGATCCACAGAATCGCCAACTCAGCAGCCGCCAGGTCGATTTTGCGGTGGCCGTAGTGCACGATCTGCGCCTCGATGTAACCAGCGACCGCGCCGCCTACGTCGCCGGGGAAACGGTGCGCCTGAACGCCAGCCTTTATTATCGCAGCGGCAACGCGATCATTGCCTCGGCGGCCCTGCGCCTGCGCCTGCTGGATGCCGCCGACAACGAAGTCTTCACCACCACGCGGAATCTGGCGACCCTGTTGCCGGGGGTGCGCCTGCAGATCCCGGCGAGCTGGATAGCGAGCGGCGCTGACGGTGTCTACTCGATCCGCGCCGAGTTGCTCGAAGCCGCCGCAGTCAGCGCTCAGGCCCAGGGCAGTTTCCTGCTCGCTGCGGCTAACGGCGTGGCGCCGATCACCGGCACTATCCTGCCGACGCCAGCACCGCTGATTGCCGGACGCCCGGGCCAGATCGACTACCTGCTGCAAAACCCCGCCGGTTCGACACTGGCGGTCGACCGGCTGCGTCTGCGGCTGTTGCGCGCACCAGGTCTGGAAGAAGTGGCGATGACGAGCGTCAGCGGGTCGGCCCCGGCCCTGGGCCAACTGCCGGGCCGTTTGGAACTCGCTGCGACCGCGCTACCGATCGGCGACTATCTCGCCGTGCTCGACTGGCGCGCCAGCCCGGATGCGGCGCCGCTTAGCCTGGCCACGCGCAGCGTCGCGGTGGTCGATGGCATCGCGCCGCTGATCGTGCTGCAAACCCCCGACGTCGGGGCCTGGGTGCGCGGGGCGGCGGCCTTGGCGGCCCAAGTCAGCGACGTGCATAGCGGTGTGGATCGGGTCGAGATCGTGATCGACGGCGGCAGTTGGCGGATTGCACCGCTACTACCACAGGGCGCTTATGGCCTCGACGCCAGCGGCCTTTCCGACGGCAGCCACCGCTTCCAGGTGCGTGCGCGTGATCGCGCCGACAATGAATCGATCAGCGTCGAACGCGAGTTCCAGGTCGACAACACCCCGCCGCGCATTCTGATCAGCGGGGTCGCCGATGGTGATCGGGTCAACCATGCGCTGACGCCGGTGGTGAGCATCGACGAGGCGCATCCGGGTGCGACCAGTATCGCCCTCGGCGTGGATGCCTTTGTCAGCGGCACGGTGGTGAGCGCGGACGGCAGTTATCTGCTGAGCGTGGTCGCGCATGACCTGGCCGGCAATGTCGCCGCCGCCAGCGTGCGCTTCGAGATCGATACCAGCGCGCCGCCGCTCAGCTTCATCACCCCGCTGGACGGCGATCAGACCACTCTGGCCAGTATCGAAGCGCGGCTCCAAAGTGAGCCCGAAAGCAGCGTGCAACTGAGCGCTGGCGCCTTCGTGCAGACCGTCGTCGCCGATGCCAGCGGTGTCGCCAGCTTCGCCTCGGTGCCCTTGGTCTTCGGCAACAATGCCTTGCAGGCGGTCGCCAGCGACGCGCTCGGCAACCAGGGCGCGCCAGTCAGCGTGCAGGTCAGCCGCCTGGACAACAGCGGTGCCGCCTTGGTCGGCAGCCTGGTGCCGACGGCACCGACCTTCGCCAGCGCGACGCCCGTGGTGCTGAACTGGCAGGTGCAGAACCCATTGACCACGCCCTTGCTGGCACAAACCCTGCTTGTTCGGGCCGTGCATGTGGCCACTGCGGCCGTGCTGGGCGAAGACAGTGTCGTTGTGGATATTCCGGGCAGCGGCCAGAACACCGGCAGTTCGTCGTTCGCGACCACCGGCGCGCCGCTCGGCCGCTACACGGCCACGCTAGCGGTCTTGGTCGGCACCGATTGGATCCAGTTGGCGACTGCCGAGTTCGACCTGATCGACCTGGAACCGCCGACCTTGGAACTGCTGGCGCCGTCCGCCGCAGCCCTGCTCAATACGCCGCTGCAAATCCTCGCCGCCGCCAGCGATCATCTGGGCAGCGTCATCGCGGTGCGTTACCGTCTGGACGGTGCGCCCTGGGTCGAGATGACGCCAGTCGTTGGCTCGCCGGAAAGTTTCCAGAGCGCGCTCCTCGACCTGCCCGATGCCGAATACCAAGTCGAAGCCGATGCCACCGACAACGTCGGCAATCGCGTGCAGACGCCAATCCGTGCCTTCACCGTGGATCGCACTGCGCCGCTGATCGAAATCAGCAACGTCGCCGATGGCGGCGCCTACAACGCCGCGGTGACACCGCTGATCCAGATCACCGAGCTGCACCCGGGCAGCCAGTCGATTACCCTTGATGGCCAGCCCTTCGTTTCCGGAACCCCGGTCGGTAGCGATGGCAACCATGTGCTGGCGGTCGCTGCCACCGACGCCGCCGGCAACCCGTCGGCGCTCAGTCTGAGCTTCCTGATCGATACCACGCCGCCGGTGATTGCGTTTACTTTCCCGGCTGCAGGCGCGGTCGTGGCGACGCCGGTGCTCGATGTCGGCGGCCTGAGCGAAGCCCAGGCGCGGATCGAATTCCGCACCGGCGCCAGCAACTCGACCGTGTTCGCCGATGACTTGGGTGGCTTTGTGGTACCCGGGGTCGCGCTCGCCCTCGGCAGCAATCTGCTGGAGGTCCGCGCCATCGACGCGCTAGCCAATGCCAGCGCCTGGATCGGTCGCAGCGTCGACTACGTTCCGAACGCGGGCGCCACGCTCAATGCCGTGTTGACCGTGTCCTCGGTGGAGCTGCCGCTAGGCCAGGTACTGACCGCAGGCTATACGCTGACCAATAGCGGCAACATCGCGATCCAGGCCCTGCCGATGCGGCTGTTGTGGCTGCGTCTGGCTGACCAGCAGCAACTGAGTGAGCATGCGTTCGCGCTCGATCTGGCGCCGTCGGCGGTGTTCACGGCGAGCGTGGATCTGCCAAGCGCCGACACTCTGCCGGGTGCGCACTTGGTAGTGCTGGAAGGGCTGTTGACAGCGGCCGATGGCAGCCAGAGCTGGCAGACCGTGGCCAGTGAGCAGGTCATCGTGCGCGATGTGCTGCCGCCGGTGGTCACCGTGTTGGCACCGGTCGCAGGCAGTTTCGTCGATAGCGGATTCAGCCTGCGGGTAGCCGCCAACGATCTGCACAGCAGCGTGGCGAGCGTGCAGGGGCTGATCGAATCCAGCCCGATCACCATGGCACCGGACGTGCTTGCAGGCGAATACCTCGCCACGGTGACGGTGGCCACTGAAGGCCCGCTCAACTTGTCTGCGCGGGCGCTGGATAGTGCCGGTAACGCGGCCGAAGCCGCGCCGCGTCAGGTCATCGTCGATCTGTTTCCGCCCGGGATCGTGGTCACTGGCGTCGCTCAGGGGGCTTTGAGCAATCAGCCGGTCATCTTGCAAATCGCGATCAGCGACGTGTCTCCGGTGCAGAGCATGATCACCCTGGACGGTCAGCCCTTCGTGGCCGGTGGCACCGTCAGCAACGATGGTGAACATCTGCTGCGGGTCCTCGCCACCGATGCACTCAACCGGCAGAGCGAACTACTCCGAAGCTTCACCATTGATCGCACGCCGCCGCTGGCGCGGATCGATCTGCCGGTCGATGGCGCGATCCTCTTCGCCGATAGCACCCGTGTGGTTGGCAGCACCGAAGCTCTGGCCGAGGTCGCGCTCCAGGTCGGCGCCTTCAACGCCGTGCTGAGCGCCGATGCCGCCGGCATCTTCAGCGTCGATAACGTGCCGCTACAGCCTGGCCTGAATCAGATCGCCGCGCGCGCCACGGATCGCGCCGGCAATGTCGGTCCCGAGGTCACGATCCAGGTCGAGCGCCGCGCCCAGCCGGTGGTGGCGCTACAGGGGCAGATTCTGATCGCCTCCAGCAAATGGGCCAACGGCGTTCCGCTCGATGCCGCCTTCGTGCTCGACAATATCGGCACCGCCGAATTGGTCACCCTGCCGGTACGGCTGGAAGCGCGCCGTCGCGATAGTCAGCAACTGCTGCAAGCGGCCGACTTCCACATCAATCTGAGCCCGGGCGCCCAGCACACCGAACCCTTCATCTGGACCACCGCCGACTGGGGCTTGGGCGAAGTCGAGATCAGCCTGACTGCCGATTTGCCGGTCCTGCGTGCGGTCACGATCCTGGACAGCCACCTCTTGTTGATGCAGGATCGTGAGCCGCCCGCAGTTGCCTTCGAGGCGCCGACCAACAACGCCCAGATGCATGCAGGCGACCCGGTACGGGTGCTAGCCAGTGATCGCTTGAGTGCCATCGCCAGTGTCGATCTGAAGGTCGATGATGGCGCCTGGCAACCCCTGCCAGCGCTGGACGTTCTGGCCGGTCGCTATGGTTCGCCCCTGCCGGTATTGCCGCTCGGTCCGCACCGCTTGGCGGCGCGTTCGCTTGATGCCGCCGGCAATTCTGCGGCCACGGTCGATCTGCCGATCCGGGTGGTCGGGGTACTACCGCTCCAAGTGACCGCGCCGATTGATGGCAGCACGACCGTGGCCTTGGAAATCGACTTCGTCGGCAGCACCAGCCCCAGTGCCAGCGTGCGGCTGCACCGAGGCAACGATCAGTGGCAGACCTCAGCCGATTCGAGTGGGCAGTTCCAACTGGCAGCGGTTCCGCTGATTGCCGGCGCCAACGCCTTCACCGTGCAGGCCGAGGATGGCTTCGGCAACACCAGCGCCATCGTTCCGGTCGCCGTCACCGCTACCGCCGTCGCCGAACCGATAGCGGTGCCGGCCAGCGACTGGCGCGGCCTGATCCTGCTGGCGGTGCTGATCCTGTTGAGCGCAACCGGGCTACCCGCCACCGGCGCCTGCCGTCACCAATCCAATCACCGATCACTCTTTTCGTAATGACCTCTCGGAGTAAGCCCATGCGTGCGCAGCACAAGGAATCAACGCGACCCACCGTGAACCGGATCACCGGCTGGCCGTTCGTATTGCTGGCCGGTCTGGCGACCCTGACCGCGTCGGCGGCCGATCCCGACAATCATGCCAACGATGCCGCGCAAGCGGCGCGCCAGGCGATCCTGCGCGGCGAAGACCCGGGTGCCTTCGTCGCGCAACTGCGCGCCGAGGCGGCGCTCGCCAAGCACGTCACCGCCGCCACTGTCGTCCGTCCGCTGACTTCGGCACCGGCATCGACCGGCACGGCGCTCGAACGGCTGGCCGCCCGCCTGCGCGCCGCTAACCCCTCCCGCACTGCCGGGAAAGTGGCCAAGAGCGCAACCGAAACCGATCTGGCCGCACCATTGCGTCTGGCCCTGGGCGAAGCGATTCTCTTGCAAGCCGGGCTCGCGGAAATCGGTGAGCGGGTTCGAACCAGCGCGAACCCCAGTGCCTTGGCGCGCTGGCAGGCCGCCGATGCCGATCAGGGCCAGCGCCTGCGTAGCCTGGAATCCGTGTTGCGAAGCGCCATTGCCGATACCGCTGCCGTCGGCAAGTCGGGCGGCTCGCCCAATCTCGCCGCCCTGCGCGGCCTGCTGCAAAAAGTTGCCGCAGAACCTACCGCGCGCGTGCTCGGCGTCCGCAGCCTGCCGGTCGCGCCACCCGACTTTGCGCCGCGACCGCTGCCGATCACCACGGCGACCGCACCCAGCTTCGCCAGCACCAGCGCCGCGCCGGGCAGTGCGCTCGATCTCGCCGCCAGCGCCGATACCGAACTCAGCCCAGCCATTCTCGAGCAGGCGCGCGTGCTCGAATTCGAACCAGTGCATATCCACGATTTCGTGCGCAGCCAGATCCGCACCGAGTGGTATGCCGGCGCGCAGAAAGGCGCGACTGAAACCCTGCGCAGTGGCGGCGGCAATGATGCCGATCAGGCCAGTTTGCTGATTGCTTTGTTGCACGCGAGTTCGATGCCAGCACGTTACGTGAAGGGCGTGATCGAACTCAATCTCAGCCAGCTCGGCCCGATGCTCGGACTCACCTCGGCGGCCGATATCGGTCGCGCCCTAGCCGCCGCCGGCATCGCCGCCGAGCCGGTAGTGCAGGGCGGCGCGATCAACGGTTTCCGGGTCGAGCACATTTTTGTCAGCGCCTACGTGCCCTATGGCAATTACCGTGGCAGCCATGTCGATGCGGGCGGCAAGGCCTGGATTCCGCTCGCCCCCGCGATCAAGGAATACCAGTTCAGCCCGGGCGCGGACACCTTGGCCCAGGCCGCCATCAGCGCGCGCGAGTTCACCGATAGCTGGCTCGGCAGCACCGAGCCGAACGAGCTGCCACTCGATGCCCTGCGCGCGCGGGCCCAGGCCTGGCTGACCGGCCAACCGGGCCAACCGCTGCTCGACAGCCAACTGCAACGCCGGACGATTTCGGCGCGCCCGCTCGGCTTGTTGCCGGCCAGCCTGCCGGGCAAGCTGGTCGGCACGGTCTACGAATCAACCGCGCTCGCCGATGCCGACCAGCAATGGCTGCGCATTCGCCTGCGTGCCGACACCTCTGCTGATAGCGCCATTGCCTTCGACCAGCGCCTGCGCGTCAGCGAGTTGCTCGGCCGTCGGCTCACGCTGTCCTACCAACCGGCCAGCGAAGACGACCAGAACATCGTCAACGAGTTCGGCGCGCTCGCCTATACCCCGGCCTACCTAGTGCGGGTCCGCGCCCGGCTGATGTTGCGCGGCGAGCCCGATGCTGTGAGCGGCCTGGACTGGACTCCGGGCAGCCTGCATCGGCTCGAACTGATCAGCGAAACCCCGGCCGGCGAGGTTGCCACCAGTCAGGACTTGCTGGCTGGCGGCTACAGCGCCATCACCATCGGCGCCCAGGCCGGCGCCACCCCGGTATCGGCACTGGATGTGCCGGCGCCCAACGACGGCGAGTTCGTCGCCGCGCAACGTCTGGCCAGCCTGGGCCTGCGCTACGCCAGCGCCTGGGATACGGCCGAGAACGAACTGGCCGATCTGGTCGGCGTGCTGCCGATCCGCCCGGCGCCGAGCATCGCGCTGACTCTGGTCGACTACCAGGTCGAAACCCTGCTCGATCTACCGCAGCGTCTGCTGCTCCGTGGCGTCGCCCTCGATGCCGCCGCGCGCCCGACCCGGGCGATCACCACCAGCGAACATGGCGAGCGTGAGGCCGAGTTCCTGCGCTATAGCAGCCTGCACGGCAGCGCGCTCGAACACTTTATCTTCGAAAACGACTGGGGCGCTGAGTCGGTGTCCGCCGACAAGGGCATGCGTCTCGCGTTCCAGAACGGCATCGCCCGCGTCAGCCAGACCGGCGGCGTGCTGCCAGCCTCGGTCGATCTGCCAGCGCCAATCCGCGCCGAAATTGACCAGCAGCTCGCGCGCGGCTGGCGGGTCGATGCCGCTGCGGCTGAGCTGTTGCTCAACCAGTGGCAGGGCACGTTGTGGCACGCGGAAGATCCCGTCACCGGCGCCAGCGGCTGGTTTATCGCCGGTCGCTACGCTGGCGGCTCTACCACCACACCGCCCGATCAATGGACCATCGTCTTCGACGACCCGAACACCCCCGGCGTCAACGAAGACCCGCTGTCGGTACGCTTCATCGAAAAAATCGCCAGCACCGACAATCAAATCACCGAAGTCGATACCGAGACCACCGAACCGCTGGCCGTGCGGGTCACCGACCGGCGCTTTCGGCCGGTGCAGGGTGCCGTCATCGCCTTCCGGGTGGCCTTGGGCGAGGGAAAACTCAAAGGCCCCGAGCCTGACGCCGAATGGGCGGATGAGGTGCGCATTTTCAGCGACATCGAAGGTGTGGCCCGAGTCAAGTTCAAGCCGGCCGGCAAGATCTCACTCGGGATCAACCTCATGCTCGACCCCGAACACGATCAGTTTCCTGCTTTCGTCGGGCTGAATCACGTCACTGCGCGGGCCGAACCGCCAGCCGCGCCGGGAACAGCGGCCATTGCCGAACTGCGTGAACCCATCTCGGTATTGGCCAAAGCCGGAGCACCGGCGTCACTCGCCACGCTGCGCTTTCCTCGTAACGAGGGTGGCGGCGGGGGCGGCAATAACCAGATCGACCCCCCTGGGGTGTATTCCGGCGACTGGGTAGTGCTAGCGCGGGATCGGTTCGATAATGCTGTGTCCAATGTAGAGGTAACTTTCACATCTGCATTCGTGCCACCGCCGGGCCATTGTTATGACTTCAATGGCAGTCCCAGGCCTTGTCGGCTGGAGTTGCCGCGATTCTATGTGAACGACGAGTGCCAACCCTTCGTTGTGGATGCATTTTCCTGTGCGAGCTCGGTAAAAACCATACGAACGGCCGCAGGGGCATTCGAAAGCCCAGTTCATCTGGTGGCCGGACTGACCGAAATAGAAAGCGAATTCCTATATTATGCGCGCGTCGCCGGGGTTACGGATTTGGTGGAGCGGCAACGCACCGCCGGTTTGGACTTATTTGATGTTCCAATACCGGTGCAGTGGGTTTATGTGGACCGCCGTGGTGCTTTGATCGAAGCGCAGCAACCAGGCAAACCACTGGGATACCGGAGATTCATGCGATTTCTTCGCCTAACTGTAACTTCCGACCCCGGAGTCAATCCGCTCGGAATTGTCGCTAAGGAGAATGGTTTTCAGTTCTTGGATCTTGCTGGCCCTGGCATAATCGAAGGCCTTCGATTGGATTCTCCTTCTGTGGGGAACTACCTTTACTCGACAACTTACCAAGCTGGGTCGGAGGCTGGATACAAAAATTTTGCATGGCTCTTTGATTTAACTCCAGAGGACCCTACCCCTGATCCAGCTAGCGAAGTAACCTTCAATGTGTGGGGATTTTCCACTGTCGATTTTGTCATCGACTCGGCTGCGGTACGTCCAATCGAACTGGACTCGTCAGGTGCGATTATCGGACACTGGGCGCTACCTTGGCATTGGTCCAAGCCGCCTCCGCCAAATGTTTTCACGTTGTACCCATTTTACTTGACCTACGCATTGGACCGCTTTATCGAAATCAAGCGCGATGGTCAGTTCTGGACGGGTTTAGGTGCCGGCTTCGACGATGACGCGGGGCCGCAGGGCCAGGCCGAAATCGCGGTGCCGGACGGCATCTGGCGTTTCGACGACGTCGACGAGCACGAATACACCGCCGAGATTGTTTTGCACCGTGGCTCGCCAGCTGAACTGCGCAGCGAGCCGGTGACGCTGCGTTTCGGTCGGCCGATTGTCGATTTTTACGACATGCGCCAGGGTGACGAGAGCGGCGCGCAGGGCGGAGGCAACGGCCAGAGCCGCGCCAAGGCCGGAGGCAAGGGCCAGAGCCACGCCAAGGCCGCAGGCAACGCCCGCTTCCCGAGCAAGTTGCGCCTAAAGACCACCATCGACGCGGAAGCTGGCCTGAGTTGCGGTGGTGCCACCGAGTTTATCTTCAGCCTGCTTCGGCGTGCGTCGGTGGAAGTGCTGGCCTATCCCCAGGATGGCGCCCACGAAGGCTTTCCGCTGACGCTGATCCATCTCACCGAATTCGAACCCGGTGAACATCGCCAGCCGGTGCTGCAATCCGATCTGCCGTTTGGCGATTACCGTTTGCAGATCACCGCCAAGGATCTTGGCACCAATGAGCAAGAGGTCTACCAGGCCGCGCTATCCAATTCCATGGACCTGCTGGACAACCTGCCGCTGGCGCATTCCATCGTGCAGAATGTGGACCTGCACGATGGCAATCTGGGCCTCGCACGGGCCGATATCGACCTCGGCGGTCGCGGGCCGGGCCTGCGTTTTACCCGAACTTATTCCAGCCCGCGCCCGGATCAGGGCGACTTCAACGCGCTCGGCTACGGCTGGCATACCAATCTGGAATACCACGTCAAGTCGGCCGGTGGTTGCGGTGGCGTCTTGGTTACCGGTGCCGATGGCGGTGCGCAGCGTTTTGTCGATCCGGTGCTCCAGTCCAACGGCGACTTCGTGTTTCAGCCGCTGCATGGCTACCACGGCAGCTTTGTTGCGCATGGGGATTTGTCGTCGGACTATTACAGCGTCGATGGCACCCGCTATCACTACGGCATCAGCGACGACCCATCAGTGATGGCCCTGTTGTTTATCGAAGACGTTGATGGCAACCGCATCAACTACAGCTATGCCATCAGCGATATTGACGGCGCCGCTCACGTCACCGAAATCCGCGATAGCGCGGGGCGTAGTTTGCACTTCAACTACAGCGCGATTACCGAAAGCTGCCGCAGTTTCCCCGGCGCGCCGCCGAGCACGCAGTGCGTTGGCAGCATCCGCCATTCGGCACTGACCAGCGTTACCGGGCCGGATGGTCTGAAGGTCAACTACAGCTATGACGTGTCCGCACCGGGCACCGGCGGCACCGGCATGCTGGTCTCGGCGATCCGCGAAGGCGGCAGTTGCGCGCCCGGTCAGTGCGAGACCTACAGCTACACCGATCTCGGCTGGAGTTCGTATCTGATTCCGGGGGCGGAAGTATCCAGCTTCGTGCACCATGGCCTGGCTTTGACCGGCATCACCCAGACCGACAACGGCAACGCGACTTATGCCTACCAGCGCTTGGCATTGAACCAGCGCCTGTTCGATGTGGACCATTTTATTGTGATTCAAATTCCGACCTATGGCGTGAACAACGAGACCGTGTTCGATGGCGGCCATTGGGGATTTAGCTACGTTCCCACGGCGCGCGGACTGGGCTCGGCAAGCACTCTCGTCAACGATGGTCGCGGCAAGATCGCCACCTACACGCTCAACGGCTACGGTTCCGCCGAGCGCGTTGACGATCCGGCCGGCACCACACTCACGACTTGGGACCTGTTTCACCACGAACCGGCCAGCATTACCGACGCGCTCGGGCGGGTCACCAGCTATGACTATGACGTCCATGGCAACAAGCTCCGCGAAACCATCACCGGCGGCGTGACGCGCAACTGGACTTATCAATCGCCCGACACGTTTACGGTGCCGATCAAGAACCGCG
>Ga0210033_1001007_pt1 | contig 26753 bp, 16 predicted proteins | sample CryGeymeta201501_FD_185465 | JGI IMG/M metagenome (GOLD analysis project Ga0210033, IMG submission 185465) | Groundwater microbial communities from Crystal Geyser aquifers in Utah, USA - Crystal Geyser metaG 2015-01 (SPAdes) (version 2) | ecosystem: Environmental > Aquatic > Deep subsurface >... | reverse complement strand
GGGTTCGTTGATGTCTCGCTCGTCCGATCGTGGTGGGTTCGTTGATGTCTCGCTCGTCCGACCCGGGGCTGGCTCGCTGCGCTCACATCGCCCCGGGCTACACAAGGAGCGCCCCTCCGGGGCTCGCGCCCGGTCTTGGGGTGGCGGGCAGGGGATGCAGGGCCTGGACGCGTCTCTTGACCGAAGTAAGCCGTACGGGGCGGGCTCCGAAGGGGGTTGGATGGAGGAGGGCTCCATCGCCGCCGCTTGACCTTGATGGAACCCCGCTCCCTCCGCCGGTCCCACTCCATCCATCTTGCGCGAGCCCCGGAGGGGCGCCCCTTGTGTAGCCCGGGGCGATGTGAGCGCAGCGAGCCAGCCCCGGGTCGGACGAGCGAGACATCAACGAACCCACCACGATCGGACGAGCGAGACATCAACGAACCCAACACGAACCGGCGAGTGAGACATCATCGAACCCAACACGAACCGACGAGCGAGACATCAACGAACCCAACACGATCGGCGAGCGAGACATCAACGAGCCCACCACGAACGCCGCCCCCCGGTCATCACGGTATCCATCGGAGAGACGCAAACCAGTCGGCACAGCCATCCCCCTGCGGCGCGGCCATGCGACACCCCCTGTCGCACCCCTGCCCTATCCTCCGGAGCGTGGCCCCAACGCCCACCACGGCTTGACGTCTTCGCGGGCTCGGGGACATACTGCGCCCGCGACATCCGACTGAAAACGCAGCAAATAGCTCCTGGAGCATCGCACCTTCCATGCAACCAACCGTCACCCCAACCGCGCTGGCCTCGGTCTTCACCCACGCCATCGAAGAGGCCCGTGCGCGGGTCGGCGACCCGCTGGCGCGGATCGTCTTCGTCACGCCGGCGAGCACGAACGGCATCCAGATCCGGACGGTCCTGGGAGTCTCGGGCAAGCCGTTCATCCACGTGGACTTCTTGACGCCGGGGCGCATCGTCGCGGCGCTCGGTGAGCTGCCGATGTTGATGCTGGGGCAGCTGCCGGAGCCAGGGGGGTGGACGGGCTCGATGCTGGCGACGCTGCTGCCGAGGCTCGCGGCGGAGGGCGCGCTCGATCCGTACGGCGAGGTGTTGAACGAGCCGGGGTGGCGCCGTCCGATCGAGGGGGCGCTGGGGGAGCTGCAGGGGGCGGGGGTGAGGCCAGGCACGCTGAGGGCGTTGGCCGACGACTCGCCGCAGGGGCGACGGTTCGCGCTGCTGGCGACGCTGCTGGAGGAGGTCAGCGAAGCGAGGGCGCAGAGCGGGATCTTCGCCAGGGGCGATGTGGAGCGGGCGGCGTTGCGGCACCTGCAGGAGCCGACGGCGCATCCGCTGGACGATGTCCGGGCGGTGATCGTGGTGGGCGACGGGCTGATCCCGCCGGGCGAGTTCGAGGTGATGCGGCGCTGGTTGGCGCTGCACGATGTGACGCGGATCGACCTGCCGCCGCTGTGCAACCTCGAGCCTGCGCAGAACGGGCTTCGGATGGCGGCAGGCGTGTGCCACGTGCTGCGGGCGGAGCCGCCGGAGACACGGCTTGGGCATCTGGCGAGGCGGCTGTTCACCGACGACAAGGCCGGCGCGACGGTGGCGGATGACAGCGTCACCCTGGTCTCGACGCCGGACGAGATCCGGGAGATGGCCGAGGTGGTGCGGACGGTCCAGCGGGCGATGGTGGACGGTGTGGCGCTCGATCGAATCGCCATCGTGTTGCCGGACGCCGAGCAGGCCCATGTGCTGGAGGCGGCGCTGGAGCGGGCGTCGATCCCGGCGACGTGGCTGACCGGGCCGTCGCTGGCGAGGACCCCGGCCGCGAGCTTCCTGACGCTCGCGCTGGATGTCGCCAACGGGGAGCAGGGCGCCGCGCGCTGGTACGACCTGCTCGCTCAGCCCGGGCTGCTTGGTATGGGGTGGCGAGGGCGAGGGCGGTGGCGAGGGGTGCTGGCGCAGTGCCATGGGCGGACGGGCGAGGCGCTGATCGAGCAGCTCGAGGGGATCGTCGCCGCCCATGGCCCCCATGAGGACGGCTCCCCGAGCCTCACCGCCATCGCCGCCGGGCAGCTCGTCGAGCACCTCCGCACGCTCATGGGCCGCATGGACCAGCTCCCGGAGCTGGCGACGCTCGGCGAGCATGGGCGGGCGTGGCAGTCCCTGCTCGAGACGACCTGGGTCCAGCACAAGAAGCAGCTGCCCCAGGACGCCCAGCACGTCGTGAACCTGCTCAAGGGCTGGGGGCCAGGGCCCCGACTGAGCCGAAAGGTCGCCGCCGGGCTGCTGCGCGAGTCGCTCGCGCAGACCCAGTTCCTGCGCGGCCAGCTGAACGCCGCCACCGTTCGGGTCCTGCCGCCGATGGCCACCCTCGGGGCCGAGTTCGACCTGGTGTGTGTGGCCGGCATGACCGAGGGCCGCTTCCCGCGCGCCCATCGCGAGAACGTCCTGCTGACCGACGCCATGATCGCGCGGCTGTGCGCCCACGGCGAGCCGCTCGTGGAGGCCGCCGAGCGTGAGCGCGTCGAGGTGCGCCGGCTCGCAGCCGTGCTGGCTGCGTGCCGCGGCCGGCTGTGGATGGCCACCCCCAAGTTCGAGATGCTGCAGAGCCGCCCCTGCCAGCCGAGCTCGCTGCTGCTCGAGGTCGCCTCGACGCTCGAAGGGCGGCGGATCCGCTATGAGGAGCTGGCGGCGCTGCAGGTGCGGCAGGGCAGCCGGAGCCGGCCGGTGCCGCAGAGCCCCGACGCAGCGCTGGGCCGGGGCGAGTTCCTGCTGGCCAGGCTGGTCCAGGATCCCGCGCGCGCCTTGCCCTCGCTGGCCACCGAGGCCGTGGCGCGGCGGCTGCTGCAGCTGCACCGGTCGGTGGACCGCCTGCGCCTGGGCGGCCTGCCCGACGCGTGGACGGGGCTCGTGCCCCACGACGCGATGCCCATCGACGTGATGACGGAGCTGGCGCTAGACGCGCGCAGCCTGGCGCTGTGGGCGCTCGACCCGTCGGCCTTCTTCTTCGAGTGGGTGCTCGGCGTGCGCGACCCACGCAGCTTCGGCGGCGGCGGGATGCAGCACTGGACGCTCACCAGCGCCGTGCTGACCGCCGCCCGCGAGGCGATGGACGGGCCCCAGGAGGAGTTCGATGCGCGGTTCGGCGCGGCGTGGACCCGCGAGGTCGACGCCTTCGTCGACCATGGCACGGTCGACCCGACCACCCGGCACGTGTGGGAGCGGCTGGGGCACCGCGCCCTCGGTCGACTGGTCGAGGCCCAGGGCGGCGGCCTGCCCGGCGTGACCGCCAGCGCCGAGCGAGCATCGCTCCACCCGACGCTGCCGATCCTGCTCACCGGGGACTTCGGCTGGGCCAGCGGCGACGAGCTGTCGGCGTGGCGCCAGGGCAAGACGGCCCTGAACAAGGTCGACAGCGACAAGTTCGCCTTCCAGATGGTCGCCCAGGCCAGGGCGATGCAGGCCAGCGGGACGCCCATCGAGCAGCTCCGGGTCGCCTCGCCCATCCACGGGCCGGTCACGATCGAGGTGGCCCGGGTCAGCGACGCCTTCGACGCCGTGCTCGGTCACAGCCACTCGCGCATGACCGCGGGATGGTGGCCGATGAGCGGGGGCTCGCGGTTCGGCCTGTCCCGTGAACCCGCGTGGAACACCACGACCGCGGCCGAGCCGCTCGCCCGCCTGGAGAGACGCCCATGAGCACCCACAACCTCGTCGACTCCGACGTCCGGCACCGCGCCGAGACGGAGGTGGGCACCTCGTTCGCGATGTCCGCGGGCGCCGGCACGGGCAAGACGACCGTGTTGGTGCGCCGCCTCGTCGAGCACCTGCTCGCCGGCACCGCGCCGCGTCAGCTCGCCGCCATCACCTTCACCGAGAAGGCCGCCGGGGAGCTGCGGCTCCGCGCCCGCGACGCCCTCGAGGCCCGACTGGTCGAGGCGCGCTCGGACGACGAGCGCCGGCGCCTGGAGGCCATCCTCGCCCGGTTCGGGGAGCTGACGCTCTCCACCATCCACAGCTTCTGCCAGCAGCTCCTGGAGCGGGAGGCGCTTGATGCCGGCTGGGCGCCGGACACCGAGGTGCAGGAGGGCAGCGGCGGCGGGGCGATCAAGGAGGCCTTCAAGGCGTGGCGCACGGGCTTCGACACGCGCCACCCCGAGAGCTCCATCCTGCTGCGGGAGGGCGGCGCGGCCGACCTCCCGCAGCAATACCAACGCACCTCCCTGCTCGCCACCGGCCAGGCCCTGCTGGACAACCGCGACCTGACGCCCATCCTCGGCGAGCCGACGGGCATGGACTGGAGCCAGGCCTGGCGGGAGCTTCAGGAGCTCTCCGACGAGCTCGACAACGCGCTCAAGCAGGGCCGCAACCCCGAGTGCAAGCTGGTGGTCAAGGCGCGGCAGTTCGTCGCCGAGGTTCACGAGGCGGCGTGGCAGCCGCAGGCGGAGCAGAGCGTGCGCGAGGCCCTCCAGCTGACCGCGCGCAAGCTCGGGGGCGCAGGACGCGCGGCGGACTGGCCGGGTGGCTCGAAGAAGGCGCTTGTTGATGCGGCCGTGAACTTCGCCGCGTGGCAGGCCAGGTGGCAGCGTCAGATCGGGGTCGAGCTGCACCGCGTCGTTGTTCAAGACCTCGTGAACTACTTCGTGCCTGCGGTGGAGGCGGCCAAGCGCAAGAGCGCCCAGGCGGACTTCGGCGACCTGCTCTTTCGGGCCGCGGAGCTGCTGACGACGCGCCATGACGCGCGCCAGCGACTGGCCGACCTGTACGAGGTCGTCCTGATCGACGAGGTGCAGGACACCGACCCGATCCAGGCCGAGGTGGCCATGCTCCTGACCCGTCCGTCGGACGCCAGCGGACCGTGGAACGCCGTGCCGCCGAGGCCGGGGAGCCTGTTCGCGGTCGGTGACCCGAAGCAGTCGATCTATCGGTTCCGGCGTGCGGACGTCGCGACGTGGCGCGAGCTGCTGGCGGTCATCCAGCTGGAGGGCGATCGGCTGAGCCTGCGGCAGAACTTCCGGTCGGTGCCGGGCATCGTGGGCTGGGTCAACCACGCCTTCAAGGGCTATCCCGACTACGAGGCGCTCGTACCGCATCGGGCCACGGCGGCGCTCGACCCCGTGGTGGTCGTGCACACCGGGGCGGAGAAGGAGGACGGCAAGAACACCGACGGGCTCATCCGCCATCTGAGCGAGCTGCGCGCCCGTGGCGCGCAGGTCTACGATCCCTCGCTCAAGGCGCTGCGGCCGATGCGGTGGGCCGACGTCATGATCCTGCTGCCGTCTTGGACCGAGGCCGAGGCCATCCAGGACGACCTGAACGCCGCGCGCATCGACAGCGTGGTGGAGGGCGGCAGCAAGTTCTTCGAGCGCGACGAGGTGCGCCTGCTGCTGGAGGCCATGCGCGCGATCGACGAGCCGCAGGACAACGCCGCCGTCGTCGCCGTGCTGCGTGGCTTGTTCGGGATCTCGCACGAGGAGCTGGCCCGGTTCAAGAAGGCTGGCGGCGCCTGGATCACGACCTTGCCCGACCAGCCGCCGGGCGCCATCGCCGACGCCTTCCGCCTGCTGCGTCACCTGAACAACCAGCGCAGCCGGGTGGGCTGGGTGCCGCTGCTGGACGACCTGCTCGACCAGACCCGCGCCACGTGCGTGTTCGCGCTCACCTCGCGGCGGTGGAGCATCCTGGCCAACATCGACAAGCTCAAGGCGATGATCTACGAGCTCGAGCTCACGGCGCGCTCGCCGCGCGAGGTCATCACGGCCCTGGAGCAGGCCCGCGAGGCCAGCACCGAGGACCTGTCGGTGCTCGACACCGATCTCGACGCGGTGCGCATCACCTCCTACTTCAAGGCCAAGGGGCTGGAGGCGCCCATCGTCGCGCTGGTGCACACCGAGCGGCAGCTCAAGGCGCCGGACGTGCTGGTCAAGCGCGACACGCGCCAGGTCGGCCTGCGCGCCGGCACCGAGATCGTCCCTCCCGGCTGGGACGCGCTGCTCGAGGAGGAGAAGGAGCAGCTCCTGTTCGAGCGGCGAAGGTGGATGTACGTCGCCACCACGCGCGCCCGCGATCAGCTCATCTTCTGCCATGGCACGCCGCCACCTCCGGGCGCCGAGCGGGACAAGTGGCTGGCTGCGGGCAACAACCTCGTCGGCGAGGATGTCTTCCCTTGCATGGGCCCCTTCCACACGGCCCCGCACGACACGCTGCACACGCTCACGGAGGGGGTCACGGTGCGCCTTCGCCAGCGCGGCGCCCTGCCCGAGGTGCCCCGCGTCACCGAGACCTTCCCTGGAAACGACGCCCTCGTCGACGCCCACCTGGAGAGCCCGCCCACCGTCGGCGACCCGGAGGGCGAGGCCCGCCAGCAGGCGCTTCGGGAGGCTCGCAAGCGGGCCGAACGGGGCTCGTCGCGGTGGCGCGCGGTCGGGTCGCTGACCGGGCGCGGCGGCTCGAGGAGCGACCACAAGGGGCTCGGCGTGGGCGTCGAGGGCGGCACGGTGGTCCATCAGGTCATGGAGCACCTCGACCTCGGACGCCCGGTGGAGGAGCTGCGGCCGCAGGTGGCCGGGCTCGTCCACGCCTTCGCGACTCAGAAGGGTCTGCCGAAGGAGCTGGAGGACAAGTGCGTCACCATCGTCCACGGCCTGCTGAACCACGAGGTCATCGACCAGGCGCGCAGCGCCACGGAGCGATGGCGCGAGGTGCCGTTCACCTTCCCGCAAGGCGACACGGTGGTGGCGGGGACCATCGACCTCTGCTTCCCGGTGGATGCCGAGCGCACAAGCTGGATCGTCGTGGACTGGAAGTCGCACCTGCCCGCCGAGGGCGACCCCCTGCGCGTCAAGTATGAGAAGCAGCTCGCCTGGTACGTCAAGGCGATGCTGGAGACGGTCACGCCCTGCAAGCATGTCGAGCCCTTCCTCGTCGGGCCGCACCCGGCGCTGGGCCTCGTGGAGCACCTGGACGAGCAGCTCGACGAGATCCATCCGAGCCTGCATCCGCTCGTCCTGGAGCTCGCGGCGCGGGGCAAAGCGCCGTCCGCCTTCTGGGAGGCGCAGACGGGCCCCGACAGCTACGTCGAGCTCCATGTCGCCTGGCCCGACCAGCACATCGGCGTCGGCTTCGACCTCCCCGCCACCGACCTCGCCGCGCTCACCGCGTTCGGCTGGTCGGTCGAGAACGCCGACATGGGCTCGGCGACGTGGCCGGAGCGGGTCACCGAGGGTGTGCTGGAGCGGTTCAAACAGCACCGCAAGGAGGATCAGACATGAGCGATGGAACCCCACACCTCGAGATGGCGCTGACCCAGGACTTCCAGCGCGCCCTGACGCGGCTGGACAATACCGCGCAGGCGAACGTCCAGGGGGCGATTCTCAAGCTACAACAGGGACATACGGCCACCGACCTGCACAAGCTGGAAGGGGTGGACCTCCACGCGTTCGGGGTCAACCAGAACGCGCTGAGGATCATCTGCAAGCGCGACGGCAACATGCTGATGCTGTTGCACGTCGACGCGCACGACCGCGCCTATGGCTGGGCGAAGCGGCATCGGGTCGTGCAGTTCGGGCAGGTGGTGCGCATCGTGCGGACGATCACGGAGGAGGAGGCCGTGGCCGCGAGTCCCGACGTGGTCGTCGTGCCCGGGCCGCTCCACGCGGTGCCGACCAAGCACTTCCGCCACTTCGAGCTGGAGCAGGACGCCGCGGAGTTCCTGAAGACGGTTCCGACGCAGGACGCCCTGCTCAACCTGATCCTCTGCTTCCTGCCGTGGATCGGCGAGGCGATCCTGGCGCTGGCGACGGATCCCGACGACCTGCAGCACATCGAGTGGGTGTACCACGAGGCGGTTCGGCAGCAGGCGAGCGCGGCGGGACCGCCGCCGCCGCCGACGCTGGCCGAAGCGGTCAAGGACGACGTCAACGCGGGCGACTTCTTCGTGCCCACGACCGACGAGGCGCTGCGGGTCGCGCTGGAGCACGGCCTGGAGTCCTGGCACGTGTTCCTGCATCCGTCGCAAAAGCGGCTGACCGAGCGGAGCTGCCCCGGCGCGTTCAAGGTGACCGGCGGGCCGGGCACGGGCAAGACCGTGGTGGCCCTGCACCGCACGCGCTACCTGACCGAGAAGGCGTTCGCCGACGATCCCCGCCCCGTGCTGCTCACCACGTTCTCGCGCGTGCTGGCGATGGAGCTTGAGCGCAGCCTCAAGGTGCTCTGCGAGGACAAGCCAGAGCTGCTCGGCCGCGTCGTGGTGAGGACGCTGACGCGGGTGGCGCAGGATCTGCTGGCGGCCAGCAGCCACCCGAGCAGCTTCCTCGACGGCAGCGCGGTCGATCAGTGCTGGCGCGAGGCGATGACCCACGAGACGCTCGGCCGGGACGCCGCCTTCTACGCCTCCGAGCGTGACCACGTGGTGGCCCGCCAGGGGGCGTGGACCGAGCCGCAGTACCTCCGCGCCTCGCGCGAGGGCCGCAAGAGCCGCCTCGATCGCGTGCAGAAGCGCCGTGTGTGGAAGGTGCTGGAGATCTTCGAGGACGCGATGACGCGGCTCGGGGGCGGCGATGGGCACAGCCTGGCTCGCGAGGCGGCGCGGCTGGTGATCTCAGGTGAGCTCGAGTCGCCGTTCGCGGCGGTGGTGTGCGACGAGTTGCAGGACGTGACCGCCAGCGACCTGCGCCTGCTGGCGGCCCTCACGCGCGACCGAGAGGCCGGCACGACGCGCCCGAACAGCCTGTTCGTGGTCGGCGATGCCTACCAGAGCCTGTATCGGCGGCCGGTGGCGCTGGCGCTCTGCGGCATCGACGTGCGCGGCAAGTCGGCCGTGCTCAAGCGGAACTACCGCACCACGGAGGGCATCCGCCGCGCGGCCATCGAGGTCGTGAAGGGCGTGAAGTTCGACGGCAACGAGGAGGAGGTGGAGCAGGACGTGTTCGACGGCTACGCCTCGGTGCGCCAGGGCGGCAGACCCATCGAGCGCGCCTTCCCAACGCCCGAGGCCGAGGCGGACTGGATCGCCGACATCGCCCGAGACGGAGCCCCCGGCCCGCTCCTGGTGCTGACCCGGACCAACGCGTGGCGCGACGGTCTGGCCGAGCGGCTCAAGACGCGCGGTCTGGCGCCGAAGGTGCTCGAAGGCCAGGACAGCCTGCGCGCCGAGGACGCGCTGGTGCTGTGCACGCTCCATCGCTCCAAGGGGCTGGAGGCGCCGCGGGTGATCGTGGCAGGCACCCATCAGATTCCGCAGGGATGGCCGGGCAAGGGCGACGCAGGTGAGAAGATCGTGTGGGATCGACAGGAGAAGTGCCTGCTCTACGTCGGCATGACGCGGGCGCGCGACTGGTGCGGGCTGTCTCGGGTGGACAAGGGCTGACCGCGCTCGGCGAGCGGCTCAAGGATTCCGCCCTTGAATCACAACCGCCTGTCCCAAAATGACTTTACAACGTTCAGCCTCTCGAGGCGGAGCGCGGCGACTGCTCGATCGCCTCGGCGATCGTGGCGGTCAACTCGTCGACCGGGACGTCGTAGTCGAGCTCCAGCGGCGGCTTGACCCGCACCGACAGGTCCACACCGCGCTTCCTCGGCCACAGCCCCCCCTTCGGGAAGGCCTCGCCGAACCCATCGATCACGACGGGGACCACGAGGGGCCGGTAGGTCTGGATGATCCGGGCCGACCCACGGCGCACCGGCGCGAACGGCTGGGTGGTCCCCTGCGGGAACGTCACGACCCAGCCATCATCCAGCGCCGAGCCCACCGCCTGCTGGTCCTTGGGGTCCACCGCCCGCTTGATCCGCGTGTCGCCCTCCTTCCACGTCCGGTTCACCCCGACGAGGCCGGCGAAGCGAAACAGCTTCTCCGTCACGACGTTCTTCTGCATCGTCTTGCGGTCGGCGACGAAGTAGATCCACGGCCGGTGATGGAACGGGTTGGGCGAGCTGACCACCCAGTAGAACCCGATCATGTCCATGAAGTACGTCTGGTGGTTCATCACGAACAGGACGTTGCTGCGGGGGAGCGCGTCGAGCACCTCCTGCCCCTCGACCCGGAGTCGATTGGCGACGAAGAAGTGCGCGAAGCTGCCCACCGCGCACAGGCTCACCGTGGCCCGCTTGATGGGCTTGAAGGTGCCGAACGGGTCGGCCCAGGGCACATGCAGCTGGCGGAGCTGCAGAGCTGTGTCCGGGAGGGCGAGCGCACGGCGCAGGCGTCTGGAGGTGGAGTTGCTGGTCATGGGTCTGGTCCAGGTTGTCGGCGGTCGGAGATGACCGGACGTGTAGCGGCAGTATAGGGAGCCTGGCCGCGGCGCACCAGAGGAACGTGGACGGCCACGCTCAGCCTCGACACCAACGGCCAGCGTGGCCTCAGCGCCATCCACCCCGGTCGAAGTCCACCGTCGTCATCGTCGCGCCTTCGAGCTTCGCCCCCTCGAAGGTGGCGCCCCGGATCGAGGCGTCGGTGAGGTCGGCGCCGGTGAGATCAGCGTCGGTGAGGTTGGCGCCCTGGAGCCGCACGGCCGTGCAGACGGCCTGCGACAGGTTCGCGTTCTTGACGGTCGCGCCCCGGAGGTCGGCCCCGACGAGCTTCGCCTCGTGAAGCGACGCGCCGGTCAGGTCTGCACCGGCCAGGTTGGAGTCGGTCAGGTCCACCCCATCCAGCCGGGCTCCGACCATGCGCGCCCCGGCGAGATGTGCCCGGCGCAGGTTCGCGCCGCGAAGGTCCGCGCCGTCGAGGTGGGTGCCCTCGAGCTCGGCGTCTTCGAGGTTGGCGCCCGACAGGTCCGCCGAGGCCAGGCCCATCCCGTCGAGGTTCATCCCGCGCAGATCCGCGCCAGGGCCGATGACGAGCGCGGCGGTCACGGCGAAGCCCTCCGGCCAGCGGGTCTTGCCATCGAAATGCGCCGAGCGCAGGTGCGCGCCGTCGAGGTTGGCGCCGGTCAGGTCGGCGCCGCTCAGGTCGGCGCCCCGCAGGTCCGCGCCGCTGAGCACGGCCGCGGCCAGGTTGGCACCTGCGAGGCGCACCTCCCGCAGGTCCGCCTCGCGGAGCGTGGCCCCATGGAGGTCCACCCCCGACAGGTCCATCCCCCGCAGCGCCGCCCTCTTCAGCGTCAGCTCGCCCAGCTGCGCGCCGGGCCCGATGGCCTTGAGGCGGGTCGCGTCCAGGCCCTCGGGCCAGCGGGTCGACGCATCGTAGCGGGCGTGGACGAGCTGAGCGCCGTCGAGGTCCGCCCCGGTCAGATCCGCGCCGCGCAGGTCGGCCCGGCGCAGATCGGCCTTGCGGAGACGCGCGCCGACCAGCCTGGCGCCGTGCAGCGAGGCGCCCTCGAAACGGGCCTCGTCGAGCGTCGCCCCCGAGAAGTCGGCGCCGGTCAGATCGGCGTCCGACAGGTCGATGGCGCCGGCGTTCGAGCTGGGGCCGATCGCCCCGGAGTTGGCGACATCCGCCCGACGCGGCCACCGCGTGTCGGCGTCGTAGCGGACGCCGCTCCACTGCGAACCCTGTAGACGGGCTGTCTCCAGGTTGGCCCCACGCACATCGGCCTCGCGCAGATCGACGTTCGTCAGGTCCACTTGATCCAGGTTGAGCTTGCGCAGGTCCACCGCGCGGGCGACCGAGTCCGCAAAGCTCGCGCCGGTGAGCGTCGCGCCGGTGAGCGTGACACCGACCAGATCCGCCCCCGAGAGGTCTGCGCCCGTCAGGTCCGCACCGGTCAGGTTGGTGCCGCAGAGCGACGCCTTCGTCAAGCGCGCCCCGGCCAGGTTCGCCCCGGCCAGGTCGGCGTCGCGGAGGATGGCGCCAGCCAGGTTGACCTTGGGGAGCGCGGCGCCGGGGAGCTTCTGGCCCGACAGCACCGCCCTTGACATATCCTTGTCAGAAAAGTCCTTTTCAGTCAGCGACTTACCGGTGTAGTCCTCGCCCACCGCGATCACGCCGCGCGTCTTGGCGATGACCGCCGGCGGCCACTTTGCGCGCTCGTCGCTGTAGGCCCCCACCAGGTCCGCCCCGACGAGCTGCGCCGTGTCGAGGTTGGCGCCGTGAAGCAGCGCCCCGCGCAGGAACGCCGTCTCGAGGTTGACCCCGCTCAGCGTCGCCCCGGTCAGGTCGGCCCCTTCGAGGTGAGCGCTCTTGAGGTTGGCGCGGGTCAAGTTGGCCCCGCGCAGGTTGGCCCCGCGCAGGTCGACCTGCCGCAGATCGGCGTCGCTCAGATCGGCCCCCGGCGCGGCCAGGCCCCGCAGGTTGGCGCCCATCAGCCGCGCGCGCGGCCCGATGGCGGACCCGAAGATGACCGGGAAGTCCGAGGGCCAGCGGGTCGCGCCGTCGTACAGCGCTCGCCGCACCACCACCAGCTTCAAGCGCGTGTCACGCAGGTCTGCCCCCGACAGGTTCGCCCCGGTCAGGTCGGCGGCCCGAAGATCCGCCCCGTGCAGGTTCGCCCCGGTCAGGTCGGCGTTGGTCAGGACCGCCCCCGCCAGGGACGCCCCCTCGAGGTTGGCGCCCTTGAGCGCGACACCGTCCAGACGGGCCTGAGCGAGGTTGGCGCTGGCGAGCGACGCGCCGACGAGCCCCGCGCCCTGCAGGTCCGCGCCCTCGAGCTGGGCCTTGTCGAGCTGCGCGCCCTCGAGCTGCGCGCCCTCCAGGTCGGCGCCGGTCAGGAGCGCGTCGTTGAGCACGGCGCCGTTGAGCACGGCGCCGGCCGCCTCGACGCGTTCGAGGTGCGCGCCCTTCATCGAGGCGCGCCTCAGGTTGGCCCCGCGCAGATCGGCCTCGGTCAGGACGGCGCCGTCGAGGTTGGCGTCCACCAGGATCGCCTGGCCCAGGAGCGCGCGGCGCAGCACCGCGCCCGTCAGCGTCGCCCCGGAGAGCCTTGTGCCGCGGAGGTCGGCGAGGGCGAGCTGCGCGCCAGCGAGCTCCGCGCGCTCCAGATCGGCGTCCCGAAGTCGCGCCCCGTCCAGCGCGCCATCCTTGAGGCGGGCGCCCGGTCCGAGCGCGCCGACGGAGGCCACCTCGAAGCCGTCGGGCCAGCGGGTCGCGGCGTCGTAGCGGGTCATGGCGAGGATCGCGCCGTCGAGCTTCGCGCCGGTCAGGTCGGCGGCATGGGCGCGCGCGCCCGTCAGGTCGGCCCCGGAGAGGTCGGCCCCGGTGAACCCCGCGCTGGCCAGCTCGGCGCCCTCGAAGTGGGCACCAGAGAGCTGCGCGTCGGCAAAGGAGGCCCCGGTGGCCGTCGCCCGCGCGAGGGAGGCCCCGGTCAGGTCGGCGTTTGCGGCCTTCGCGCCGGTCAGATCGACGTCTGTCAGGCGTGCCTGCGCGAGCACGGTGCGGGAGAGCTTCGCATCGATCATGCGCGCGCCGCTCAACCGGGCCTCGCGGCCGTTTGCGCCGCTCAGGTCGGCGCCCTTCAGGTCGGCGGCGCGCAGGTCCGCGCCGACGAGCTGCGCCGAGACCAGCGTCGCGCCGTGCAGATCGGCCCGCAGGAGGGACGCCCCGGTGAGATCGGCGCCGGTAAGGTCCGCCCCGCCCAGCTCCATGTCGTCCAGCACAGCGCGCTCGAGGCGCCCACCGGCGAGCTGGAGGGTCTGGCCGGAGAGCGGGCGCAGGTCTGCGCCGGTGAGATCGTACCGCGCCAGGTCGGTGGTCCCGTGGTCGATCGCCGGAGAGACCACAAAGGCCAGCGAGGCCCACACGACCGCCGCCACGGGCAGCCACACCAGGCCAGGGGCGTCCTGTCGACGCCAGAGCAGCGCCGTGAGCAGCGTGAACGCTCCCATCAGCGCCACGACCCCGAGGTCGATCCCGGTCAACGGGAGCGCGAGACCGGGGTTGTGCGCCCGCACCTGCCACCAATCGGCCCAGCCATCGGCGAGGAAGCCGCCGAGCGCCACGGCGGCCACGGCGAGGATGGTGGCGACAGCGATGGGGGCCGCACGAGGCCGTGACGGCCGCTCCACGAGCTGCGACGGGACCACGAGATCGGACCACGTGTCGAGCGTCAGCCGCGGGTTGGGCAGCTCCGCGTCGCCCACGCTGAGCTGGCGGGCCAGCCGCAGCATGACGTACATCCAGAGGTTGAGCCGCGACGCCTCGTCATCGAGACCGCCGAGCCGCACCGCGGCCGTGCGGGTCAGCAGGACCGGCGGCCCGCCGTGGCGCGGGTGCAGCGTGAGCGCCCGCAGGTCCGTCAGCGGCGCGCGCACGCCATCGATCTCGACGCCGCGATAGCCAAACACCACGCGATGGGTCCGCGGCTGCACGAAGTGCCGCTCAAGGCGCGCCACGAACACCAGCAGGGGCCACGACAGCACCCCCAGCATCGAGGCGATCTGGAGCCGCACGCGCCGGGCGCGCACCGCTTGACCCCAGCGCCGCTCCCACACATCGGCGCCCCAGGTCGTCGACGGGAACTCGAAGGTGAGGTCGTTGCCATCGTCCTGGACCAGGTACGGCACCGCCAGCGAAGCCGGCACGGGCGTCGGCTGAGCGACCATCGCGGCGAGCTCCGCCTCCACCCAAGAGGCGGCCGTCACGTCGGCGGGCGCAAAGCGTCCCTGCGGCCCCTCGAAGGCCCACCCGCGCACGGCGCAGATCGTCCAGCAGCCCCACACGACCGCGTGCACCATGGCCTCGTGGGTCGTGAAGCGCGCCTGCGCCACCGTGGCCCCCTCGGCGTCCAGCGCTGCCAGCGTCCAGACGTGCTCACCCTCTTTGGCCTCAAGGCGCAGCGTGGCCGCGCTGTCGACGCGCTGGCCGGCCAGCACGAGCTGCTTGCGCGCCACCGAGATGGAGGTGCCACCGCCGAGCACGATGGCCTCGGCGCCGCCGGGCGCGGTCGCCTCGTTGGCGGCGTCGTCGACGTGGATCACCCCGCGTCGCCGCTCCAGCCAGCGGCGGAGCATCCGCACCGGTTGAGCCTGGGAGGCCGTGACGGTGAGCGCGCCACACACGGCCAGCGCCACGGCAGCGACGATCTCGCCCGGCGCGCCGAGCGCCGCCGTGACGATGACGAGGGCGCCGAGCCCAATCGCGAGGAGAGCCCACGCCAACCAGAAGCGCACAAGGACGTCGGTTCGCATCGTTCCATGGGGAAGGCTGACGCAGCGGCCAGCGAGGGTCGCAATCCAGGGAGGCGCGCGTGGTGGACTGACGTCGGCTGGCGCGGGGCGCGTGCGGTGCCATGACGCGTCCGGTCCCGGCGTCGACGCGCCGCAGACCAGACAGCCACGGACCTGTCCAGCACGAAGAGCTCCTCACCGGACCCATCAGGTCATCATCGCGAACCTCCTCAAGGGAGGCCGATTGTCCGTGGTTCGGGCCGGCTTGTCCAGCACCGCCTCGTTTTGCCCGCGCTCAGCTTGGGTTTCGCCATTGAACTTGGGCTTGGATCTCGTGGAGTCGGCACGGTGTGGGCGGGGTGGGTGGCTTTCAGCATGAGCCGATGGATACGGCTTGTGCAGAAAGTCGGTCACGCCATGACCTGAGCACCTGTTCATGGCCGAAGAGTTCTTCGAACCGAGAGTGAATGGCATCGTTCGTGCCACGCCAGTTCGTGGTGGATTCGTTGGGTTCGCGCGCCAGTTCGTGGTGAATTCGATGATGTCTCGCTCGCCCGTTTGTGGTGGATTCGTTGGGTTTACGCTCGCCCGTTCGTGGTGGATTCGTTGGGTTCGCGCTCGCCCGTTCGTGGTGGATTCGATGATGTATCGCTCGTCCGTTCGTGGTGGATTCGTTGAGTTCGCGCTCGTCCGACCCGGGGCTAGCTCGCTGCGCTCGCATCGCCCCGGGCTACACAAGGAGCGCCCCTGCGGGGCTCGCGCAAGATGGATGGAGTTGGACCGGCGGAAGGTGTGGGCTTCCATCATGATCATGGGGCGGCGATGGAGCCCTCCTCCTTCCCACTCGCTTCGGAACCCGACCCCCACGGCCTGCCCGGACAAGAGCCTCGTCCGTGCCCTGCTTCCCCTGCCCGCCCCCCAAGCCCGGGCGCGAGCCCCGCAGGGGCGCTCCTTGTGTAGCCCGGGGCGATGCGAGCGCAGCGAGCTAGCCCCGGGTCGGACGAGCGAGACATCATCGGACCCACCACGAACGGACGAGCGCTAACCCAACGAATCCACCACGAACGGACAAGCGCGAACCCAACGAATACATCACGAACGCACGAGCGTGAACCCAACGAATACACCACGAACAGACAAGCGCGAACCCAATGAATACATCACGAACGCACGAGCGCTAACCCAACGAATACACCACGAACGGACAAGCGCGAACCCAACGAATACACCACGAACGGGCGAGCGCGAACCCAACGAATCCACCGCGAACGCACGAGCGCGACATCGTCGGCCCCACCACGAACGGGTCTGTCCAATGGCGAAACCCAAGCTCAGTCCTCGACCGCCCGGAGCGTGAACCAGAGCTGGGCGCCATCCCGCACGCCGCTCTCGACCCCCATCGCGCCGCCATGGAGCTCGACGATCCGGCGGCAGGTCGCCAGTCGGGTCGTGCGAACGCTGCCATCGGTCCGCCGCAGCAGGGCCCCGAACTCGAACACCCGCTCCTCCTGCTCCGGCGGGATGGCCAGCCCGTTGTGGGACAGCTCGAACCGCTGGAAGTCGCCCCGGCGCTCACACGACAGCGTTAGCAGCGGCCGGTTCGTCCCCCGAAACCGGAGCGCGTGCGCCACGAGGGTCTGCAGCAACCGCCGAAGCTGTGACGGGTCGCCCTGGACCGGCGGCAGCGCCTGCCAGCCGATGATGGCCCGTCGCAGGTCCAGCACCCGGAGCATCCGGTCACGCACCGCGGCGATGACAGCGTCCATCGACGTCGCCTCGAGCTTGATGGCGAGGTCATCCAGCGCGGCGTATTCGATGAAGTCGCCGACGACCTCCCGCACATAGCGCGCCCGCCGACGCGCCGCGTCGAGCTGCTCCCGCCCCTCCTCCGACAAGCCCTCGCCGTGCTTGCTCGACACGGTGTCGAGCGCGAGGTTCAGGCTGTCGAGCAGGTCGGCGACGTCCCCGGACGCCAGGCTGGTCAGCCGCTCCATCTGGACGTGGGTGCGCTCGAGCTCGCTGCTCCGGCTGCTCAACAGCTGGTAGAGCTCCTCGTTCAACGCCCGTGCGCGCGCCTCTGCCCTGCGCAGCGCGGTCACGTCCCGCGCCACCGCGTAGATCCGCCCCTCCTCACGGGCCACCGTCGCGTTCCACTGGAGGCTGCGGCGCGTCCCGTCCTTGCAGAGGTATCGGTTCTCAAAGCCCAGCGAGGTGTCGTCGGCGTCGGCCAGACGGGTCAGCTCGGCCCGCGTGCGCTCCTTGTCATCCGGGTGCACAAAGGCAAGGAACGGCTGGGCCATCAGCTCGTCACGGCTGTAGCCAAGGATTCTCTCCCAAGAATCATTAATTTAATGAAAAATACCACTGAAATCCGTTACGCACAACATATCCGCGGACAAATCAAAGAAACGAGACTTATTCTCCATGTTCCTCCCAGGGGTCTCCAGGGTCTCTCCGCGTCTGGCCGGCCTGCCCGGGGACGCCCGCCGCCTCGGTCACTCCGGCGTGCCGTCCGGCGCCGGACGATACCACGCCAGCTCCTGCTGCAGCGCGTCGATGTGCTGCTGCAGCCAGACGATCTGCTCGTGGGCCGCCATCAGCGCGGTGTGCGTCTGCGTCAGCTGGTCCCGGGTCCTGCTCAACTCCGCCGCCGCCACCGCGAGCTGCTCGTGCACCGCCGGCTCGGAAGGGATCGGGGGCGTCGACGCCCCGAAGATCGGCCCCTCATCCTGCTCGATCAACGACGGAGCGAAGGGGAGCACACCCGAGGCGTCCGCCATTGGCAACGCCGGCTGGGCGCTCATGTCCGAGGTCGGCGCGCGACGCACCGGGCGCGACGGCCTCGCCCGAACGCCCGAGTCGCTGGAGAGCTGCCGGCGCACCCGGCCCGCCTCGACGCAGGCAAAATGGACCTCCACGTCGCCGCAGCGCAGCAAATCGCCGGCGCACAGCATCACGCGCTCCACGTTCACCTCGCCCAGCCACGTCCCGTTCGCGCTCTCCAGATCGATCACCTCCCAGTGGTCCTCCACCCAGCGGACCCGCGCGTGGTGGCGGGACACCGAGTCGTCCACGATCCGCACCACACAGTCCTCCAGGCGACCGATCGTGACCGTCTTGCGCGTCGGCCCCAACGCCACCGTCTGAGGGATGCCGCGGGCATCGAGGAACGACAGCGTCGCTGGCCACGCCTCCGACGGCGCCGGCGGCGGGCTGCTCGCCTCCGACCACCCTGCCACCGTCACGTCGCCGTCGTCGAACACGAAGTGCAGCGTCACCTCCCCGCACTGAAACCGGTCGCCGCCATGGATCGCCGCGCGATCGATCCACTGCCCGTTGAGCATCGTCCCCGACGTGCTCCGCTGATCCTCCAGCAGGTAGGCACCGCCTCGCCAGGACAGCGTGCAGTGGTGCCGCGAGACGGTGTCATCCACGATCACCGCATCGCAGCGGCTCGCCCGCCCCACCGTGAGCCGGGGACGACGCGGCCCCACGTCGAACTCGTGTTGCTGCCCCTTCGGATCGATGTAGATCACCTTGGCCATCCGCCCCTCAGTCGAGCTGCACGTCATCGGGATCGAAGTGCGGTGTGTTGCCGCGCGGCATGAAGAGGATCGGGTGGCCGTCGTCGCCCACCTGCTGGATCACCTGCAGGTAGCGCATGGCCAGCCCACGGTCAGACTCGGCCAGGATGCGCGTCGCCTCGGCGAGCTCCGCCGCTGCGTCCGTCTCGCCCTGCGCGCGAATGAGCATCGCCCGGCGCTGGCGCTCCGCCGCCGCCTCCTGGGCCAGCGCGTTGCGCAGGTCGGCCGACAGGCCGACGCTCTTGATGGCGATCCGCCGGACCTCCACGCCCCACTCGCGCGCGCCTGCGTTGACGGCCGCGGTGAGCTGCGCCGAGACGGCGTCCGGCTCGCTCAGCAGCGCCTGGAGCGTGATCTGCCCGGTCACGTCACGCACCGTGCCGACCGCGAGCTCCGTCGTGGCCTGGACGTAGTTGGCCACCGCCACCACCGAGCGCTCCGCGTCGCGCACGCGCAGGAAGATCACCGGCTGGATCGCCACCGGCACATTGTCCGAGGTGATGCAGTGCTGCGCCGGGACCGTGACCGTCTGGACGCGCAGATCCACCCAGACGAGCCGATCGAACATGGGCGAGCGCCACACGATCCCGGGTCCACGGCAGCCCCTGCTCCGACCCAGGCGGAAGATCGCCACCCGGTAGTACTCCGGCACGATGATGATCCACGGGAACCACCACACCATGCTTCGGCTCCTCCCGCCACGTCCGCACCTGCGGGGCACATCCCCGATGGGGTCGGCAGCTCACACACAAGACACCCGGACGCGCAGGGTACCGCCTTCTCGCCGCTTGCTCAAGCCCGCTCATCGGCGCCGAACGGTCTGCCGCGGCCGACGCCGTGTGGCGAGCACGATGGCGCGACACAGCGCAACACGCTCCACCACGGTGACGAGCGCTCGTTCTGTGTCCACGCTTGACTCGCTCGTGCGGGCTGCCCACACTGCGGCAGATGATCTCTCCAAGGAGCACCTGTGCGCGCCGCCATCGTCCTCATCTTCCTGCTCGCGGTCACGCTCGCTGCGGGCTGCACCGAGAACACGTGCATCGAGCGCTGCATGCGCGGCGGTGCGTGTGTCGACGGCCGTTGCCAGTGCCCGCCAGAGACCTACGAATGTGGCTACACCGACACGGCCCAGTGCGTCGTGCTGGCGCAGGACCCGAGCCACTGCGGCTCGTGTGGCAACGTCTGCGCGGCGGGCCACGCCTGCACCAACGGCGTCTGCGATCCCTGTCCCGCGGGCCAGGAGGCCTGCGGCTCCTCGCGGTCGGGGCCCGTCTGCACAGACATCACCAACGATCCCCGCCACTGTGGGAGCTGTGACACCGTCTGCCCGGCGGGCATCGGCTGCATCAACGGGGAGTGCCGACTGGAGTGCGCGGCGCCGGCCACCTGGTGCCCGGAGGCGCTCGCCTGCGCAGATCTCGCCAACGACCCGGCCCAGTGCGGCGAGTGCGGCCACAGCTGCGGCCCCAACACCTTGTGCGTCGTGGGCGCGTGCACCTGCGACGACACCACCCTCACCCTCTGCGACGACGGCTGCTTCGACACGAACACCAGCCCTGGCCACTGCGGCGACTGCGACACCATCTGCTACGGGGCCGACATCTGCATCGACGGCCAATGCGGCTGCCCCGAGGGCCTGTCGGGCTGCGGCGACTCCTGCGTCGACCAGGCCACGGACTGGCAGAACTGCGGCAGCTGCGGCCACACCTGCAGCGCGGCCCAGTCCTGCATGGAGGGCGAGTGCGTCTGTCCGGCGGGGCTGACCGTGTGCGGCGACGCCTGCGCCGACCTCCAGTTCGACGCCGCGCACTGCGACGCGTGCGACCAGCCCTGCGCGGGTGGGCGCGCCTGCAGCCAGGCCGCCTGCGTGTCCGTCCAGGCGGCCGTCGCCGGCTACACCCACACCTGCGTCCGGCTGGAGGACGCTCGCGTGGTCTGCTTTGGCGACAACGCCAAGGGGCAGCTCGGCCGTCCCCTGGACGCGGTACAGATGTCGGCCCCCGGCGACGCCGGGGTCGCCAACGTCGGCCTGCTGGCAGCGGGCCTCCGCCACACGTGCGCGATCCTGGCCGACCAGACGGTCGTCTGCTGGGGAGGCAACAACAACGGTCAGCTCGGCGACGGCACCCGCACCTCGCGCCCCGAAGCCGCCCCGGTGCCCGGCATCACCGACGCGGTGGAGCTCGTCGCCGGACACGCCCACACGTGCGTCCGCACGGCCACCGGCGTGAGGTGCTGGGGCATCGGCACCTCGGGCCAGCTCGGGCCCGGCGCCCCTGCTACGGCGACCTCCGCGATCGAGCTGATCGCCGCGGACGACGTCACGCACCTCGCCGCCGGGCCCGGCGTCACCTGCGTCTGGCGCGCCTCGACGGGCGTGGCGTGCTTTGGCGCCCCGATCGTCGCCCCCGAGGTGCTGGCCGACGCCGGCGAGGTCGTTCACCTGGCCTTCGGTGAGTCGCACCGGTGCGCGTTGACGGCGGCCGGGGAGGTCTGGTGCTGGGGCGAGAACACCCGCGGCCAGCTCGGCGTCGCCAACGATGGCGAGTCCGTCATCGAGCCTGCGGTCCGCGTCGAGGCCGTCGCCGGGGCTCGCGCGCTCGAGTGTGGCAACGACCACTGCTGCGCCCTCCTGGACGACGGTCGGGTCCTGTGCTGGGGCGCGAACGACCTCGGCCAGCTCGGCCGCGGCGAGCCGGGCCCTGACGACAGCGCGGCCGCCGAGGCGGAGCTGCCGATCGGCGCCACGGCGCTCACGGTGGGCGGCCAGCACGCCTGCGCCCTCGGCACCGACCTGCTGCTGCGGTGCTGGGGGGCCAGCGAAGCGGGCCAGACTGGCACCTCCGATCCCCCTGTTCAGCCCGTGGCCACGGAGGTCCGGTGGTGAAACCCATGCCCTGTTGCGCTCCTCGCCCCGCCCTCCTCGCCGCATCGATCAGCGCGCTCGTGCTGCTCGCCGCAGGCGCCGCCTCGGCCCAGAGCACCCTCGCCACGCCCGCCGTCGACCGCATCCTGGCCGAGCACCCGCTCGTGCTCGCCTTCGGCGTCGAGACCGCCTGGGGCGCGGTCCACCCCAGCGGTGAGGACCTCCTGCACACCCTCGAGGTCTACGACACCGACCCCTGGGGCGGCTTGTTCGACATCAACTTCATCGCCGAGGCGCGCTGGCGGTTGGGCACGCTGTTCGAGGTGGGGCTGCACGGCGGCTACAACGGCATCCTCACCAACGGGACGCGCGTCGACCAGGTGAACATCGCCTCGCAGGAGGTCGGTCCGGTCGCCCGCCTGTTCCTGGGCCGCGATTACGAGGACGGCGCCATCTTCGAGGTCGCCCTGCGGCTGGAGGGCGGGTATATGCGATCGGCCTTCACGGCCCACAACCAGGTCGAGGTGGACCACACCCTCTTTGTCCGGCCGGCGCTCGGGGTCGGCGTCAGCGGCGGGGCGGGCTTCGAGGTCGCCTTCGGGTGGACCTTCGCCCTCGTCCCTGGCGGCCTCGGCGGGCAGGACCTGCCGCTCGGCGGCATGGACCTCAGCTTCATCGTCCACTTCGAGCCCCCGTTCGAACGCCGAGCCCAGAGGGCGCCATGAAGACCCGACGCATGCAGTTGGCAGGGATGAGCCTCGGGCTGCTGGCGACCGCCGCGCTGGCGCTGGTCGCTGGCTGCGACTGCGATCCGGACAAGACCGTCATCGGCACGTTCGAGACCTGCCTGACCGACGGGTGTGGCTGGGAGGTCGACCAGGCCCCAGGCGCCGCGATCGTCCCGACCTACCACCCCGCCGAGCACGGCTTGGCGATCCCGCCGCGCGGCGTCATCGCCCGGGACATTCGACTCGAGGCCGCCGAGGTCCAGTTCATCTCCTCCTGCCCGCGCGATCTCGAGCTGGTGGTCACCTTCGTGCCATCCGGCCGGAGCCTGTCGGACCCGACCACGCCCACCCGCATCATTCGATTCATTCCCCAGGCCACCTCCGATCCCGACGAGGGCTACACCTGGAACCGCATGTCGGTCTTCGTCACCGCCGAGGACGAGGACCCCGGCGACCTCGTCCGCGTCGTCATCGAGAACCACGGCGGCTCCCGGTGCATCGTCGACCAGATCACGGTGCTCGGCGAGCCGGCTTGCTGACCGCGAGGAGCCATGACCCGACTTCGCCTCATCGCCCTGCGCCATGCCAAGAGCGCCTGGGACACCGACGCCGTGGACGATCACGACCGACCGCTCAGCGGTCGAGGTCGCAAGGAGGCGCCGCGGGTCGGCGAGTCGCTCGCTGAGCTCGACTGGCTGCCCGACCATGTGCTGTCGAGCGACTCCAGGCGCACGAAGCAGACCTGGGCGCGCATCCAGCCAGCCTGCGCGCAGGCCACGGTCGTCTTCACCGACGCGCTCTACCACGCCAGCGGTCACGACGCCCTCCGGGTCATCCGCGCCCAGACCCCCGCCCACGTGCACACCTTGATGGTGATCGGCCACAACCCCGGCTGGGAGGAGCTGGTCCACCTTCTGACGGGCCGCTCCGTCGTCATGACCACCGCCAACGCGGTCCTCATGGAGCGAGACGCCGGAACCTGGCCCGAGGCGCTCGCCGCCGGAACCTGGAGCCTGGTCGACATCATCCGGCCGCGTGACCTCGGCTGAACGTCGCCTCACGAGGGTCGCTCTCAGGGGGCACGGTCTGTCGTCCTGTTGTGTTCGGTTAGACTTGCAGGCTTTGGCACTTCGCAGCTATGATGTGCACGTCGCATTCATGAGAGGGACACCGCGACGATCGTCCACCCGCCAGGTTTCGCGCAGCGAGAGGGGCTGAGCGAACAGTCTCCTGAGGCACCTCGACATGGCCAGCGTTGCTGAGACCCCCCCGTCTCCTTGCGCCCCGGCACTTCGCCCCAACTCTCCGTGCGACGCGTCGCGGTCGCGCGCCCCCATCGGCGCGCTCCGCACCGTCCAGCCACGTCGCGCACGCGCTCCACGCTTCGAAGCCACTCGGAGAGTCATGGCCGTCGTTGACGAGCCCCATGCACGTCATCTCCGGCTCCTCGTCGTCTCCATGGGGCGCTGTCCCCATGGAGACTCCTCAAAGCCACATCTGACGCACCTGGAACTCGCCAACTCGGCCATTATCTCTCCGAACGGCTTCTTAGATGCTCCCTGTTTTTGGCAGCGATGAGACCCACGGTCGCCCCTCGGCACCCTGGTCTCGTCCACCTGTCACGAAGCGGAGCACGCCGTGTATCCTCGCATATATGACATCTTCGACCGCTTGAAGTCTTCGCTCGACATCCATGGGCAGGACCTCGCACATCTCCGAACAATCGCCAGAGCCCTCAAGCTGCCGGCGGCGCCGCCGACGCTGGCGCTCGCCGCGGACCACCGCGGGCTGACCGCCCGTGTCGAAGGGGACGTGCTCAACGTCCACCAGGCCGGGTGGCTCCGTCCCATCCTGGAAGGTCCGCACGACCACGGCTGTCTCGACAACCGATGGTCAGTCGCTGTCCGTCAAGCCTCGACGGGGTTCGACCCTGGCTGGCTTCAAGGCATCAAGGCCGCCACGGCCACAGCGGCCCTGCGCGCCCTCGCCAGGTGCCAGGGCAGCCTCGAACGCGGCCCCTTCCTGTTGCGCAGCCTCAACACGCTTCACGATCTGGACGGCCTCATCATCCACCTCGCCTGCCGCGAGCTCCGCACCCCTGCCGGGACGGGCGGGCGGCAGAGCGGGCACGTGAGACCTGTCCACACCCCGGGGGGTGCTGCATGGATGCTCCACCGCCAGAGCTCCGCGCGGCCGGCTCCGACCGCTCCAGCTCGTGCCCTTCGCCATGCGCCCAGCCGCCGCGGCGAGCCTCACCTGGTGAAACGACCTTGACGCACAAACACCGACCTCAGCCAACCCACCACCTCCCGTGGACCACGGCCTCGATCGCCGCCCTCCCGGTGGGCCTCCTCGTGCTCACCCGCGGCGGACACGTCGTGTTCGCCAATCCCACAGCGAGCGCGCTGCTCGGCCGGCCCGGCCCCTCGTTCGTCAGCCGCGGCGTCGGCGAGGTGCTCGCGCCCCTGCCGGAGCTGCTGAGTCGGCACGCTGCGGGGGAGGGCCGCATCGAGGTCACCCTCATCTCGGGCGACCTCGCCGACTTCGCTTTTACCCTCGCGCCGCTGCGCGCGCTCGGCCACCCGCGCGAGCACGGACACCTCTTCCTGTTTCAGCACGTGGACGTCTGGCCTCGTCTCTGCGACCTGCACGCGCTGGACGCCTGAGAAGCCATTCGGAAAATAGATGCCGATGGATCCGACGTAGATTCTGTTTCCAGGTGGCGTCTGATGTGAGGGAGTGGGCCCAGAGGCCCATGACCGAGCAGAAGACCTACCTGGAAACAGAAAACACAAGGAAACAAGGCATGTATTTTCGAACGGCTTCTGAACCCGCCGCCCCGTCAGTGTCAGCGCACGCCGGCACAGCGAGCGCGCTGCGCGCGAGAGCGGTGCTGCTCCCTCACCGCTCATCCTCGCGACGCGCGCGACGTGGCTGCGCAGAGCGGGTCACGGGTGTCTCGACCGAGCGCGCCAACCGGTTGTGGGTCGAAGGTGGAGGCGGTGGCCCCGACTCGTCCAGGCGCGCACGCTGCGGGTGGCGGCTGTCCATCTCGCGCAGCGACGCATCCAGCGCGTCTCTCTGCTTGCGACGGTGCAGCTCGCGTGAGACCACGGCGGCGCGCGCCGGCCGAGCCCCCGACGCTGTCCCCTTGTGCGCCGCCCCCACCATCAACGGCAGCGAGACCACGAAGACCGAACCCTCGTGCTCCACGCTCGTCAGCGACAGCTCGCCGCCCATCAGCCGACACAGCGACCGGGACAGGCACAATCCCAACCCGACCTCCTCGCTGCCGCGCCCATACCCGGCGAACGGCACGAACAGGCTCTCCCGCCGCTCTGGCGCGATGCCCGCGCCCGTGTCGGCCACCTCGAACAGCACGGTCGGCGACTGGCCCTCGACCCGCGTCGTGACCGTGACCGTCACCTTGCCGTCCCACGTCCACTTGCACGCGTTCCCGATCAGGTGCAGCAGCACCCGGCGAAGCCGGCCAGCGTCCACGAGAAGCGTGTCGATCGTGCGCGTGTAGCGCACCTCGATTGTGTTCCGCTGCGCCTCCGCCATCGAACGACCCTCACGCGCGACCTCCCGCAGAAAGGTCGGTATCGACAACACTTCGTATTCCAGATTGAGCGCCTTGGACTCTGCACCCACCATGTCACCGACGTCGTCCAGCAGCGTGAGCAGATGCTGGGACGCGCGGGCGATCTTGTGCGTGTCGTGCTCCAACAACCGGTCCTCGGCCGCCGACGCCTCCATCGACAACGCCTCCGCCAGCCCTCCGATCGCCTCCAGCGGCGCGCGCATCTCACGCGCCAACGCCGCCACGAACGCCGTCCGCGCCTCCGAGCCCGAGCGTGCGGCCACGTGGGCGCGCCGCAGACTGCGCGTCTCGTCGTGCAGCGACTCGCTCAGCGCGCGGATCGACCGCGTCTCCGCCTCCACGCGCCGCTCCACCTCCCGCTCCGCAGCCACCTGGACCGGCGCCATGAACCACACCACCGCCTCGCCGTCCGACCCCTGCAGCACCTCGCAGCGACACGTGATGTCGAAGAAGGCATAGTTCGCGGCCAGACCGTCGGCGCGGCGAGCCTTCCCGGTCAGCTCACGCGCCAACGCTTCAAGAGGACGGTCGCCAGCCAGCGCGGGCATCAACAGCCGCACGGACGCGCCCACCACCTCGTCGACGCCGTGACCGAACAGCTCCTCGGTCGACGCGTTCGCCCACGCGATCTCCCCGGACCACGTCGTGATCACCACCGCGTCGGTCACCGCATCCAGCAGCGGTAAACATGGCTGCAACAGCTCCTGCAGTGTACGCAACACCTCGGTCGCCATACCTGGTCCTCCATGCCTGAGCCCATGCCAATCCTTCCTGGACAACGTATCAGACCTGATTTGCCGTGCCCAGCCTCCGGGGTCCGCCCCTAGCCTCGATCGGTCGCGCGGTGGCGGCATCCGTGGGTAGCGGGTCTGTGACCGATTTTGCAACGAGGAGTTGGCCTCGGCCGTGACACGGCCGGTCCACCGAAGGCG
>Ga0210033_1001006_pt1 | contig 26789 bp, 22 predicted proteins | sample CryGeymeta201501_FD_185465 | JGI IMG/M metagenome (GOLD analysis project Ga0210033, IMG submission 185465) | Groundwater microbial communities from Crystal Geyser aquifers in Utah, USA - Crystal Geyser metaG 2015-01 (SPAdes) (version 2) | ecosystem: Environmental > Aquatic > Deep subsurface >... | reverse complement strand
CCGCTGATAACACAGCCAGAACCCGTGCCGGTCATAACGCAGAATCTTCACCTTGTCCAAGCCGCGATTGAAAAACACAAACGTGTCGCTGAACACCGACGCCCCCACTTCGGCAACTGCTCCTGCGTTGCTCTCGGCCGCCCGTTCCAGACGCGGCCTACCTCGCCCATCCATGGGCTCGTACCTCCTGCATCCATGCAGTCGACCGCCTGTGCGCGCAGACTCAAACCATCCATCCCCAAACGGTCGCTCCTGCGCGTCCTGCGCCCGCGACATTGGCACATCCATGTGCGGCAAAATCTACCGGCGCCAGACTCACCCGCACCACCGCCGACCCCACTAACGCCGACATCATCGCCGCACCGAAAACATAGGCAGCGGCCCCAGCAACATCCGCACCAACCGCCGTCGCCACGCCACCGCCGTTGGATAGCAAAGCCCTGCCCACCGGCAGTACGCCGCCAGCGACAACCCACTCGCCCGCCACTGTGCCAACCGCAACATCCACACCACCGACCCGCATCGCTCCCGCTGCATCATCCACTCCGTCCGCATCAACCAGCGCGCATCAAACCTCAATGCGGTGCAGCTGAATAGATGTGTTGGGGCGGACGGTTACGCAGCAAAGCGCGAGTGGCTTGTTCGTGGCCCCACGAAGTAGTGGATAGATAACCCTATTTGCAGTCGGGCACTACCCAAAAAGCCATAGCATTAGTCAACTATGCTGCTGATTATCGACCACTACGACAGGTTTCCAGTTGAGGGCAATGCTCGGCCCACCGGTGGCCAACAAAATCGGCGGTGGCGCGAACGGCGATGGCACCGCGGTCGAGGCGAGCGGCGGTTACTGGCGCAGGGCATCGATCGGGTCGAGGTTGGAAGCCTTGCGCGCGGGGTAGTAGCCGAAAAACAATCCAGTGGCGACGGAAAACGCGGTGGCCAGCACGATCACCGGCGCGTCGAGTTGCACCGGTAGCGCCGATACCCGCGCCATCAGCAGCGCGCCAACCACACCCAAGGCGATGCCGATGACGCCGCCGCCGAGCGAGATCATCATCGCTTCGGCGAGAAACTGCAGGCGCACTTCACGCGGGCCGGCGCCCACCGCCATGCGCAGGCCAATTTCGCGGATGCGCTCGGTGACCGACACCAGCATGATGTTCATGATGCCGATGCCGCCGACCAGCAACGAGATGCCGGCCACGGCACCGAGCAACAACGACATCATCCGGGTGGTCTGGGTGCGGGTGGAGACGATCTCGGAGAGGTTGCGGATGGTGAAATCATCTTCTGCGCCGGGGGCGATTTTGTGCCGCTGGCGCAGCAGATCGCCGAGCGCCTGTGAGGCGCGGCTGAGGTCTTCGGCGCGGCCCACGCCAACGGAAATCTGTTGCACGCCATCGGCGGCCAGGCCAACGGTGCCACTGAGCCGTCGCCGCGCCGATTCCAGCGGCACCATGATCACGTCATCGGCATCGCCACCCCAACCGCTCTGACCCTTGGATTGCAACACGCCGACCACGCGCAGGGGCACCCGCGCCAGGCGGATGGTGGCGCCGATCGGGTCGCTGCCATCGAACAGTTTGTCGCGCACGCTGGTGCCGATGATCGCCACCTTGCCGGCGCCGGCATAATCGCGCGGGTTGAACCATTCGCCTTGCAGCAGTTGCCAGTTGTTGATGGCGAAATAGTCTGCGGTGACGCCGTTCCAACTGGTCGACCAATTGCGCTCGGCAAAGATCGCCTGACCGCCGCCGCGGATCTGCCCAGACACGTACTGCACCTCGGGAATCTCGGCGCGGATTGCGTCCATGTCGCTGCTGGTGAGCGTGCTCAGGGTGCCGGCACCGAGCCGCACCGCGCCGCTGCGTGCGGAGCTGGCGAAGATTTCGATGCGGTTGGAACCCAGCCGCGACAAGGTGGCATCGAGTTCGGTCTGGGTGCCACGGCCCACCGCCACCATCACGATCACCGCGGCGATGCCGATGATCACGCCGAGCGCGGTGAGCACGCTGCGCAGCCAGTTGCCGCGCAGCGCGAAGGCGGCCATGGCGATGATGTCGAGGGCTTTCATGATTGCTCCTTGCGCGCCAGCGATTTGCTGCCGACCAGTTCTTCGTGCAGTTCGCCATCGCGCATGACACAGATGCGGTCGGCGTGGTGCGCCACTTCCGGGTCGTGGGTGATCAGGATGATGGTGTGGCCTTGCCGTTGCAGGGTGGTGAACAGCGCCAGGATTTCTTCGCCGGTGCGCGAGTCCAACGCGCCGGTGGGTTCGTCGGCAAGCACGATCGGTGGCGCGTTGATCAGCGCGCGGGCGATCGCCACGCGTTGTTGCTGGCCACCGGATAATTCGGTGGGCCGATGCAGGGCGCGATCAGCCAGGCCGATCTGATCGAGCGCGGCGCGGGCACGCGCAAGGCGTTGCGCGCGTGGCACGCCAGCGTAAATCAGCGGCAGGGCGACGTTGTCCAGCGCATTCTGCCGCGGCAGCAGATGAAAGCCCTGAAACACGAAACCGATCTGGCGCAGGCGCAACTCGGCGCGGCCAGCGGCATTGAGGGTGGCCACATCGACACCGCCGCACCAGTAGCTGCCGCTGCTGGGTGTGTCCAGACAACCGATGATGTTCATCAGCGTGGTCTTGCCCGAACCCGACGGCCCCATGATGGCAACGAACTCGCCGCCGTTGATGTGCAGCGACACCGCGCGCAGCGCTTTTACCTCGCCTGGTTGGCCGGCGTTGTAGGTCTTGTCGACGGCCTCGATGCGCACCACCGGCGGCGCGCCGTTGATCGCCGGGTTCGCGATCATGGCGTCGGCTGCTGTTCGCCGATGATCACCGCATCGCCTTGCTTCAGCCCGGCGAGCACCTCGGTAAAGCTGGTGTCAGACAGACCCACCCGCAGCGCCATCGGCTCGGGTTTGCCGCCGCGCAAAACATACACCGTGGCCCGGCGTGCGTTGGCCTGCAAGACCAGTTCGGCGTCCAACATCTGTTGTTGTTCCGCCGCAAGCTGTGCGCGCAGTGGCTGCAAGGCGGTGGCAATGGCCTCGGCCATGCGCCGACGACGCGGCTCCTCGCTCACCGCCGCGCCACCACTTTGCCCGCGCCTGGCCTGAAAGCTGGCCATCAATGCGCTGCGCAACTGCTCGCGCTGGGTTTCACTCAAGTGCAGGCGCTCGGCCAGTTCATCCCATTGCGCCATTGGGTTGCCGGCCGGGCGGCCACCGCCTTGCCCCGGCGCGGCATTGCCGTTTTGCCCGGCACCTCCCGCCGTCGGCGCATTGCTGGGGCGATAGCGCAGCGCGGCGTTGGCAAGGCGCAACACATCCTCGCGGTTGGCCACCAGCACCTCGGCGTTTGCGGTCATGCCCGGCAACAGCGAGCCGTCGGCATTGGCGACATCCACTACCACCGGGTAAGTGATGACATTGGCAGTATTGCTGGCGGCCAGCCGCACTTGGCGTACCTCGCCGGCATATTCGTGACCGGGAAAGGCATCGACGGTGAAACGCACCGACAAGCCTTGGCGCACCTGGCCGACATCGGCTTCATCGATATTCAGATCGATCTGCATCTGGCTCAGGTCCTCGGCGATGGAAAACAGCACTGGGGTCTGGAAACTGGCGGCGACGGTTTGCCCGGGCTCCACGGTGCGCGACAGCACCACGCCATCCACCGGCGCACGGATCACCGTGTATTGCACGTCCAGCTCGGCGTTCTGCACCGCCGCACTGCGCTGCGCCACCTGCGATTGCGCCACCTTGATCGCGGCCTGCGCCGAAGCCAGCCGCGCCAGCGCCTGATCGCGCGCGCTCAGCGCGGCATCGTATTCGCTGCGCGAAATCAGCTTGCGTTCGAACACCGATTGCTTGCGCGCGTGCTCCGCTTGCAGATTGCGCAGCGTCGCCTGGGCTTCGCCCAGGTTGGCGTGCGAGGCGGTCAAATTGGCCAGCGAGGAGGTGAGGTCGGCCTGCGCCTGGGTGAGGCGTGCCTGAAAATTGGCCGGGTCGATGGTGGCGATGACCTCGCCTTTTTTCACCGCATCGTTGAAATCCACATTCACGCTGAGCACCTGCCCCGACACCTGCGAGCCCACTTCCACCGTGGACCGGGCCTTGAGATTGCCGGTGGCCGAGATCAGCAACTGGATCGGCCCGCGGGTTACTTCGGCGGTGTGGTAGTCGATGCCATTGCCAGCATCGCCATGCAGCCACAGCGCCAATAACCCGCTAACGGCAACCGCCACGATGACGATCCGCAGCCGGGGCTGGCGGGCGAGCGGAAACTTCACTGTCATGGGCTGTGTTCCTGTGCCGAAGTAAAAATTATTGGGCCGCTATTGTCGCCAGTTGGGGCCCGCCTGACAGCGCTCAATTGCACCACCACGCCAGCGCCAACTAAAGGGAGATGCGCAGAGGCGGCAAATCGTCGCAGCCGCGAACGCCGCGCCCGGACCCCGGTTCACCGCGACCGTGCTCAACCCGGTGCGCCCAGGATCGGCAACCCAAGGTCGCGATATCGCGGCGCATTGATCGAGACGTGCGGGCATGGTTCCAGACGCCAGGGGCGACCGTTCAAACGCGCAGCAACGCGGTGCTGCGAGCCATCCGCGATGCATCAATCCAGCCCGGGGTGGTCTAGCCCGGTGGTCCGCAAGCGCCGCGCGGTTGTTGGGCAGGCGGGGTTGCGGCGCGACGCGACGCTTTAGTCGATCTCGGCAAAGCGGCCCAGAAAGAAACGCAGTTGTTCGGGTTCGTAGGTGAAGCGCAGGCCTTTGATCGCGTCGGCGTGTTCGGCGACTTCGATCACGCTTTCGGCGACCACGTCCATATGCGCCTGGGTGTAGACGCGGCGCGGGATGGTCAGGCGCACCAGTTCCAGTTTCGGCAGGCGATTTTCGCCGCTCAGTGGGTCCCGGCCGGCCGAGACCACGCCGCGCTCCATGGCGCGCACGCCCGAATCCAGATACAGCGCGGCTGCCAGCGCCTGCGCCGGCAATTGCTGTTGCGGCAGATGCGGCAGGATGCGGCGGGCGTCGAGGAACACGGCGTGGCCGCCGATCGGCAGCACGATCGGCACGCCGGCTTTTTGCAACTGCTTGCCCAGGTATTCGACCTGACCGACGCGGGCGCGGATGTGGTTGTCGTCGATGCTTTCGCGGATGCCGATCGCCATCGCTTCCATGTCGCGGCCGGCCATGCCGCCGTAAGTGTGCAAGCCTTCATAGACCACCACCAGGTCGCAGGCGCGGCGATACAGGTCTTCGTCGTTCATCGCCAGAAAGCCGCCGATGTTGACCAGCGCGTCTTTTTTCGCCGACATCGTGGCGATGTCGGTGAGTGCGCATAGCTGGTAGACGATCTCGCGCACGCTTTTGTCCTGGAAACCGGGTTCGCGCTGCTGAATGAAATAGGCGTTCTCGGCGACCCGGGTCATGTCGTGTACCAGCCGGGTGCCGTGGCGATCGCACCAGGCGCGCAGTTCGCGCAGGTTGGCCATCGAAACGGGTTGCCCGCCGGCCATGTTGACCGCGGTGGCCAGCGCGACATACGGAATGTGCTCGTCACCGACCCGCGCCGCCAGCGCATCGAGCTTGGCGAAATCGACGTTGCCCTTGAACGGCGAGGTGTCGCTGGCGTCGTGCGCCGCATCGACGATGACATCGACAAAAGTGCCTCCGGCCAGCTCTTGATGCAGCCGCGTGGTGGTGAAGTACATGTTGCCGGGGATGTAATCGCCGGGCTTGATCAACAGTTTGCTGATCAGATGCTCGGCGGCGCGGCCCTGGTGGGTGGGCACCGTGAAGCGATAGCTGTAGCAGGCTTCGACGGTGTCGCGCAGATGATAAAAGTTGGCGCTGCCGGCGTAGGCCTCGTCGCCCAGCATCATGCCGGCCCACTGGTGATCGCTCATCGCGGAAACGCCGGAGTCGGTCAGCAAGTCGATATAAACATCGGCAGAGCGCAACAGAAACGTGTTGTAGCCAGCGTCCGCAATCGCGCGCACGCGCTCTTCGTGGGTCGTGGTTTTCAACAACTCGACCATCTTGATCTTGAATGGTTCGGCCCAGGAACGGTGCTGGTGATCCATGCGATACCCCGGTTTGGAAAAATCCATCGGCCGCCGCCAACGCGAGCGCAAACGGCGGCGCCAAGGGGCGGCATTGTAGGCAGCGCGGTGGGCTGGCCAATTGACCCACGTCAAGGCAGCGGCCTAGGAATCAGCGACCGCGGTCACCACGTAGCGCAGATCGCCACCGGCGCTGAGGGCATCGAACGGCCAGCAGGTGGTGAGTTGCAGGAGGTTGGCGGCGGGCACGGCGAGCGACTGCTTTCGGCGGTCGACGACTTGCCTGGCGCTGACCCGATAGCGCTCGGTGTGGCCGTTGCGATCCAGCGCCAAGTAGTCGCCGATGCGCAGATCGCGCAGCCAGGAAAAGTGGCTGTCGCGGTGGCCGCTGAGGACGCTGCCACTGTGGCGATCACGCTGGACCAACCCAGGCCCGAAAGCGAGGGCGCGGGCGCTGGCCGGATCGAGCACGTATTGGGTGATGCCCAGACGTTGGGATTGCAGGCGGGCGACGACGTGAAAGTCGGCGCCAGGCCACGGTCGTGTACCCGGTGCCAGGGCATAGCTGCGGGCAATCAAGCGCATCGCGAGCGCGCCTTTGGCCAGCGGATAAAGCGCGCTGGCGATCTGCGCCAGAGCGCAAATCGCCAGCAGCAGCGCCGCCGCACGCAACTTGTGCTGGGGCATTAGCGCGCCCGCCAGCCGATCAGCGTGGCCGCCAGCAGCAACATCAGGCCGTAGAGCAACTGTGCCCGCCAACCCAGCGCGGTATTGCCAAAAGCGATCGCATCGGCGGGTGCTGGATTGGCGAAGTCGGCGCGGACCAGCGCCGCCTGATCGTCGCGACGCAGCACCTTTTCGACCGCGACAAAACTGGTGTAGCGCGACACCAGATGATGGGTGAGCGCGGTCGCCAGCACTTGGTTGCGTACCTGCTCGGCGTCAGCGCCCAACGTCAACCCGTCTTCGAGCGACTGGATCTTGCGCCGTGCCCAGATTTTGGCGAGGCCATTGGCCGCCGTGGCGTGGGCCAATGGCAGCGTGAGTTTGAGTCCGCCGCTGGCGCTGGTGGCCTTCACTCCAAGCGTGCTGCTGATCGCTTTGGCACCAGGGTCGAGGCGCGTCGTCAGCCACAGCGGTTCGCCCGCATACAGGTCCGGCAGTTGGCGCGGATAGGACTCGGCGTTGCTCGGCCAATCGATCTGCAGGTCGGTCAATTGTGGCGTGTCGATTTGCCGGAACAAGGCAGACAGGTCGCGGTCGATGGCGGCGGTCGATTCGATCACCGTGGCCACGCCGTGGCCGAGTTCGGCGGCACGGCGCAGAAAGGCGCGGTTCGGTGCGTTGCCGATGCCGACCATAAACAGCCGCGCGGCACTATCGGCGGCGACGATGCTTTGGTAGATATCGGCCTCATTGCCAACGGCGCCATCGGTGATGAAAACCAATTGCCGAAGGCGCTGCGAGATCGCTGGCAAGCCCATCGCCAAGGCCAGCGCGCCGGCGATCTCGGTGCCGCCGTCGGCTTGGCGACTGGCGATAAAATCGCTGGCGCGTTGCCGATCCGCGGCCTGCGCCGACAGCGACACCGGTGCCAGCGCGGTGGCACTGGAATCAAAGTCGATGACGTTGAAGTAGTCGCCCGCCGTCAGTGTCGACAAGGCAAATTGCGCCGCGTGTTGGGCGCCGGTGAAGGCGGCGCCGGACATCGATCCGGAACTATCCAGCACAATGATCAATTCGCGTGGCAGGCGCGGTCCGCGTTGCGCCGGTGGCACCACCAGCACGCTCAGATATTGGGCGCCGTCCACGGTCTCGGCAAAGCTGGCGAAGTTGGGCGCGGTGCCCGGCAGCGGCTGCCAGGTCAGCACAAAATCACGATCAGCGGGTACCGCCTCGCCCGCCAGCGTCACCTCGTAACGGTTGGCGAACGGCTGCACGCGAACCGCGTGCGACGGCGACTCTGGTGGCTGCACCGCCATGCCCGGCGTCAGTTGCACGCGAAGCGACAGCGGCAAAGTCAGCCCGGCGCTGCGCAGCATCGGCGTGGTCGGGTCGAGCAACGCGGCGAAGTCGTCTTCGGCGTGATCGCCGTAGCGCGGCCGAATGGTCAATGGCAGCACCAGGCCGAAGCGGCCAGCGTGCCAGGCGATGGTCTGGAAATATTCAATCTCGATGCGGATTTCAGAGTGCGGCGGAATATTGGCGACGCTGGTCTTGAACAGGTCCAACTTTTGCTGCTCGACCAGCGCCGTCGCCAGGCCGGCGCTGCGCGCGGCGGCGTATTCTATGCGCGCCGCTTCGCGTTCCCGGATCTCGCCTTCGATGACCCGGCCGTCAAGCACGATGCGCATGGCGTAGACGGCGCTGTCGGCCGGTAACGGCAGGCGGTAAATGCCTTCCAGAAACTGCGCGCCAGGATTGGTGTAGTGCTGGACCACGCGGGCATGCGCGACCAACCCGGAGACCTCGATTTCGATCTCACTCCGGGTCGCCGGCAATAGCGACTCCGGCGCGTTGGCCGCATGCACCATCAGTCCCGCCGCCGGGGTTTCGTTGGGCGGTTTGGTCTCGTCCGCCGCCAACGCACCCGCCGCCATCACCACCACGGCACCCATCCACCATCGCATCCAGACCGGCAAGTGTTTCATCGCAATCCCCTCGCATCCGCCTTATGGCGTGGCGCTAATTGCAGTCGCTCGGGCGGCGCGAGATCGGCCCGATCACGGCGCGTTCGGTGATCGACGCTGTCGAATTGCGGGCAGCGGGTCTGTGGTCTGCGGTCTGCGGTCTGCTGTCCACTCATCATGCGATGCGTTACTATGCGGCATGATCCAGTCATTCAAGTGCTAGTACACGAAGGCGTTGTCTGAAGGGAAGGGAAGGGAAGGGTAGGTTGGCTTCTATGGATATTGCCGCGCAGAGTGGAGGACGCGGAGTACGCTCACGATCCCGCTTCCGACCCGGTGGATGACGATGTAGTTCGGGTGCACCACCGCTTCACGGGTGCCGGCGACACGGCCTTTGCGGTAGAGGAACGGATGCTCTGTCAACGACTCGGCCGCTTTCACGATATCGGCGCGCAGCTCGGTGGCCGCATCCGGGTTGCGCTGCCAGACGTAGTCGAAAATATCGGCCAAATCATGCCGAGTAGCGGCGCTCCACTCAACCGCCAGCACGGGCCTTTCTTTTCGCCTCAATCAACGCGGCGACGTCCGCCATCGCTGCATCGTGTGGCAGGCTGGGCCGTGGATCGTCCACAGCTTCCTGCACCTTGGCGCGGAACCAGCGGTCGTAATTGGCCGCGTCTTCCTCGGTGTCGAACTCGGAAATCAGCGGGTCAAGTCGGGCGTTCATGGTCGCAGTCTACTCCTCGATTACGTCATCGTGCTGGCTCAATAGGGCTCGCCATTGGTCATCGGATGCGAGTGATCAAACAGGAGCTGATCACGCAAAATCCAGCGGATCGACATCCAGTGACCAGCGCACGCGCTTGCCTTCGTTGATCGCGTACAGGTGCTCGGTGAAGCGCGGCAAGATTTGCTGTAGTTGTTTGCGTTGCGGCATTTGCAGCAGCATCTGCCAGCGCGTTTGGCCGGCGCGACGCGGCACCGGACCGGGCATCGGGCCGAGTATTTGCAACGCTGGGTCGGCATCGAGACCGGTCCGCGCTGCCGCAAAAAATGCCCGCAACGGCGACTCGTCGCCGGCCTCGGCCGAGAGCAAAGCGAGCGCCGCAAAGGGTGGAAATGACAAGCTGCTGCGCAGCGCCAGCTCGGCTTCGGCAAAGGCGGCATAGCCGCCCTGCAACAACTGCGTAAACAGCGGGTGTTCGGGGTGGTGGGTCTGGATCAGCACGCGGCCAGCCTGGTGACTGCGGCCCGAGCGCCCCGCCACCTGCACGATCAACTGCGCCATCCGTTCACCACTGCGAAAGTCCTGACTGAACAAGCCCTGGTCGGCATCGACGATCAGCGCCAAAGTCAGTTTCGGCAGGTCGTGACCCTTGGCCAGGATCTGCGTGCCGACCAACAGACAGGACGCACCGGCGTAGGCCGGCGCCAGCAATTTCTCCATGCCCCCGCTGCCACCGGCACTATCACGATCCACCCGGATCACCGGCACCGCCGGAAACCGCTGACGGAGAAAATCTTCCAGGCGTTCGGTGCCAATGCCGAGCGCCGATGGGGTATCACCGCAAACCGGGCAAACTGCGGGCACCGGCCGTTCGCGGCCACAGTGATGACAAACCAGGCGGTGCTTGCGGCGATGCCAGGTGTAGGGGCGGTCGCAGCGATCACACTCGGCGTGCCAACCGCAGCTTCGGCATTGCAGCACCGGCGCAAAGCCGCGGCGGTTTTTGAACACCAGTACTTGTTCACCGCGCTCCAGATGTTCGCCAATCGCTTGCAGGGCTGGTGCCGACAAACCTTCGTCGAGCGTCGCCCGCCGCAGATCGAGCAACTGCACCGTCGGCGGTTTGGCAAAGCCCGCCCGCGCCGGTAGCGACAGCCGCTGATAACGGCCGAGCGCGACGTTGTGCAGCGATTCCAGCGCCGGCGTGGCCGAGCCCATCAGCACCGGAATCCGCAGACGCTGCGCGCGCACCAGCGCCAGATCGCGGGCGTGATAGCGAAAGCCTTCCTGCTGTTTGAACGAGGGATCGTGCTCTTCGTCCACCACCACCAGGCCAAGCGCGGCAAACGGCGCGAACACCGCCGAGCGCGTGCCGATGAGCACCAGTGGCGTGGCCGAGCGCACGCGCTGCCAGGTGCGTGAACGCTGCCCGGCCGACAGCGCCGAATGCAGCGCCAGTACCGGCGCCGGCAGGCGCTCGCGAAAACGATTGAGCAATTGCGGCGTCAGGCCGATCTCCGGTACCAGCACCAGCGCCTGTTGGCCACGCGCCAGCACGCTTTCGATCAACGCCAGATAGACCTCGGTTTTGCCGCTGCCGGTGACGCCTTCGAGCAAGAACGCCTGCTCGGTGCCGAGGGCGGCGCGCACGCTGGCAATGGCGGTTTGTTGCGCCGGATTCAGCGGCGGCGCCGCAATCAGCGCGGCCCGTGGGGCATCGTCGAGGGCAAAGCGCTCGACCAGGGCGAGCTGTTCCAGGCGCCGCAGCGCGCTGCGCGCGTTGGGCAGGCTGCTGACGATGTCGGCCCAGCGCTTGGCACCGGTTTGCAACAACGCGAACAGCGCCTGCGGTGCGCTGCCAGCACGCAATGCTGCCGCGGACTGGGGTTTGCCGCTCAGGCGCACGGCAAAGCCATCACCTGATCGACTGCTGCCGGTCGCTGAGCGCAACTGCTGCGGCAGCGCGGCGGCAAACACTTCGCCCAACGGATATTGCCAATAGCCTGCGGCCCAGACCAGGCTGGCGAACAACTCCGGTGCAAACCAACTGTGCGCGTCGAGCACTTCGGTGATTGCCCGCAACCGCGTCGGCGCCAGCGTCGAGCGGGCGGATCGGACGACCACACCCAGCAGTTGCCGATGCCCCAGTGGCACGCGCACGCGCACGCCGGGCGCCAGTTCGGCGCCGGTGGCCGCAGGCGCTGGCAGGTAGTCGTAGAGCCGGGGTAGTGGCAGTGGCAAAGCCACTTGGTAGACCTGGGTCATAGCGGGATGGAGCTTAGGCGTCGCGCAGAAATAACTTGCGCAGATTGCGCAGGACTTTCGTCCGCCTGCAAGGCGCACAAAGTGGAGCATAGTCGGACTATGTGACGCTTTGTGCAACGACGCAGGCGGGCGATAAGGACCAGCAAGATGGGTAAGTTATTTCTGCGCGACGCCTTAGCTTGCGCGGTAACGGACGGGGACCGACGGCGGTTGGCTAGCCGACGGGCGCGCAGTCTAGTGGCCGAAGGCCGGGCGGAACCGCGAGAAATTGAACTTGCGGGAAGGCTTCGGCGCCAAACTTCGTCCCGGATGTCAGCAGCAAGCGCTGACTTGATGATTTTATTCAACAATCCGACTTGTCCACAGTGCTTGTGGATAACCCGGTGGACAGGCCTTGGAACAAGTCCGCTATCGCCCGCACTAGCGCCGCGCCGGAGCGCCTTGGTCAAAAAATTGCCATGTAAATAAACACAATACTTTCAACACGTTACAAACCCAACGTGAGTAAAAACGGGGCGCTGCGGTCGGCCTCGAGCGCTGCCGTGGGTGGTCGCCGGGGGGCTGTGGAACATTGACTCGGTGGAAGGATCACGCCGGGGCAGATTTCGAGGCCACGGTCAACCGCTAGCGGACGCCTGCGTTAATCGCTACAAATCCCCACTAGCCGCCTAGAATGAACGCCATCGTCTGGTCAGTGAATGCAAACGACGTGAACGCAACGCTAGCCACCGGCGACCAGGAACGAGTGCGCAAGCAACTCGATCGGTTTCTGAAAGACGTGGAACGTCGCGCCTTGCGCATGGCCGAATACGCCACCGGCAATCGTGACGACGCGCTCGAAATCGTCCAGGAAAGCATGCTCGGTTTCGTCCGCCATTATCGCGACAAGCCCGGCACCGAATGGCCACCGTTGTTCTATCGGGTGCTCGATAGCAAGATCCTCGACTTCCATCGTCGCAATCAGGTGCGCAGTCGCTGGTTCGGTTGGCTGGTCCGCGATTCCCGCCACGGCGAGGCCGCCGACGATGGCCTCGAAGCGATCATCGATGCGGCCGAACCGGGGCCGTATCGACGGACCGCCGATGCCGAGACCGGGCAGGCCGTACACGCGGCGATCCAGGCGCTACCGTTGCGCCAGCGCCAGTGTTTTTTACTGCGGGTTTGGGAAGGTCTGGACGTGGCCGCAACCGCGACCGCGATGAAATGTAGTGAAGGCAGTGTCAAAACCCACTTGTCGCGCGCGCTGGCTAGTCTCAAGCTGCGCCTGGAGAGTCATCATGAAACCCCCCCGCTCGCTTGAGCCGCAAAACGAACTGGCCCCGTGGCTGACCGAAATCCACCGCGAACTCGATGCCGACGCCAGCGCGCTGGACTGGGCGACGCAGTCGCGGCTGAATCGTGCTCGTCAGGCCGCGCTGATCGAGTTCGGTCGGCGCCCTCGCTGGCGCTGGCCGACTTATGTTTTAGCTACGGCTTTGAGCTTGGCGCTGGCGCTATTCGTGGTTCCCGGATCGCGGCCGCTGCCGCCGACCTTGCCAACACCGGCGGCGGCGACCGCGAGCAGCGCCGAAGATTTCGATCTGGTGGCCGGCGCCGACAATCTGGCGCTGGTTTCCGATTGGGAGTTTTATGCTTGGTTGGACTCCACTGCTGCGGGTGGCTAAATGCCGCCGCTGCGGTTGACCCAGCTACCACCAGCCCGGCGCCGAGCCTGGAGATGTTGCTGTATCTCGGCGAATTCGACCCTGCCCAAGGCGGGCCAGATGACCCGCTCGAAATCGATACCTGGCTACCTACCAGCCAACCCGCAGTGAATGCAGAACCCCTCCCCGCCACTGACACCACCGCAGCCGATGACCCAACGCCGAATCCCCCGCCTGCTCCTGCTGATCGCTAGCCTCGGGCTCAGCCTGGCCGATGCCTTGTGCGCAGCGGAGCGCGCGGCCGCTGACAATCTCGCCTGGGCGCAACTCGCGCCCGCCGAGCGCGCCGTGCTGATGCCGTTTGCCGAGCAGTGGCCGAGCCTGCCGGCCGAAACCCGGCAGCGTCTGCGCCAGGGCGCGGCGCGCTGGGCGACGATGAGCCCGGAAGATCGCGCCGCCAGCCGTCAGCGTTTTGGTCAATGGCAAGCGATGCCGGAAGTCGAGAAACAGCGCTTGCGTCAGCGTTATCAGCAGTTTCAACGCTTGCCCACTGACCAGAAACGCCGCCTGCGGCAGGCCTTTGGTCGTTTCCAGCAATTGCCGCCGAATCAGCGCCGGGCCTTGCGCCAGCGTTTCGAAGCGATGACGCCGGCCGAACGCCAGGCGTTCCGGCAGAACCGTGATGGTGCCGCTTGGCCCGGCGATCAGCGACCCGGGGCGCCGATGGGGGCACCAGCAATGGCCCCGGCGCAACGCCAGCAGCTCAACGCACTGGTGCAGTCGTTGAGCCCCGAACAACGCCAACGCCTGCACGCCCACCTGCAGACATTGGCAGCGCCGGAGCGCGCCCTGCTGCGGCAAAAATTGGCGGCGATGAGCCCACCGGAGCGGGCGGCCTATCTGCGCGCACTGCTCGATCCTTGACCGCCAGGTCGGTGCCGACCGCGTCGGCATGGAATGATCGCCGGAACGCGTTGCCCGCGCTGACCGCAACCAATCGAAACTTTTATTCGCAATTGCGGCATGATGCGCGCTGTTGCGGGAGTGCGCCCGAATCCAGTCGATGTCAGCGAAACCCACCCACCGATGGCAAATACAGGACTTGATGGCGACTAAACCGCGCGCCACGTCGGCGCCGTGGTCGGCGCGCTGGATCGCCTGCGGGCTGCTGCTGTTGGGCGGATGGCCTCTGCTAGCGGCGTCGCCGCAACCGCCGACAGCGACGACGGCGCTGGCGTATCGGGCCGAGCGGGTGCAAGCGCTGAACGACAACGCCCTCAAATTGGCGCGCACCGACCCGGATCGCGCCACCCACCTGGCCAACGAGGCCCTGTTGGCCGCGACCACGGCGCAGGATCAACGCGGTCGGATCGAGGCCTTGCACAACCTCGGTCGTATCGCGCGACTGCGTGGCGACCTGCAACAAGCCGCCACCACGTTGCGTGGCGCTGAAGCCGAAGCCAGAAAACTGGGTGACTTGCGCTTGGTTGCGCAACTCGGCAACAGTTTGGGCGTCACCTACGAATTGCAGGGACTGGAAGCCGAGGCCCTGGAATTGCATCAGCAGGTGTTGGCGACCTGGCAGGCGCTGGACGATCCCGCCGGGGTGATCGCGTCGATGATCAACATCGGCAAGGTATTCGAATCGCGTCGGGATTACGTCAATGCGCGCGAACAATTTCAGAAAGCGCGCGAGCATCTGGCGGCGCTGACGCCCGATCAAACCATCCCGGCGCAGGATCGTGCCGCGATCTGGTTGGGACTAGCGCGACTCGACTTGCAGGCCGACAAGGCGCAACCGGCCTTGGTCGAGATTGCCAGTGCGCTGGCCATCCAACGGCAAACCGATGACCGCATCGGCGAAGCCACTTCGCTGGCGATTCAGGCGCGGGCACGCGAACAGAGCGGCGATCAGTCGGCGGCATTGGCGGCCTACACGCAAGCGCTCGATCTGGCCTCCAGCATCGGCGACAAGACCGCCATCACCGAAACGTTGACCGCGATCGGGCGCCTGCACTTGAACCGGCTGACGAACGCGTCTGCCGCCACCGAGGCCCAGCGACAGACGATTTTGAACGAGGCACTCGGCTACACCGAACGCGCCTACCGACTGGCCGATGCCAGCAACAACTCGACCTTGCTGATGCCGATCCATCAACAACTCGCCGATATTTTCGAAGCCCGTGGCGAACTCGCACGGGCACTGGCGGCGGAGCGGGCGTACACGCAAAGTCGCGAGCATTGGTTTTCCGAACTAAGTCGGGCGCGCTATGACTTGCTCGCCAGTCGCTATCAAGCCGAAGAACGCGAACGCGAGCTCAGTCGTTTGCGCGATCAATCCGAACTCAGCCAGCGACTGATCGCGCGCGAACAGGTGGTTCGCCGAGTGCTGTTGGTGGCGGTGGTGTTGGCGTTGCTGCTGGCCGCCGTCTTGGGTTTCCGGTTTTGGGAACGCGAACGCGTCAATGAACGACTGCGCCAAGTCGGCGACCAACTGCGCAGTGCGCTGACGGCGGCCGAGCGGGCGCAGACGCGGGCCGAAGAGGCGGATCAATTCAAGACCGAAATGCTAGGCATGGCCGCCCACGACCTGCGCAATCCCCTGGGTACCATCCTCGGCTTTGCCGATTTGATCCGCGCGGATCGGGCGACCGCAGAAGACATCCAGCGTTACGCCGGCATTATTGCCACCGCTACCCGGCGCACCTTGCGCATGCTCGGCGATTTGCTCGAAGCCGCCGCGCTCGATGCTGGCCGGGTAGTGCTGCATCCACAAAATATCGACCTGCATCAGCTGGTGACCGAAGCGATCGAGCGAACTCGCGAGCGCGCCGCTGCCAAAGGCCAGCAGATTTCCCTGCTCGGCAGCCAAGCCGCCAGGGTCGAAGCCGATCCGGAACGGCTGCAACAGGTGCTCGACAACTTGCTCGGCAACGCGGTCAAGTTCAGTCCGCTCAATGGCCGCATCGAGGTCGAGCTGAAGCTGGTCGAGCAGCAGGTCAGCATCATTGTTCGCGATGATGGGCCCGGTTTTCGGCGCGACGATGAGCCGCGCTTGTTTCAACGGTTTCAACGCTTGTCGGCGCGGCCAACCGCGGGCGAGACTTCGACCGGTCTCGGCCTTGCCATCGTCAAGGACCTGGTGGAACTGCACGGCGGCAGCGTCCACGCCAGTTCGCCAGGCCCGGGACTTGGGGCGACCTTCACCGTGCAGTTGTCGCAACGCATCGCCACGCCAGCAGCCAGCCAGACCTAGGTCGGCGCCAGTGTTCTGCAATCGCGGTGCTGGTCGGCTGACTGCCACCAACAACGCCCTTCGACAGGCATTGCGGATCGTTTACTTTACGACCGACCCCGGCGACAATGGCCGCTTGCCATGCGTATCGCCGCCATTTACCCAACCGTTGGTCATTATCGGGAAACTTTTCCGTCTGCCGATGCCTGCGCAAGATTCTGGCTGGCGGGTGTGCTGATCGGTCGCGGCGTTGCCTCACGAACGTTTGCCGATCCAAGCCAACTGGCGGCACTGAGGAATCGCCGACGATGTCGTTGACGCCGTTGTCGATCATTCTTGCCCTGGTGCTGGCCTGGTTTGCCGTCGGGCTGCTCGGCCTGATCGCGCCGCGCAACGTGGCCTGGGTCGGCCGCACCTTGTTCCCGCTGGGCGCCGCGATGGGTTTGGCGATGGCGGTGGCGGCGGTGCTGGCCATTTTCGGCGCGACCGAAACCCGCATTCTGGCGATCGGCTTGCCGGATTTGCCGATGCATCTGCGATTGGATGCGCTATCGGCATTTTTTCTCGCGCTGATCGGCGTGACCACCACCGGCATTTCGCTGTTTGCCGCCGGCTATTTTCGCGGAGGCGATGGCACCGCCCCCGGGCTGATGGGTCTGCAATACCACGTGTTTCTGGCCAGCATGGCGATGGTCGTGCTGGCCGATGACGCGTTCGCGTTTATGGTCGCCTGGGAGACGATGGCGCTGTCGTCGTATTTCCTGGTCACCACCCAGCACCGCGTGCCGGAGGTGCAGTCCGCCGGTTTTCTGTATTTGTTGCTGGCGCATATCGGCGCGATCAGCTTGCTGCTCTGCTTTGGTGTTTTGCAAGGCGGCTCGTGGCAATTTACCTTCGATGCCATGCGCGCGGCCGACCTGGCGCCGGCCTGGGCCAGCGTCGCTTTTGGATTGGCGCTGTTCGGTTTTGGTGCCAAGGCCGGATTGCTGCCGCTGCATGTCTGGTTGCCCGAAGCGCACCCGGCGGCGCCGTCGCCGGTGTCGGCGTTGATGAGCGGTGTCATGCTGAAAACCGCGATCTACGGCATGGTGCGGGTAAGTTTTGACTTGCTGCCACACACCCAATGGCGATGGGGCGTGGTGGTGATGGTGGTCGGTGGCCTGACCGGTTTGTTTGGCGCCGTGTTCGCGGCGGTGCAGTCCGACATGAAGCGCCTGTTGGCGTATTCGTCGATCGAAAATATCGGGCTGATTTTCAGTGGCCTGGGACTGGCGCTGCTGTTTCGTGGCATGGGCATGGGTACGCTGTCGGCGTTGGCGTTGGCGGCGACGCTCTACCACTGCCTGAATCACGCACAATTCAAAAGCCTGTTGTTTCTGGTTACCGGCTCGGTCATGCACGCCACCGGTGAGCGCAGTCTCGGCAAACTGGGCGGCCTGCTGCGGCACATGCCCTGGGTCGCTGGCATGGCGCTGATCGGCACCTTGGCGATGGCCGGTTTGCCGCCATTGAACGGCTTTGTGTCCGAGTGGCTGTTGCTGCAATCCTATCTGTTGACGCCGAGTCTGCCGCATACCTTGATCAACATGCTGGCGCCACTGGGCGTCGCGGTGTTTGCCTTGACCACGGCGCTGGCCAGCTATGTGTTGGTCAAGTTTTTCGGGGTGATTTTTCTCGGTCAGTCGCGCGAGCCGACAGCGCCGCCGGCGCGTGATGCCGGCCTGCTCGAACGCGCCGGACTGATCTGGCTGGCGGCGACCAGCGTGCTGCTCGGTCTGCTGCCGGTGTTGGTGCTGCGCGCGCTGGATCGGGTCAATCTGGAATTGATCGGCAGCAGTCTCGGCGAACGCGCTGCCACCTGGTGGTCGGTGATGCCGCTGTCCAGCGAGCGGGCCTCCTACAGCCCACTGGCGCTGGGTATCGGCATCCTGGTTTGCGTCGCTTTGACCTTCCTGCTGGTGCGCCGCCTGTACCACGGCCGGATTCGGCTCTGCACACCCTGGGGTTGCGGTTATCCGCAGTGGACGCCGCGCATGCAGGACACCGCCGAAGGTTTCGGCCAGCCAATTCGGCGCGTCTTCGAACCGTTCTTTGAAGTGCAGCGGCAGACCCCGACGGCGTTCGACAGCGCGCCCAAATACCGGGTCGTGGTCACCGATCGCTGGTGGGGCTTGATCTATGCGCCGATCATCCGGTTGGTGCAAATGTTGTCGCGCTGGGTTAGTTTTTTGCAGCAGGGCAATATTTCTCTGTACCTGCTGTATAGCTTCGCCACCCTGTTGACGCTGCTGGCGTTCGTGCTATGAACGCGCTGAACTTTGCTCTGGCGATCAGCGAAACCGTGATGGCGATTGCGCTCGCACCGTTGCTGCTCGGTCTGGTCGATCAATGCCGGGCCTGGCTGCAAAATCGCCGTGGTGCCGGCTTGTTGCAGCCCTACCGCACGCTGCGCAAACTGCTGAAGAAAGATGCGGTAGTGGCGCAGACCGCCTCACCGTTGTTCCGGGCGTCGCCCTACGTGCAGTTTGGCGCGATGGCACTGGCGACCGCGATCATTCCGATTTTCGGTACCCATTCGCTGTTGGCTACCTCGGCCGACACCATCGCCCTGGTCGGCTTGTTCGCGATCGCGCGGGTGTTTACCGCGCTGGCGGCGATGGACATCGGCACCGCTTTCGGCACGCTCGGCGCGCGCCGCGAAATGATGATCGGCTTTCTTTCCGAGCCGGCCCTGTTGATGGTGTTTTTCACCGCCTCACTGATTACCCAGAGCACCTTGTTGCCGAATATCGTCATCACCATGACCAGCCACGAACTGGTGATCTATCCGAGTCTGGCGTTTGCCGCGTTCGCCTTTGTGATGGTGCTGCTCGCCGAAAATGCCCGCATTCCGATCGACAACCCGAGCACCCATCTCGAACTGACGATGATCCACGAGGCGATGGTGCTGGAGTACTCCGCCCGCCACCTGGCGCTGATCGAGTGGGCGACCGCGCTGAAGTTGCTGAACTTTGCCGCCATTGGTCTGGCCCTGTTTCTGCCCTGGGGTTTGTCCGCGCCGGGTGACGGCGGCTTGGCCATTGCCGCCAGCTTGCTGATCGCGCTCGCCAAGCTCGCGCTGTTTTGCGCGGTGTTGGCGTTGATCGAAACGATGAGTGCCAAGCTGCGGATCTTCCGCGCCCCAGAGTTTCTGGGCACCGCGTTTTTGCTGGCGGTGCTCGGCTTGCTCGTGCATCAGTTGCTGGGGAGCTAAGCGGCCATGCTCAAGCTCTCACTGGCCTCGCAACTGATCCACTTCGGCGCCGCTTTGCTGCTGCTGACCGCGTTTGCCATGCTCACCCAGCGCCGGGTGTTGTCGCTGGTCAATCTGTTCGCCTGGCAGGGCCTGATCCTGAGTGTCTCGACCGCCGTCGTCGCTTACAGCTCGGTGCAACACCATCTTTATGTTTCGGCGGCGTTGTCGTTGCTGCTCAAAGTCATTTTGTTGCCGCTGATTCTGCGGCGCTTGCTCAAGCGCTTGAATGTGCGCTGGGACAACGAAACCCTGCTATCGGTGCCGACCACCATGCTGGTCGGCATTGTGCTGGTGGTGTTTGCGTTCTCGCTGGCCCAGCCGATCGCCGAGTTGTCGACCAGTATCGCCCGCAGCACCCTCGGCATCGCGCTGGCGGTGGTGATGTTGTCGTTTTTGATGATGATCACGCGGCGCAAGGCGGTGTCCCAGGTGATTGGTTTTCTGGCAATGGAAAACGGCCTGTTCTTCGCCGCCACCAGCGCCACCTATGGCATGCCGATGGTGGTGGAACTCGGGGTGGCGCTCGACGTGCTGGTCGGCACCTTGATCCTCGGCGTGTTCTTTTTCCAGATTCGCGAACAGTTCGACAGTCTCGACCTGCAGCACCTCGAACAACTCAAGGAAGACTGACGTGGCGCTCTGGTGTCTACTGCTGATTCCGTTTCTCGGTGCCCTGGTGCTCGGCTTGTTCGGCGCGCGGCGGCTGGCCCCGGAGTTCAACGTCGCTTTCAGTTTCAGTACCTTCGTCACCAGTCTGGTGTTGACCGCGCAGGTGATCCGCGAGGGGTCGTTCCTGGTTGGCCGCGAACAGTTTTTCGTCGATCCGTTCAACGTGTTCCTGGTTGCGCTCACCGCCTTCGTCGGTTGGACGACGTCGATGTTTTCGCGTCCGTACATGCGCATCGAGGAACACCACGGCCGCGTCAATCGGGCACGCTTGCGGCTGTATCACAGCATGTACCAACTGTTTAGCTTCACCATGTTGTTGGCGCTGCTGACCAACAACCTCGGCATCCTCTGGGTGGCGATGGAAGCGGCGACCTTGACCACGGTGTTGCTGGTGTCGCTGTACCGCACCGCGGCCAGTATCGAGGCCGCCTGGAAATATTTCATTCTCTGCGGCGTCGGCATCGCGCAGGCGTTGTTCGGCACCATCCTGCTGTATTTCGCTGCCGAAAAAGTGCTCGGCGCGGAAGGCTCCACGGCGCTGTTGTGGACGCATCTGAACGCCATCAAGGGGCAATTGGAGCCGACGGTATTGACGTTGGCGTTCGTCTTCCTGCTGGTTGGCTATGGCACCAAGGTAGGCCTGGCGCCCTTGCACAACTGGTTGCCCGATGCCCACGCCGAAGGCCCGACGCCGATCTCGGCGGTGCTCTCGGGGCTGTTGCTCAATGTCGCGCTGTACGCGGTGGTGCGCTGCAAGGTGCTGGTCGAAGGCGCCACCCAATCCGGCTTGGCCAGCCACCTGATGATGGGTTTTGGCTTGTTGTCGGTGTTGCTCGCGGCGTTTTTCCTGCTGCGGCAAAAAGACATCAAGCGTCTGTTCGGCTATTCGTCGATCGAACACATGGGCATCATCACCTTTGCCTTCGGCATGGGCGGGCCGGTCGCCAACTTTGCCGCCTTGTTGCACATGACCGTGCATTCGCTGACCAAGTCGGCGATCTTCTTCACCGTTGGCCACGCCTGCCAGAAAGCCGGCACCCAGGTGATGGACGACATCCGTGGTCTGTTGCTGGTCAGTCCGACCGTTGGTTGGGGCTTGCTGCTCGGCACCTTGGCGATTTTGGGGATGCCGCCGTTTGGGGTGTTCACCAGCGAGTTTCTGGTGATCACCACGGCGATGCGCGATCAGCCTTGGGCAACACCGATTCTGCTGCTCGCGCTGGCGGTGGCGTTCGGTGCCATTTTTCACCGGGTGCAATCGATGGTGTTTGGTGCCACCGACCTCAAACCGCTGCCGCATCCACCGGCCTTGCTGCCGGTGTTCGTGCACTTGGGCCTGGTGTTGATGCTCGGTATTTATATTCCACCGACGCTGGCCAACTGGTACCGGTTGGCAGCGGCGATGATTGGATGATTTGAGAAGCCATGCAACTGAACGAATCCGATCTGAGTTGGCGCAGCTTGCCCGGCACCTTGCCGGTGCGTCATGCCGTGGTATCGCGCGAACAACTGTTGCTGCTGTGCCGCGATGTCGCCGGTCGCGGCGCTCGTCTGGTGTCGCTCTGGGGCGAAGATCGCCGCGCCGCTGGCGTCGGCTATGTGTTGGTGGTGGTGCTCGATCTGACCAGCCGCTTGCTGCTGACCGAATCGATTTCCCGGTCGCCGAATCCCGGCTTTCCGGATTTGAGCCAGCTGTTTCCGAGTGCCGGACGCATGCAGCGGGCGACCCATGACCTGCTCGGCTTCAATTTTCTCGGTGCCGATGCCAGGCCTTGGTTGCGCCACAGCGCTTGGGCCAAAGACGCTTATCCCCTGCGCCATGACTTTGTCGCCGCCGCCGTCTCGGCGCCGCCGCTGCCCACCGAAATCTATCCGTTTGTGCGCGTCGAAGGCGATGGTGCGCACGAGATTGCGGTCGGTCCGGTACACGCCGGCACGATCGAGCCCGGCCACTTCCGCTTCAGCGTCGTCGGCGAAAAAGTGCTGCGCCTGGAACAACAACTCGGCTACACCCACAAAGGCATCGAAAAGCGTTTCGAAGGATTATCGGTGCAGCAAGGCAGCAAACTGGCGGCGCGGGTTTCCGGGGATTCCGCCGTGGCCTACGCCTGGGCCTACGCGATGGCGGTCGAGTCGCTCACCGACACCCAGGTGCCGGCGCGGGCGCTGGCGCTGCGCGCGCTGCTGCTGGAACGCGAGCGCCTGGCCAACCACCTGGGCGATCTCGGCGGCATCGGCAATGACGCTGGACTGAGTTTCGGACTGGCGCAATTCTCCCGTCTCAAAGAAGATCTGCTGCGCGTCAATGCCACGGTTTGGGGTGCCCGCTATTTGTTTGACGAAATCCTGCCGGGCGGTGTCGCCACCGATCTAGCGCCGACCGCGTTGCCGATCCTGCTCGATTCGCTGGCGGCGATGGCCGCCGAAGTCGCGGTGCTGCAGGATATTTATGACAATCACGCCGGGCTGCAGGACCGATTCCACGGCGCCGGAGTGCTCAGCGCCAAACTGGCGCGCCAGTTGGGCGTGGTCGGTCTGGCGGCGCGTGCCAGCGGCCAGGCACAGGATTGGCGCGCCGCGCTGGAGATTCCCCCGTACGACGGATTTGCCATTGGTTCGGTGCTCGCCGAAGGCGGCGATGTCGCCGCACGGGTGGCCGTGCGCTTCGATGAAATTGCCGAATCGCTGCAAGTTTGCCGCGGCCTGTTGACCGATCTACCCAGCGGCGAGATCAGCGTCGCCGTCGGCAAGACGCGCGCCGACGAATTGGCTGTGGGCGGCATCGAAGGCTGGCGTGGGCCGATCCTGGTTGGCTTGCGGGTCGCTGCCGATGGCCGCATTGCGCGCTGCCATCCGCACGATCCGTCGTGGCTCAACTGGCCCGCGTTGGAACACGCCATCATCGACAACATCGTTCCCGATTTTCCGCTGATCAACAAATCCTTCAACCTGTCCTATAGCGGGCAGGACCTTTAGCGTCGGGGTGGTCGCATGTGGAAAATCCTCAAACAGATCGTGCGTACCGGCCTGGTCACCGAACCCGCGCCGAACGCCGAACCGAGGCTGCTGGAACACGCGCTGCACGCCGATATCCACCGCCTGTTCGGCCGTGCGCTCTGCATCCGCCAGGTCGATGCCGGTTCCTGCAACGGTTGCGAACTGGAAATCCATGCGCTGAGCAACGCCTACTACAACCTCGAAGGACTCGGCATCAAATTCGTTGCCAGCCCACGCCACGCCGACGCCTTGCTGGTCACCGGCCCGGTATCCAAACACATGGCCGATGCCCTGCGCCGCACCTACGAAGCCACCCCGGAACCGAAACTGGTGATCGCCGTCGGTGACTGCGCCGCTTGCGGTGGTGTCTTCGGTGAAGACAGTTACGCCGGGCTCGGCCGGATCGCCAACGTCATCCCGGTCGATGTCACCGTGCCGGGTTGCCCACCGACGCCCACCGCCTTGTTGCAGGGCATTCTGGCGGCGTTGCAATCACCCACAAGTAGGGTGGATAAGCGCAGCGCATCCACCTATCAGAAGACAGAAGACAGAGGATAGAGGACAGAGGACAGAGGACAGAGGACAGAGGACAGAATTAGGTGGATGTGCTGCGCTGCGCTTATGCACCCTACGCCGGACGGATCAACTTTGGTCGTGGTGCGACCAGGACTGGCATAGTCTGCTCCGGCTAAGCGATAATCGTCAGCCTTGTTGTGGATGGAGAACGCTGCGTGTTCTTTGAGCGATTGCCCGGCTTTATTGCCCAGCATTATGTGTTGGTGGCCTTGTTCGCAGTGGTGGTGGTGATGTTGCTGCAATCGGAGTGGGGGCGACTCAACCAGGGTTTTCGCATGGTCGGTCCGGCCGAATTGGTGCGGCTGATCAATCGCGAAAACGCCCTGCTGGTGGATGTATCGTCGCCAGCCGAGTTTGCACAAGCGCACATCGTCGGCGCCCGCCACCTGGCGCTGGCGCAGTTTGATCCAGAGAACAAAGAGCTGGCCAAAGTCCGGGACTTGCCGGTGATCGTGGTCTGCCGCAATGGCAGCGCCGCGCGCGGTGCCTGTGCCCGATTGGTCAAGGCCGGTTTCAGCAAAGTCCAAGGCCTCGAAGGCGGCGTCAATGCCTGGATCGCCGCCGAAATGCCGGTAGTCAAAGGCCGCGCTTGAGTTGGCTGATCGGCTTTCGCCACGCTGGTCCTGCGCTATCGACGCGGCGCTGCCGACTGCCGGAAGCATTGAACCGGGGCCCGGATTTGCCCGCCGCACAAGCCATTGGCAGGCAGCATTCGTGTGGCTTCGGCCAACCGGGCCATTGCGCTACGCGTATTGGTTGACCAGTAGACTGGCGATCAGCGCGCTGCCGGATCGAGGATCCAGTTTGCCACGTCGTCGATCACCGTTTGGCTGAGGTGCGCGGGCGCCAGCAGCATGGCCGGATCCGGGGGCTCGCTCATCGGCATGAAAGTATGTCCCAGCAAGGGATATACGCGGCTACGTAGTGGCGGGCCATCGGCCAGACCGGTCTGCAGCTGCTGTCGTGTGGCCTCGGCCAACACTTGATAGTCGCGCCCGGCAAACAAGGCCAGAATCGGGCGATCAACACCTCGCGCGACCGCAATCGGATCGTAGTCCCAGAGACTTTTCCAGTAGCTGGCCGGTATTCCCAAGGGCAAAGCACCATCGACCAGCGCGCCCGACTTGAGTTCGGCCAAGCGTTGCGCTTGGGCTTCGATCGCCGTCAAGGCGGTCTGTTCATCGTCGTCAATCTTGCCATCACGATCCGCCAACCAATGCAGTTGGCGAATGATCGCCGACTCCAGCGATTCCAGCGCGGGCGCCAACAGAATCAGCCCGGCCACCTTGCCGCTGCGCTGGGCAATACGCGGCGCCAAAGTGCCGCCAAAACTGTGGCCCAAGACGAAGACGCGAGCGCTGTCAACTTGTTCACGGGCAGTGAGATTGTTGATCGCGGCGACCGCATCATCGACCATTTCGTCGTCAATGTTGGCCACCGGTTTACCCGGAAAGGCATAGGTTCGCTTGTCGTACGTGAGCACGGCAATGCCTTTACGGGCCAATCCGGTGGCCAGGTCGCGCAGCGGTTTGTTCGCCCCAAGGCTGCCGTCACGATCCAGTGGTCCCGAGCCGCCGACCAGCACTACTGCAGGAAAACGCCCGCTCACCGATGGCGGGCGATAAAAGGTAGCGCCCAACTCAATCGCGCCGGATCGGACCGGATCAGCCTCCGTAGTGAATCCGGCCTCAGTGGTTGTGGGCGTCGCCGTCGCCGTCGCCGTCGGCATCGAAGCCGGCACAAAATGCAGGCCGGCAATCCGCGCGGAAGCATCGCAGGAAATCACCGCATCCAGATTCGCCAAAGCGAAATGCATGGGCACAATCGCCAGTTCAGGCGACCCAGCACCGGCCGCAGTGGTGATCGGCTGGTCGATCTTCGCCAGTGCGCCGTTGCCGCCGACGGTAGCGGCCCACACCGCAGCGAGTTGCCGCGCCGACAGCGCCGCCTTCATGGTCGGATCAAAGTCTGCTGTGCTGGCAGATTTGTCGCCGTTGGCCAACGCAACGATGAGTGCGGTCGCCTTGCGTGCGCAATCGCTTTCCGAGCCAGCGCTGATCGCCTGCGCTGCGCCTTGTGCAGCCCACAGCGCCGCGCCGATAGCAGCACTGACTAGCCATTGGTGAAGCGTTCGCATCCGCTCACATCGCCTGGAGTGCGGTCATAAAGCGGTCCTGATCCACCGGGCTGACGACGATATCGAAATCCCCGGTGGTCGGAATCAGGATCGCCGTCGGCTTCGTCGCCAGCACGAACAACCGCTTGCCTTTTGCCGGCCGAAACCAGCCCAGTAAAAATCCCGGCATACCGATGCCATTGCTGCGATAGCCCATATCGAAGGAGTCATCCAGCAGCGAGATCGGTTTGATGTCGTCTTTGCGAATGGCCGCACTGCTGATGGTCTGCCGATAGAGCCCACCACCGACGCCGAGTTGGTTGCCCTCGATGGTGACGCGGACCGCCCACAGTTGCGCCAGCACGCCTGCGGCGATTAGACAAAATAGCGCCGTCACCGACCAGCCAATGACCGATTGCAGGCCGTGCGCCAGCCACAGCGCCGTAAAGGTAATCGCGGCGGGCAAGGCCACGGCAAACACCAGCAGGAAGGCGATGGTTCGCCAGGCCAAGGCATCGACACTGAAGATCTGCATACACTCCATACTCCGTTCAAGCGTT